>JAABUK010000928.1_pt1 | contig 58694 bp, 51 predicted proteins | sample 5559141 | NCBI WGS metagenome assembly JAABUK01 (sample SAMN10711869, study PRJNA513367) | rock metagenome | isolation source: Antarctica rocks | place: Antarctica: Victoria Land, Pudding Butte nord | collected 2016-01-03
AAAACCGGCAAGATGCTGATAGAATTGGCTTTTGTTGTTATCAAACCGAGATGATAGAACTCATTTCGGACATGTGTGACCACCGTAGCCCTCCGGGAGAGGGTTGGGTGAGGGGGTCTTGGTTGCGGAGCGGGGCACCGCCAGTGCCGAAGGCCCGCAGCCCTCGTTACGGTGAGGGCGGCGCTTGCCGGCCCCCTCACCCCGGCCCTCTCCCGTAGGGAGAGGGAGAGGCAGCGTAACTTTGGGGGAAATACCATGTCCGAAGCCCAAACGGCGCCGAAGCCGAAGAAGTCCGTGGCCCTGTCCGGCGTCACCGCGGGGAACACCGCGCTGTGCAGCGTCGGCCGCACCGGCAACGACCTGCACTATCGCGGCTACGACATCCTGGATGTCGCCGAAAGCAGCGAGTTCGAGGAGATCGCCCACCTGCTGGTCCATGGCTGGCTGCCCGACATGGCGGAGCTTGCCGCCTACAAGGCTAAGCTGCGCGCCCTGCGCGGCATCCCCGCCAGCGTCCGCACGGTGCTGGAAGCGCTGCCGGCCGCGACGCATCCGATGGACGTGATGCGTACCGCCGTCAGCGGCCTGGGCTGCGCCCTGCCGGAGCGCGACGACCACAGCCACCCCGGCGCCCGCGACATCACCGACCGCCTGATGGCCAGCCTCGGCTCCATGCTGCTGTATTGGCACCACTGGTCGCAGAACGGCCGGCGCATCGAGGTGGAGACGGACGACGCCAGCATCGGCGCGCACTTCCTGCACCTGCTGCATGGCGAGCGGCCCGGCGCGGAGTGGGAACGGGCGATGCACACCTCGTTGATCCTGTATGCCGAGCACGAGTTCAACGCGAGCACCTTCACCGCCCGCGTGGTCGCCGGCACCGGGTCGGACATCTACTCGGCGATCACCGCGGGGATCGGGGCGCTGCGCGGGCCGAAGCACGGCGGCGCCAACGAGGCCGCGTTGGAGATACAGGCCCGCTACACCAGCGCCAACGAGGCGGAGATGGACATACGCGCCCGCGTCGCCGCCAAGGAGGTGGTGATCGGCTTCGGCCATCCCGTCTATACCATCGCCGACCCGCGCAACGTCGTCATCAAGGAGGTCGCGCGCCGGCTGTCGCAGTCGTCGGGCAACATGCGGGGCTTCGAGGTCGCCGACCGGATCGAAGCGGTGATGGCCGACACCAAGCGCATGTTCGCCAACCTCGACTGGTTCAGCGCGGTTTCCTACAGCCAGATGCGGGTGCCGACGGCACTGTTCACGCCGATCTTCGTCATCGCGCGCACCAGCGGCTGGGGCGCGCACGTTATCGAGCAGCGGATGGACAACAAGATCATCCGGCCCGCCGCCCATTACACCGGGCCGGAGAACCTGGCCTTCGTGCCGCTGGCGGGGCGGTAGCGCCGTCCCCGCCGCCGTCGGGCGTGCGGCGGCGGGAAGGTGCGATCCACATTATCGTTGCTGGTTTTTATTGACAGATACTGTGCTGTTGCGTGACAGCGTAAGCAGCGGGCATGTCCTGGATTCGCGGCGACGCGCTGCGAACGGGGTGGTGCCGCCGCGGAGGCCATGCGTGGACCTTGCCGACACCCGGCCGTGCCCCCGCCGAGCTGCCGCCCCTGCGTGCATGATGCAATCCGGTCAAGAAAGGCTTCCACCATGAGCGACGACAGCACCACGAAGCGCCTGCGGGCGCAGGCGATGGCCGTGCGGGCCAAGACGAAGGCCGCCGCCGAGACGAATGGGTCCGAGAAGGCGCCGGCCAAGAAGGCGCCTGCCAAGAAGGCCGCGGCCAAGGCGGCTGCCCCGGCGGAGCGTAAGGAGGAGCACAAGGCGGCGGAGCACGCCGCTCCCGCCGCAAAGAAGGCTGCGCCTGCCAAGGCGGCGGCAAAGCCGGCCGCGGCTGCGGCGCCCAAGAAGGCGGCGCCGAAGGCCGCTGCAAAGGCGCCTGCCAAGGACGCGGCGCCGGCCGCGCCCGCGCCGAAGAAGGCTGCCGCCAAGAAGGCCGCCCCGAAGCCGGACGCCGCCGAAGTGGCTGCCCCGGCGACCAAGAGCGAGGCTGCCAAGGAGATGAAGACTGGCAAGACCCCCGCCGCCCGCAGCGCCGCAGCCAAGAAGCTGAGCGGGGGCAGCCCGGCCACCAAGAAGGGCAAAGGCTCGACGGCCTCGGCTTAGCGCGTTCCCGGGCGCCGGGGCGGCGATCACGCTCCCTTCCCCCTCTCCCTCCGGGAGAGGGTCGGGGTGAGGGAGGCGGTGCAGGGCCGTTGATGGCCTGTTGCGGACAACGGCGCTTCTGGGCCGATTTTCGTGCGCGCTGCCTCCCTCACCCCGGCCCTCTCCCGAAGGGAGAGGGAGCAGCCTACTCCTGTGCTTGCAGCAGCTCCTCCACCTGCCCAGCCGTCAGCGCCTGCGTCGCCGTGCCGCGGAGCAGGAGAAATAGTTTGGCGGCTTCCTCAAGTTCCTCCGCCGCATATACGGCGTCCCGCAGGCTGCGCCCGCTGACGACGGGGCCGTGGTTCGCCAGCAGCACCGCCCGGGCCGTCTGCGCCTCCCGCGCAATGGCCGGCTCCATCGCCGGGTCGCCGGGACGGTAGTAGGGCACGACCGGCAGGCGCCGGCCGACGCGCATGACGAAGTAAGGGGTTATCGGCGGGATCGGGTTCTCCGGGTCCAGGCCCTGCAAGCAGGCCACGGCCGTCGCCATGGTGGAGTGCAGATGCACCACCGCCCCGGCCCGCGGCCGGGAGGCGTAGAAGGCGCGGTGCATGAACACCTCCTTGGAGGGCTTGTCCCCGGCGACGTGGGCGAAGGAACGGTCCAGCAGGGACAGCCGCGCCGAGTCCAGCCGGCCCAGGCAGGAGTTGGTCGGGGTGATCAGGTAGCCGTCCGGCAGGCGGACGCTGATGTTGCCGGCGCTGCCGACCGAGAAGCCGCGGGCGAACAGGCTCGCGGCCAACTCCACAAGCTGCGCGCGGGTCTCGGTTTCCGTCATGGGGCGGATCATGCCAGGCGCTCGAATGGCAGGCGCTCGAACGCTTGCAGGAAGAAGTCGCGCCCGCCGAAGTTGCCGGACTTCAGCGCCAGCAGCAGCGGGGGGCCGGCGCCCTCGGCCAGGGTCCAGGGCACGCCAGGCTCGATCTCCGCGCCGATGCGGAGGCGATGGACCCCGAGCCGGCTGACGACCGCGCCGCTGGTTTCCCCGCCGGCCACCACCAGCCGGCGCACGCCGGCCGCGACCAGCGCCTCCGCGATGCCGGCCAGGGCGTCCTCGACCAGCGCGCCCGCGGCGTCCCGTCCCAGCCGGGCCTGTAGCGCCGCGACCCGATCCGGCGTGCTGGACGCTGCGATCACCACCGGCGCGCGCCCCAGCTTGCCCGCCGCCCATTCCATCGCCTGCCGCACCAGCGCCGCGGCGTCCGGCGTCGCCAGCGGGTCCAGCTCCAGCGTCGGCACCTGGTCCCGCGCCGTCGCCACCTGATACAGCGTCGTGCGGGAGCACGAGCCTGCCAGCACCGCCGCATGGCCCTCGATTGCCGGCAGCGCCACGGCGTCGCGGTCCGCCAGCAGCCCGGCGCGGCGGAAGTTCTCCGGCAGGCCCATCGCCACGCCCGATCCGCCGGTCACCAGCGCCTGGCCGTCCACGGCCTCCCCGATGGCCAGCAGGTGCGCGTCGGTCGTGGCGTCCACGATCCCGTAGCGCCGCCCCTGCTCCTTGAGCGTTGCCAGCGCCGAGCGGATGGTGGCGGCCCCGCGCTCGACGGTGGCGAAGGGTACCAGGCCCACCGTGCCCTCGGTCTGGCGGGACAGCACGCGGACCAGGTTGGGGTCGCGCATCGGCGTCAGCGGATGGTCCTTCATGCCGCTGTCGGACAGCAGCAGGTAGCCGACGAACAGGTGGCCCTGATAGACCGTGCGGCCGTTGGCCGGGAACGCCGGGCAGGCGATGGCGAAGCCGCAGCCCAGCGCCGCCGCCAGCGCGTCCGCCACCGGGCCGATGTTGCCCTCGTCCGTGCTGTCGAAGGTCGAGCAGTACTTAAAGAAGAACTGCCGGCAGCCCGCCGCTTGCAGCCAGGCCAGCGCCGCCAGGCTGTCCGCCACGGCGTCGTGCGCCGGGGCGGTGCGCGACTTCAGCGCCACCACGATGGCGTCCGCATCCGGCGCCGGACCGGCCGGCACGCCGATCACCTGCACGGTGGCCATGCCGCCCCGGACCAGGGTGGAGGCGAGGTCGGTGGCGCCGGTGAAGTCGTCGGCGATGCAGCCCAGCAGTGCCATGCTTTAGCCCCTTAAAACCGTGTCCAACTGCGCGGCCTGCCCGGGCCAGCCCGGCAGGTCTTGCCCGGCGGTCCAGGCGGCTTCCGCCATCTCCGTCCGCAGCGGCTGGTCGAACACCAGGCGGCGCAGGCATTTTGATAGCGTCGGCTCGTCGTCCAGCGCGCAGGCCAGGCCGGCGGCGGGTGGCACCATCGCCTCGGCGGCCCCGCCGGCGCCAACCAGCAGCGGCAGGCCGCGGCGCAGTGCCTCGGCGACCGCGGCCGGGTAGCCTTCCCAGCGGCTGGGCAGGGCGAACAGGCCGGCGCGTCGCCATAGCGCCTCCAGCGCCGCTGCATCGGGGTTGCGATGCAGCGTGACGCGAGCGCCGAGGCCGAGGGCGCCGGCCATGTCGTGCAACAGGGCGGCATGGGCGGGGTCCCGCCCGTCCGCGCCGGCGATGTCCAGGGTCCAGTCCAGGTCGCCCAGCCGGGCCAGGGCGCGCAGCAGGAGGTCGTGGCCCTTGCGCTGCGTCAGCACGCCGACGGACAGGATGCGGCAGGGGCCATCGGGGTTGCCCGGGCTGCGGGGGAGGGGGTCCATACCGGGCGCCACGGTGCAGACCGCGCCGGCCGCGACGCCGAACTGGTCCACCAGCCGCGCCGCGACCTCGCCGCTGGTCGCCACGACCCGGCGGAGCGCGGGCAGCATCGCCTGTTCCGCAGCTTGCACGGCGGAACGTGCCGCCGGGTCGCGGCCGGCTCGGGCGGTGGGGTGGAACACGAGGGCCACGGCGTCGCGCCGCACCAGCTCGTCCAGGCGCGGCAGCAGCGCGGGCAGCAGCAGCCCGTCCACGACCGGGACCGCGCCGGGCGGGAAGGCGGGGTCGTCGTCCTGCGACACGAGGACCTCGTGGCCAAGCCGGCGCAGGGCGGCGGCCATGCGTTCGGCATACAGGGTGCTGCTGCCGCCCTGGGTCGGGTCCGGCCGGGGCAGGGCGAAGGCGATCCTCACCGGGGCGGGGTAACACGGGGGCGGCGGGGCGTCACCTTTGCTGCCCCCTCCTCCTCCGGGCAGGGCTAACGCACTTGGTTGAGGAGGCTGGGCAGACACTCACTGTTCCATCCGGCTCGCTTGAGTTTTCTCTGCACCGAGGCTTTGTGCGTGTCGGCGCGCGGTCCGGCCCAAGGCGTTCCTATTCACGGCGGGCCTGCTTGTGCATGGGTGAGTCCCCCATCACAGCCCACTTCCCGTCCAGCAAAACTGCCTATACGGCTCGAACCGTGCGACGAGTCCCTTCCCGAAGCAGGCCGTCAGGATTGCGATCCCGACCTGGAGCGCCGTCACCTCGTCAGGAATGAGATCGCGCCGGCCGGAGGGCGAGCCTGTGACTTGCTCGGGTTGGGTTGACGCCATATGCGGCCTCCCGCCTCACTTCCGTGATCTGCAATTCAAGCGCATGGGCAGCGATCAGCAGATCGAGTGGCCCGATTGGCGTGCCGGCCGCCTCAAGCCCAGCGCGCAACCTGCCGTAAGCGGCATCGCACGGGGCGTCAAAGGGCAGGGCGGCAATCTTGGTCAGCAGCGTGTCCACCCGCAACGCGAGTTGCGGCGAGCGCCGCTTGACCGCACCGAAGCGCAGTTCGGTAGCCGTAATCATGCTGAGGCAGGATGTGCTCGATCCGTGTTGCCGGAGCTTGACGGCAACGCGCCCTTGCGGATTGCGGAGCAGGTCGGACACGATGTTGGTGTCCAGCATCCTGCGGAAGCTTGTCACGGCTCCACGTCTCGAAGGGGGAGCTGGCCCTCGTCGAAGTCGGGGAAATCATCCTAGATCGGCTCCAAGGTGGCCAGCCAATCGAGTAGCCCCATGTCCGGGTCGAATCCTATGATCAACCGGCTGCCTTCCCAATGCGCCAGGGCGGTTTCGCCGGGCAGTTTAAGGCCGGCTGGAAGCTTCATCGTCTATGTCAGCCCAGTGCGGACCAACTGAACCTCCTGCGTCCGTCACTTGCTGCCTCCATCCTCTGCCAGCCCATCATGCACCCCTACCGGAAGTCCCGTGTCGGCACCTTGATCCCCGGCCGCCCGTCCGGCACGTAAACGTCCCGGACCCTTGGCGCCAAGTTCCCCCGGTCCGGCGTCCCCGGGTGCGTCGCCCCGTCGCCGCGCCCATGCCGCAACGGCCAAGGGGCATCCCGCTCCCCCACGCTCCGCAACAAATCCGACAGGTCCTCCAGCCGGTCCGCGATCACGTGGACCACTCCAGCTTCTTTCTGCACCCGCCCGTGGCAGGCGACCATGCTGGCCGACAGCACCAGGCGGCGCTGCCGGGCGAACACGCTGGGCCACAGGATCAGGTTGGCGACGCCGGTCTCGTCCTCGGTGGTCAGGAACATGACGCCCTTGGCACTGCCGGGCTTCTGCCGCACCAGAACCAGGCCCGGCACCACCACGCGCCGCCCGTTGCGCAGGTGCGCCAGCTCCGCGCACGCCACCATCCCCCGGCGGCGCAGCTCCTCCCGCAAGAAGGCCAGCGGATGCGCCCGCAGGGTCAGGCCGGTGCTGCCGTAGTCCTCCACCACCTCCCGCCCCGGCCGCATCGGGTCCAGCGCAACCGGCGGCTCCACGATCTCCGGGCGGTTGTCCGCGGCGGCGAACAGCGGCAGCGGCGCGTCCTGCAGCCCGCGCAAAGCCCATAGCGCCGCCCGGCGGTCCAGGCCCAGGGAGCCTAGCGCATCCGCCTCCGCCAAGCGCTCCAACGCCGCCACCGGCACCCCGGCCCGGCGCCACAGCGCGTCCAGGTCGGCATACCGATGCTCCCCCCGCGCCGCCACCAGCCCGGCGGCGTGCAGGCCCTGCAATCCGCCCACCATGCGCAGTCCCAGCCGCACCGCCAGCAACGGGCCGCTGGCGTCCTCCAGCGTGCAATCCCAGCGCGAGTGGTTCACGTCCACCGGACGCACCGGCACGCCATGCTCCCGCGCGTCCCGCACCACCTGCGCCGGGGCGTAAAAACCCATGGGCTGGCTGTTCAGCAGCGCGCAGCAGAATACGTCGGGATGGTGGCACTTCATCCACGACGACGCATAGGCGATCAGCGCGAAGCTGGCGGCGTGGCTCTCGGGGAAACCGTAGCTGCCGAAGCCCTCGATCTGGCTGAACGTCCTTTGGGCGAACTCAGGCGCATAGCCACGGTCGGTCATGCCCTGGATCAGCTTGTCCTTGAAGTGGCTGACCCCGCCGGTGACCTTGAACGTCGCCATCGCCCGGCGGAGCTGGTCCGCCTCGCCGGGCGTGAACCCGCCGCAGTGTATGGCGACCTGCATCGCCTGTTCCTGGAACAGCGGCACCCCCAGGGTCTTTTCCAGCACGCGGCGGAGTTCCGGCTTGGGGTAGTCCACCTTCTCCAGCCCCTCCCGCCGCCGCAGGTACGGATGCACCATGTCGCCCTGGATCGGGCCGGGGCGCACGATGGCGACCTGGATCACCAGGTCATACAGGGTGCGCGGCTGCAGGCGCGGCAGCATGGCCATCTGCGCCCGGCTCTCGATCTGGAACGTGCCCAGCGTGTCGGCGCGGCGGATCATGGCGTAGGTGGCCGGGTCCTCCTGCGGGATGCCCGCGAGGTCGGTGGGAATTTGCTGCTCCCTCTCCCTCCGGGAGAGGGCCGGGGTGAGGGGGCCTTGGCTGCGGAGCGGGGAACGGCGGGTGCTGCCGGAACACGGCCCGGCATCGGCAGGGGCCGGGCTTGCCGCTTCCCTCACCCCGGCCCTCTCCCGGAGGGAGAGGGAGCAGGCAGCCTTCGCCTGCAACAGGTCGAACGCCCGCCTCATGCAGCCCAGCATCCCCAGGCCCAGCACGTCCACCTTCATGAAGCCCAGCGCGTCTATGTCGTCCTTGTCCCACTCGATGATCTGCCGCCCGGCCATCGCCGCAGGCAGCACCGGAACCAGGCCGGATAAATCGTCCCGCGTCAGTACGAAACCGCCGGGGTGGGTGCCGAGCTGCCGGGGGAAGCCGATCAGCTCCCGCGCGATATCAAGCGTCAGCCGCAGCCGGCGGTCATCGAGGTTGAGGTTCAGCGCGTCCGCGTGATCCTTCGTGACGCCCTCCTCGCTCCAGCCCCAGACCTGGCTGGCCAGCGCGCCCGTCACGTCCTCCGTCAACCCCAGCGCCTTGCCCACGTCCCGCACGGCGCCGCGGGCACGGAAGCGCATGACGGTCGCGCACAGCGCGGCGCGGGTGCGGCCGTAGTGGTCATAGACCCATTGGATCACCTCCTCCCGCCGCTCGTGCTCGAAGTCCACGTCTATGTCCGGCGGCTCCTGCCGCTCGGCCGATAGGAAGCGCTCGAACAGCAGGTTCGATTGCACCGGATCAATGCTGGTGATGCCGAGCACGTAGCAGACGGCGGAGTTGGCTGCGCTGCCGCGCCCCTGGCACAGGATGCCCCGGCCCCGGGCGAAGCGGACGATGCTGTGGACCGTCAGGAAATAGGGCGCATAGGCAAGCTGTCCGATCAGGTGCAGCTCGTGGTGCAACTGCTTGACGACGCTTTCAGGCACGCCCTCCGAATAGCGCCCGGCGGCCCCCTGCCAGGTCAGGCGCTCCAGCGTCTGCTGCGGCGTCAGCGCGGGGTCCTCGACCTCGTCGGGATACTGGTAGCGCAGGTCGCCCAGGTCGAAGGTGCAACGGCTCGCAAGCTCCAGCGTGCGGGCGACCGCGCCGGGGTGGCGGGCGAACAGCCGGGCCATCTCCGCGGGCGTCTTCAGGTGGCGGTCGGCGTGGCGCTCCCGGCGGAACCCGGCGCCGTCCAGGGTGCATCCCTCCCGGATGCAGGTCAGCACGTCCTGCAGGATGCGCCGGCCCGGCAGGTGGTGCAGCACGTCCCCGGTGGCGACCATCGGCACCCCGGCCGCAGTACCCAGGCCCGCAAGGTGCCACAGGCGGGCGGCGTCGCCGGGGCGTCGGCGCGTGGTGCCGGCAAGGTAGGCGCGGCCGGGCGCGTCGGCGCGCAGCCGGGCCAACTGCGCCGGCAGCAGGGCGTCGTCGCCCGGCACCAGGACCAGCAGCAGGCCCTCGCTGGCGGCGGCCAGGTCGTCCCAGCCCAGGTCGCAGCCGCCCTTGCTGCCGGGGCCACGCGCCACGCGGCCCTTGCCCAGCGTCAGCAGGCCGCACAGCCGGGACCAGGCGGCGCGGTCGGTTGGAAAGGCCAGCACGGACGGCCCGGCCTGCCCCGGCGCATCGGGCCGCAGGTCCAGCCGGCAGCCCGCCACCAGCCGCACCCCCGTCTCCTTCGCCGCCTCCCATGCCTGCACGATCCCAGCGACCGAGTTGCGGTCCGTGACGCCCAGCGCTGCGATGCCGCAGGTGGCGGCCTGCTCGAACAGTTCCCGCGGATGGCTGGCACCGCGCAGGAAGGAGTAGTTGGTTGTGACCTGCAACTCGGCGTAGCCGCCCCCGGGCGCACCGGCGGGCATGTCAGAACAGGCCATGCAGGAACCACGAGAGGTCGCCCGTGAGCGGGTCCGCGCCGTCGCCGCGGCGGAACAGCCAGAACCGGGTGCCGTCGTCGTCCTCCACCCGGAAGTAGTCGCGCACGGCCCAGGTCTCCCCGTCGCGCAGCCACCATTCGCCGTGGATGCGCTCCGGACCGTCGGCGTGGCGCACGCGATGGCGGCGGCGGCGCCAGGTGAAGGCGGCAGGCGCCCCGTCGGGCAGGGCGGCCAGGGCCTCGACCGGCTGCGGCGGGTGCAGCAGGCGCACCGGGGCGGGCCAGTGCGACGGCCAAACAGCGCCGCCGGGCCGGGCCAGGGCCGGGACCAGCCGCACGGAACGCTCGGGCACATCGCTCTCGACCGGCTCCGCGCGGAACACTTGGGCGGCCCCCAGGCGGTTGCTCAGGAGGTCCACCAGGGCGGACACGTCCGCGACCAGATCGGGCGGCATGGCCGGCCCGGCGGCGTCCTGCTGCCAGCGCAGCGGCTCGGCCAGGGGGATCACCAGCCGCATGGCCTCGACGCCCAGGCCGGGGTCCACCTCCTCCAGCCGTTCGTCAAGCAGGCGCGACAAGTGCCTGGCATCGCGGGATGGCCGCCCGGTGCCGGTGCGTATGGCCTGCACGCCGCCGTCCACGCGCTCGAACAGCAGATCCAACCGGCGGGCGCCCAGGCCGGCCTGCTCCATCCGCGTGCAGAGCGGCCCGACGAGGTGCCGCACGGCGATGGACAGGGCATCGGCGGTCAGCAGCGGTTCCAGGAAGGTGACGCGGTGCTGCAGCAGCTCCTCCGGCACCAGCGGCAGGATCGGCTCGTGGACGCGGCCGTGCGCCTGGTCCAGCCGCAGCGCGAGATGCGGGCCGAAGCGCCGGGCCAGGGCGGCGCGGGGCAGGCGTTCCAGGTGCGCCACCTGCTCGAGCCCCAGGCGGCGCAGGGCAGCCACCAGCTCCGCCGCCAGGCGCAGTGCGGCGATGGGCAGGAAGGCCAGGGCATCCGCGTGGGCATCGGCGGGGACCACTCCCCCGCCGCCATGCCGGGCCACGGCATGGGCGGCGCCGGGCGTATCGGCGACGGCGCCGCGGGCGCGCAGCCCGTCCCTGGCGAAGCGTTCGGTCAGGACATCCAGCAGCGCGGCCTCCCCACGGAACAGGTGGGCGCAGCCGGTCACGTCCAGCCACAGCCCGTCCGGCGGGTCCGGCGCGGTCAGCGGCGCATAGCGGTGGCACCAGGTGGCCAGGCGACGCAGGGCGTCGGCGTCCTGCTCCGGCTGCCCGTCCAGCACCTGCAGGCCCGGCACCAGTGCCGTGGCATGGGCCAGCGCCATGCCGGGGCGCAGGCCCAGCGCGCGGGCCGCCGGATCGGTCCCGCCCACCACGCGGCGGCGGCCGTCATGCAGCGCCGTCACGACGGGATGCGCCGGATCAGGCGACCGCCGCAGCCGGTCCGTCGGCCAATGGGGAAACCAGACCGAGACGACCCTCCGCATCGCAAGCCTCCACATCCCATGATCCCGGCCGCCCGCCCCGGCAGCGCAGCAACTCCAGCCGCCAGCGCACCCGACCCAGGCCGGGCACCCCCGGCGCATGGGGCACGACAGGGCCGGACGGCAGCGCCGAGACCTGCCAGCGCGTCGCCGCCGCCGTGGCGCGGGCCGGCGCCTCCTTCGTGGTCCAGGGCCGGCGCAGCACCAGGGCCATGACGCCCGCCGCCTCCGCCGCCAGGTGCAGGCGGCGGGAGGCCGTCAGGGACAGCGGCCCCGGCAGCTCCAGCACCACGCCTGCCAGGCCGCGGTGGCGCAGCCCCTCCTCCATCACCAGCAGCCCGCCTCGGCCAGCGCGGGCATAGATGACCCGGTCCGGATGCAGCCCGGCGCCTGCCAAGCCGGGGGCGAACAGGTCCGCCCGCTCCAGCACCCACAGCACGGGGCCGCGCAGCCGGGCCAGGATGCCGGCGGCGAACCGCGCGGCGGCGGCGGCGTGCTGCAGGTCCGGACCGGTGCCCATCACCTCATGCAGGGCGCCTGCCGACAGGCCGCCGCCGGGCAGGGCGGCGTCCAGCACAGGAAGGCCGAACGGCAGACAGGGCGGGCTTGCAGGGGCTGCGCCGCGCTCGATGCGGGCGATGGCGACGCGCAGGCGGTCCATTCCGGGCGGGGGTGCGCAGGTCGGTTTGTACCAGATTTGTTCCATGACTGCTCAACACACCCACCCTGGCTATGTTCGCATTTTGTTCTGGTTTTTAGCCAAGCGTCAACTGGGACCACAGAAGCATTCGGCAACTCTGTGACGAAAAACAGAATCCGCACCGGGGTATCCGTGCGCCCCAATGGTCAGCCAAGGCGAGCATCGCCCTGCAACATACAGAGCTAAAACAACACCCAGCCATTTTATTTGAGCAACGAGGACCATCCTAGCTTGCCGGCTACGGATGAGCGGGCTTGATGCCGCTTCAGCGCCACCATGCCGCCAGCGGCCTCAGTCGCAACGGCAGCCAAGGCCGGTCCGGCCAGGTCCACAGGCCGTCGCCGTCCCGCACCCGGCAATGGACCGTCCGCAGGCTCGGGTCACCATGGCCGTCCAGTTCATTGACGGCACGGCCTGGCACCGATGCGGCAGGGAAGGCGGGGCGTTACGCCGCCTTCCGCCCCACTTCGCCCCCGAACAGGAAATCCACGTCGTCCTGCTCCAACCCGGCCAGGTCGCCAGGCTCGGTGAACGTCAGGTTCGCCAGCTCCGCCTTCCTCTGCTGCAACTCAAGGATGCGCTCTTCCACCGTATCGGCCCCGATCAGCTTGTAAACGAACACCGACTTGGTCTGCCCGATCCGGTGCGCCCGGTCGCTGGCTTGGTTCTCGACCGCCGGGTTCCACCAGGGGTCGTAGTGGATAACCGTATCCGCAGCCGTCAGGTTCAGCCCGCGCCCGCCGGCCTTGAGCGAGATCAGGAACAGCGGCACCTCCCCGGCCTGGAACGACCGCACCGGCTCCGCCCGGTCCCGCGTGTCGCCGCGCAGCTCCACATAGGGAATGCCGGCCTCCTTCAGCCGCGGCTTGATGAGGTCCAGCATGGAGGTGAACTGGCTGAACAGCAGGATGCGCCGCCCTTCCGGGATCATCTCGCACACCATCTCCAGCAGATCGTCCAGCTTGGACGACGACTCGACCGTGCGCGCCGACGGCAGCTTGACCAGCCGCGGGTCGCAGCAAACCTGGCGCAGCTTCAGCAGCGCGTCCAGCACGATGATCCGGCTGCCGGCCAGGCTGCGCTCGGCCACCTGCTCCCGCACCCGCTCCTGCAGGGTCACGCGGATGGTCTCGTAAAGCTCGCGCTGGTCGGGGGCCAGGGTGATGCGGCGCAGGATGGTGTGCTTGGGCGGCAGCTCCGTCGCCACCTCGGACTTGGTGCGCCGCAGGATGAACGGCTTGATGCGGCGCACCAGTTGCAGCCGCCGCTGGTCGTCGCCGCGCTTCTCGATGGGCGTGCGGAACCGCTTGGCGAACACCGCGCGGTCCCCGAGCAGGCCGGGCATCAGGAAGTTGAACTGCGACCACAGCTCTTCGAGGTTGTTCTCGATGGGGGTGCCGGACAGGCAAACGCGGTGCTGGGTGTCCAACTGGCACACGGCGCGGGTGGCCTTGGCGGCCGGGGACTTGATGGCCTGCGCCTCGTCCAGCACGACCACCTGCCAGGACAGCTCCTTCATGTCGGCGATGTCGCGCGCCAGCACGGTGTAGGTCGTGATGACGACATGCACCCCCGCCAGCTTGTCCCGGCGCTGGTGCCGGTCCAGGCCGTGCAGCACGGCGGTGGTCAGGTGCGGCGCGAACTTGGTCAGCTCCGCCGTCCAGTTGCTGATGAGGCTGGTCGGCACGACGATCAGCGCCGGGCGGTCCAGCCGGCCCGCCGCGTGCTCGAACACCAGGTGCGCGATGGTCTGCGCCGTCTTGCCCAGGCCCATGTCGTCCGCCAGCAGCCCGCCCAGCCCGTGGCCGCGCAGGTGCTGCAGCCAGTCGAGGCCCTGCTTCTGGTAGGGCCGCAGGTCGCCCTTGAAGCTGCCGGGCAGCAGCACCGGGGCGATCTCGGCCTCGTCGCGGAACTGCTCGACATACGCCTTGATCGCCGCCGCGCTCTCGAACCGGGTGTTGACCAGGTCCTCCAGCTCCAGGACCGTCGCGGCCTCGGCGGTGGGCAGCACCAGCGGGCCGTCCTGCAGCCGCCCGGCGCCCTCGATCAGGTCGCCCATGATGGCCAGCAGGCGGCGGATGCGCTCGGCCGGCAATTTCACCACGCGGCCGTCGTCGAGGCTGGTGATGATCTCGCCGTCCACGATCTGCGCCGCGTCCAGCCCACCGCGCTCGATCAGCTTGGTCAGGATCGGCAGCAGCGGCAGGCGCACGCCGTCAATCTCGATGCCGAAGTCCAGGCTGAACCGGCCCGGCCCCGCGTCCTGCACCTGCACGTCGGTCGTCCCGACCTCCTCCACCAGGCGGGGGCCGAAGTCGCGGTCGATCAGGTTGCGCCAGCCCAGCAGTTGCAGCGCCGGGATGCGGGCGGCGATAAAGTGGTGCCACCGCTCCGCCGCGTCGGCGCCGACATGCACCAGGGCGCGGCGGCCCTTGCTGGACCCGGCCTCGGAGATGCGCATCTGGGTGAAGCCGTCCGCACTCACGGTGTCGAACGCCGCCGCCTCCCGCGCGACGTCGCGGCGGACGAAGCTGGGGCCTGCGGGGGACATGACGCGGATGAACTGCCGCTCGTCATGGCCCGCCACCAGCACGCCGCCATAGTCGAAGTCGAGCGTCAGCGCGTCCAGCAGGCTGATGCGGCCCACGGCGTCGGTGCTGCTGACCCGGCGCAGGCGTATCACCGGCGTCAGGTCGGTCTCGACGATGGCGCCGTCGCTGGCGGTGGCGGGGATCACGACCGGCTCCGGCCGGCGGGGGCGGACCGGCGCCGGGGCGGGCTGGCGCAGGCGCACGCGGCCGATGGCGCCGCTGCCGCCGTCCACGTAGAACGGCCCGGCGTCGCTTTGCAGCACCGCGGACTTCGGCGGCAGCTTCGGCTTCAGGTGGGCGTCGAAGGTGCGGGTCTCGCCGTCCTGCAGCCGCTTGCCGCTGGCCGCCCAGCGGGCCTGGCCGCTGGCCACAAGTTGCCGCAGCACCTCCGGCAGGGCCTCGCGGGACACGGTGGACTTGGTCGTGCCGCCGCCGCCGAGCAGGCGGGCCAGGGCGCGGGACGGGGCGCCGCTGCCGGGGTCGGCCATGACCTGGCGGGGCGTGGTGGGGGTGATGCGCCGGGTACGCTCGCCGACCAGGAAGGTGCTGACGGTGCAGCCGTCCGGCGGCGGGGCGGCGGCCAGCTCGAACATAACGATGCGCCGCTCCGGGGCCTCGTCGCCGGTCAGCGCGTCCAGCAGGCCCTTCGGCGCGGCCTTGCGGAGTTCCGGGAACCGCTCCAGCGCGGCGAAGGCGGCGGCGGCGACATGGACGCAGGCGGGCGCCTGGCAGGTGCAGCGGCCGTTCAGGGCGACGTGGGCACCGGATGGCTTAGGCTCCAGGGTGACGGTCTGCCTGGTGCCGGCCTGGTCCACGGTGGCCGTCACCACGTCGCCCTGCAACCCGACCTCGACCGCGCCGATCAGCAGCAGGCTGCGGCCTCGCGTCAGGGTGCGGCCGTCGAAAACGCGGCCGAGATCGTCCGAGGAGAACGGCGTGGGCATCGGATGCGGGTTCCTTGGCAGGCGGGCGCGGCAGCATAGCGGAGTATGCCGGGCGATGCGCGGCCTTTAACCGGGCGTTGCCGCGAGGGCTGCTCTGTTCTGCTCCCTCTCCCTCCGGGAGAGGGCCGGGGTGAGGGAGGCCGCAAGCGCATGCTCGGCTATGGCAGCGCGGCCCCGTGCTTCAAGGGTAGAGGTCAGTCCTGTCGGCCTCCCTCACCCCGACCCTCTCCCGAAGGGAGAGGGGGGGAAGAAGCAGCGTTTTTAGCCCAGTGCAGCCCGCACGCGCCCGTGGTAGTCCACATCCGGCACCGGACCCACCAGCGAGATCGTCGGGTTGCTCCGGGCCACCACGCGCGCCGCGGCGGCCACGTCCTCCATCGTCACGGCCTCGACCTTCCGCATCGCATACTCCGGCGTCTGTATCTCGCCATGCTCGAACAGGCTGCCGGCGATGCCCTGGGCCAGGCTGAACGGGCGCTCCTTCGCCGTCGCCAGCCGCACCAGCAGGCCGTTCTTGGCGCGCGTCATGTCCGCCTCGGTGACGGACTGCGTCATCTTGACCAGCTCGCCGCACGCGACGTCCAGCAGCTCGTCCACATGCTTCGCCGTCGTGCCGGCCTGCATCACCAGCTCGCCGTGGTCTACGCCGTGGTCGCTGAACGCGCCGACGCTATAGACCAGGCCGCGCTTCTCCCGCACCTCCTGGAACAGTGGGCTGCTCATGCCGCCGCCCAGCGCGCGGGACAGCACCTTGTGGGCATAGACCGTCGCGTCCGTCTCCGGCACGGATTGCAGGCCCAGTAGGATCGTCACCTGCTCGAAGTCCTTCTCCGTGTTGCGTATGCCGCCGCCGGCATACTGCGCCGGCACGACCCGTACCGGCGCCGGGCGGCCCGGCAGGCGCTCGAAATGCACGGCGACCATGCCGACGAACGCCTCGTGCTCGAAGTCGCCGCAGCCGACCACCACCATGTTCTCGCCGAAGTAGTGCGCGCCCACGAAGTCGGTGAAGTGGTCGCGCGTCACCTGCTCGATCAGCTCGGCCCGGCCCAGGATCGGCCGGCCTATGCTCTGCCCGGGATAGGCGGTCAGGCCATAGCCGTCATAGGCCACGTTGCTCGGGCTGTCGGTCGCCCGGCGTATCTCCTGCAGGATGACGCCCTTCTCGGTCTCGATGTCCTTCGGCTCGAACACCGAGTTGCACAGCACGTCGCCGATGATGGCGACGGAGCGGTCAATGGTGCCCTTGAGGCCCGTCACGAAGTAGCAGGTCGTCTCGTGCGACGTGTAGGCGTTGACGTTGCTGCCCAGCACCTCGATCTCCGCGCCGATCTGCAAGGCGCTGCGGGTGCGGGTGCCCTTGAAGGCCATGTGCTCCAGGAAGTGGGCGATGCCGTTGTTCGCCTCGGTCTCGTTGCGTGCGCCGGCCTTCACGAAGGCGGCGACGGCCGCGCTGTCGAAGCCCGGCAGGTTGACGGAAACGACCCGCAGGCCGTTGGGGAGGGTCGTCTGTTCTATGTTCATGCCGGGCATGTAGGGTGGGTCCCGCCGGAGTGCAAAAGCCAATCTACGCCATGCGGCGCACATTCGTGAACTGCGGCAGGCCCGGCAGCACGCCGGCAAGGTCGCGGCGCCAGGCGCTGGGCGGGAAGTAATGGCCGCACGGCAGGTAGGCGCCGACCTGTAGCGCTCGCGCCTTCTACGACGCCGAAGGAGCGTGACGCAGGCCCACGTTCGCAACAGCATAGCGTACGTTGCGATTAACAAACGTTCCAGTGTGGTTGATCGTCCGCCATCCAGCAGCCTGGCCGCCCCTGGCCGCCCCACGGAGGTTCCACATGGCGAAGTATACCTGGCGCACCGGCAATGGCGACCTTGCCGCCGCCGCCAACTGGACCAACACGACCACCGGCGCGAACCCGGCCCTGGCTGCGCCCGGCAGCGGCGACGACGCCACCCTCGCCGCGCCAGGCGGCACCGTCACCGGGACGGCTGCCCTGAACTCGCTCACCATCGCCGGGGGCGCCCCGGCGCCGTGGCTATTCACCGGGCAGGTCACGACCGGCAACGCCTACCTGGCAGGCGCCGCGGCATTGCAGGCGGGCGGCAAGCTGCTGTTCAACGCCGGGCCGAAGAGCGCCTACCTGCTGGCCATCGGCCAGTCCTCGGGGTCGCAGCCTGCAACGGGCGGATCGCTGCTGGTGACGGGCACGGGGTCGCTGGTGGACGGCGGTACGCAAGGCTCTGCCTCGGTCGGGCAGTTGGGCGGCAGCGGCGCGCTGACGATCAGCAACGGCGGCACGGGGCGCTTCGCCTCCACCAGCACGTCGGACACCGCGGCGCTGGCCGTGGGTCGCCAGGGGACGGGCGTCGCGACGGTCACGGGAAGCGGCTCCAGCCTCGCACTGAGCGGCGTCATGTATGCCGGGCGGGCATCCGGGTCGTCCGGCACGATCACGGTCAGCGCCGGGGCGGCGCTGACCCAAACCAGCATCGCGGCCACCGACTTGAACGGCATCGGCAACAACGGCACCATCGGCGGCGTCTCCGCGACGGGCGGCAAGGGCGAATTGGATGTGCTGGGCGGTGGCACCGCGACGCTGGCGAACCAGGTGATCGTCGGCGGCAGCGGCGCGACGGGGGTGGTGACGGTGTCGGACAGCGGCAGCCAGCTCGTGCTCGGCGACCTGCTCGCCATAGGCACCGGGACCGGCGCCCCGAACGGCACGGGCACCTTGACGGTCCAGAACGGCGGCGCCGTGCGCCTGACGGCCGCGGCCGACACGTCCCGCAGCTTCCTGGTTGCGGGCGGGCAGGCGAGCACCACGGGCACCATCGCCGTCGCCGGCAGCGGGTCCCTGCTGGACGCAGGGGACAACGCCGCCTCCATCGGCAACACCGGCACGGGGACGCTCACGGTGTCGTCCGGCGGGACGATGCGGTCCGGGAGCGGGGACAGCCGGGTCCGCTCGGCGCTGTTCGCAGGCAACCTGGCAGGCAGTAGCGGCACCGTGACCGTCACCGGGCCGGGGTCGGCGGTGGACGCAAAAGGCTATGTCTATATCGGCCGGGCCGGGACCGGCGCGCTGGTAGTGGACCAGAAGGGCAGCTTCACCGGCGGCCAGGCGGCCAGCGGCGACGGCACCGGGGCGAACGCCGCGTTCGCCGTCAGCATCGGCGACGGCACGCCCGCGCTGGACGTGAACGGCCAGCCGAACGCGCAGCCGAACTTCGGCGGGGCCGGCAGCGCCAAGGTGCTGGGCGGCGGCACGCTCGCGTCCCGGTCCGGCCTGCGGGTCGGCTACCGCGGCACCGCCGGCACGCTGCTGGTGGACGGGGGCGGCGTGGCGCAGGCGGCGGGCCGCATCTACGCCGGGTCGGGCACGGACCGGGCCGGCGGGTCCGGCGCCATCACGGTGCAGGGCGGCGGCACCCTGCGGTCCCTGGGGCCGCACACGGCGGGCAGCGGCAGCATCCAGGTCGCGGCGGACTTGGCCGGCAACAGCGGCAGCATCACCGTCAGCGGCGCCGGGTCGCTGCTCGACGCGGGCGGCGACCGGATCAGCGTCGGCATCAGCGGCACCGGGTCCCTGCTGGTGCAGGGCGGCGCGACCGCGACCGGCGGCAACACCCTTTATGCCGCCCCGGCGACCGAGGCCGGGTTCAGCCTGGGCAGCCAGGGCGGCATCGGGACCGCCACGGTCACGGGCGCCGGCAGCGTGCTGGCCATCAACGGGTCCATGACCATCGGCGGCAACGCCACCGCTGCGGCCGGGTCGGGCACGCTGACGGCGGCGGCCGGCGGCGTGGCGCGCGGCACCTCCGCGATCCTGTATGCGAAGGGCGTGCTGCACGCCGGGGCGGACGGGCTGATCCAGGTGGGCGGCGGCAGCGCCGCGGGCCTGACCGGCGTTGCCGTGCTGTCCGGCGGCAGCCTGGTCGCGCATGGCGGCCGGATCGAGGGCGACGTGTCCGACATCGGCACCCTGACCAACGATGGGGCGCTGACCGTCACCGGCAGCATCGGCGGCACGGGGGCGCTCACGCTCGGAACCGGAACCCTGGACGTGGGCGGCAGCATCGGCGGCCCAGCGCTGGCCTTCGTGTCGCCTGCCGCGGTGCTGCGGGTGCGCGGCTTGCAGGGCGTCACCAAGGTCACGGGCTTCCAGGCCGGAGACCTGATCGACCTGGTTGGCGTGGGCGCGGCCGGGGCCACGCTGACGAACACGGCGGCCGGCACGGTGCTGGCGGCAGGCGGAGGCACGATCAACCTGGGAACGGCGCCGGCTGGCAGCTACAGCCTGGTCAGCGACGGCAACGGCGGGACCGAGCTGCTGATCCCGGCGACGGCCGTGCCGGTGCAGGCGGTGATCGCCACCGTCTTGCCGGCCGGGAGCTACGGAGCCGCCGGCCCGGCGGCGGCAACGGCGGCACTGACGGCTTTGGGCGGTGCCGGCGGCGGCCTTGCCACTTTCGCCTCCGCCAGCGGGCCGTTCGGGGCGGCGACTCCCGGCCTGGCCAACGTGGCGGTCGCGACCGCACCGCCGGACGGAACCGTGCTGGCGCTGCCCGCAGGCTACGTCGGGCTGGCGGCCCAGGGCGGCGGCGCCGTGACCCTGTCCGACGCGGGCGCGGCCGGGGCGGTGCTGATCGGCAACGGCGGCGCCGACACGTTCCAGTCCTCGGGCGCGGGCGCCACGCTGGTCGGCGGCCAGGGCAGCAACACGTTTAACGTGTCGGCCAGCGCCACGGTCATCACGGGAGATGGCACCAACGTCGTGAAGGCGACCGGCAATGCCGCCGTCAATGTGACCACCGGCAACGGCAAGGCGACGGTCGTGCTGGCCGGCGGCGCCAGCACGGTCCAGGCCAACGGGCAGGACGTGGTGTTCGGCGGCGCTGGAACGGCCAGCGTCACCGCAGCGGCGGGCGCGGTCGCGGTGGGCGGCGCGGGCCTGATGAGCTTCGTGGGCGGCGCGGCCACCAGCATCGTGTTCGGCGGCTCGGGCGGGGTCAACTACACGGCGGGGTCGGCCTACGACATCGTGGTCGGCGTCGGCGGACCCCTTACCGCGCAGACCGGCTCGGGGGGAGGGCAGCTTTGGGGCAACGGCGGCGGCGACGTGCTGCGAGCCGGCAGCGGCCAAACCGTGCTGTACGGCACCAACGGGGACAAGCTGTATTCGGCGGGATCGGCGGGCAATTTCCTGGTGGCGGGCGCGGGCGACGTGCTGCTGGACGGGGGCGCGGCGACGGGCGACGACGTGTTCTTCGGCGGCACCGGCAACGACACCTTCCTGCTGGGGTCGGGCAACGACCTGATGGGGACCGGCAGCGGGACCAGCACGGTGCAGCTCGGCGCGGGCACGGACACGGTGTATGCCTTCGGCACCAGCGCGATCACGTCCGGGACGGGGAACGCGACCATCGTGTTCGGCACCACGTCCGGGCAGCTCACCATCGCGTCCGGGGCGGCCCGCGACTTCGCCCTGTTCAACTTCGTGCCCGGGGCGGAGCCGATCACGCTGCAGGGCTACGGCGCGTCGGCGGTCGGGGACGCGCTCGCCAGCCAGGTTTCGGACGGCGCCCAGACGGTGCTGACGCTGGGCGACGGGACGTTGATCCAGTTGATCGGGGTCGCCAAGGCAGACGCCAGCTTCTTCGGGTAGGCGGGCGCCGCAGGGGTGGGGATGCCCAGGCGTCGCCAGCCCTCGGGCGGACCGGTCGTAACAGCGAGGTCCACTTGCGTCCCCCTCTCCCTCCGGGAGAGGGCTGGGGTGAGGGAGGCCGCAAGCGCCGGTCCATGCCGGTACAGGCGCGGCTCCCGCTCTGGAACGCGCCGCCCCTGCCGCCTCCCTCACCCCGGCCCTCTCCCGGAGGAGGCTACGGTGGTCACACATCTCCGGAACGATCAAAGAAACCAAGCAATAACAGGCACTTGTCGAATGCCACCAAAGACCAAAGCTTGTGGGCTGAAAACCGGCAAGATGCTGATAGAATTGGCTTTTGTTGTTATCAAACCGAGATGATAGAACTCATTTCGGACATGTGTGACCACCGTAGCGGAGGAGGAGGGGGAAGCGGCGCTGGCTGCGCTGCCAAAGCAGGGGTAGCCTGGCCCGATGCCATCCGTCTCTCCAGGCTGACCCCGCCCCGATGCAGGCCGTGATCGGCTACGCCGCCCTGCTCGCGCTCGCCTGGGCGTGCAGCGAGGACCGCCGCGCCATACGTTGGCGTACCGTCGGCGCCGGGCTTGCGCTGCAAGCGGCGGTCGCCGTCCTGCTGATCGCCTTCACCCCGGCGCAGCGCGCGATCCTGCTGCTGAACGGCGCCGCGGAGGCGCTGCAAAGCGCGACCGACGCCGGCACGGCGTTCCTGTTCGGCTACCTCGGCGGCGGCGCCCTGCCGTTCCCGGAGCTGCGGCCCGGCAGCAGCGTCATCCTGGCGTTCAAGATACTGCCGCTGGTGCTGGTCATCAGCGCGCTGTCGTTCCTGCTGTTCCATTGGGGCGTCCTGCAACGGCTGGTGGCGCTGTTCGCGGCGGCCCTGCGCCGGGCGATGGGCCTGGACGGGCCGGTGGCGCTGGCCGCCGCGGTGCATGTCTTCGTCGGCATGATCGAGGCGCCGCTGCTGATCCGCCCCTACTTGGCGGCGATGAGCCGGGGCGAGCTGTTCGCGGTGATGAGCTGCGGCATGGCGGGCGTCGCCGGCACCGTCATGGTGATCTACGCGACCGTGCTGGCGCCCGTGTTGCCCGGCGCACTGGGGACGATCCTGGTCGCCTCCGTCATCAGCACCCCGGCGGCGCTGGCCGTCGCGGCGCTGGCCGTCGCGGCGCTGATGGTGCCGTTTGGGCCGAATGCGGGCGGGCCAAATGCGGGCGGGCCAAGTGCGGGCGGGCTTGGCGGCACGGGTGCGCCGACCGCACTGCCGGCCGCACTGGCGCATAACCGGCCGCTGGGCGCGCTGGACGCCATCGTGCGCGGCACGGCGGACGGGGTGGGGCCGCTGGTCGGCATCACGACGACGCTGCTGGTGGCGGTCGCGCTCGTCAGCCTGGTGAACCAGGCGCTGGGGCTGGCGCCCGGCGGCTGGACGCTGCAATCCCTGTTCGCCCTGCCGTTCCAACCCGTCATGTGGCTGATCGGCATTCCCTGGCACGAGGCGCCCGCGGCGGCCCTGCTGATGGGCACCAAGACCGTGCTGAACGAGTTTGTGGCCTACCTCGGCCTGGCAGCCCTGCCGCCGGACGCCCTGGCGCCGCGGTCCCGGCTGATCCTGACCTATGCGATGTGCGGCTTCGCCAACTTCGGCAGCCTGGGCATCCTGGTGGGCGGCCTCGGCGCCTTGATCCCGGAGCGGCGGGCGGAGGTCGTGGCGCTCGGCCTGCGGTCAGTTTTGTCCGGCACGCTGGCGACCTGCATGAGCGGAGCGGTGGCGGGGCTTCTGAGCTAGTCCCGCCGCAGCCCGCGCAGCCGGATCAGCCCGTCCGGCACCTGCACGAAGCCTTGCAGGTCGCGCTTGAGGCCGACGATGTTCTTGGCGGTCCAGAGATACATCAGCGGCAGCTCCTCCCGCTCAATGGCCCACAGCCGGGCATACAGCGCCCGCCGCGCCGCCGGGTCCGGCACGGTGCGCGCCTCGTCCAGCAGGGCGTCGGCCTCCCCGTTGCTCCAGTGCCCGTAGTTGAAGGTGCCGCCGGTGTGGAGCTGCTGCCAGGTGTTGCCGTCCGCGTCCGACCGCCCGGACCAGCCGATCATGAACGCCTGGAACCGCCCGCCGTAACCGGCCTGCAGCGACGAGGCGAACTCCAGCACCTGCAGGCGCACGTCGAAACCGGCCTCCGCCGCCATGGCCTGGATCACCTCCGCCGCCTGCTGCACGTCGGGGCTGTTGGGCACCGTCAGCGTGACCGGCACCGGCAGCGGCACCCCGGCCTGCCGCAGGAGGTCCCGTGCCCGCGCCAGGTCGCGCGGCGGCGGCTGCACCTCCGGGACGTGCATCGGCGACACCTCGGTGTTGGCCTGCGCGGTAATGCTGAACAGGCCGCCATACACGACCTGGTTCACCACGGCGCGGTCCACCGCGGCCTCGAACGCCTGCCGCACCCGGCGGTCCCGGCCCAATGCCGTGTCCGCCGCCGGCCCGTTGGCGACGTTGAAGGCGATGCCGGTATAGGCCAGCCCGTCGCCCACCACGGCCCTCAGCTTGGGATCGGCGCGCAGCGCCTCCAAGTCGTTGGGCAGGATATACTCCACCAGGTCCACCGCGCCGGCCCGCAGGTTGGCCAGGCGCACGGCCGAGTTCGGCATCGGGCGATAGACCACCTTTTCAAAATGGTAGCTGCCTGCGTCCCAGTGCCGTGGGAAGCGCCGCAAGGTGATGCTGTCCTGCGCGACCCGGCTCTCGAACTCGTAGGGGCCGGCGCAGACGGGGTGCTGCCCGAACGCCGCGCCCTGCGCCTCCGCAGCCTTGGGCGAGATCATCACTCCGGCACGGTCCGCCAACTGCGCCAGCAGGGGCGCGTTGGGCGCACGCAGGACCAGGCGCACCTGCAAGGGGTCCACGACCTCGACCGCGGCGATGGAGTTGATCTCGCCGACCCTCATGCTGCCCTTCAGCGTGAGATCGCGGGTCAGCTTGTACTTCACCGCCTCGGCGTCGAACGGCTCCCCGTCATGGAACACGACGCCGGGGCGCAGGTGCAGCAGCAGGTGGGTGGGGTCCTCCCATTCCCAGGTCGTCGCAAGCTGGGGCACCAGGTTCAGGTGCTCGTCCAGGTCGATCAGCTTGTCGCACATCGCGGCGTAAACGACCCGGCTGACGAAGGCCGATCCCAAGGTGGGGTCCAGCACATCCGGGTCCTCCCGCAGCGCGATGGTCAGGGTCTGCGCCCCTGCGGCCGGTGCCTGCGTGCCGGCGGACAGCACCAGCGCCAGCAGGGCGGCCAGGCGCCTCATGCCGCCGGGCGCCCGTCGCGGGCGATGGCCTGCTCGATCACCATGCGGTCCACTGTGCCCCAAGGGTCAATGGCAGCGCCGAGCGCGCCGGTTGCAGGGTCGCGGGCAAGGACGGACCAGGTCATCCCGCCAGCTTTCCCCGGACGCCCGCCGAAGGCAAGCGCCCGGGGGCAAAAGGTCAGCGCAGGCCGAAGAAGGACAGCACGGCAATGACGACGACGACGAGGCCGACGATGTAGATGATGTTGTTCATGGCGGTGGTCCTTGGCTGGTGTGAATGGGTTTATTACGCGACGTGCGGGGCATGGTTCCGCGGGCCGCGGCAGGGAGGGTGGCAGCATGGCCGAGGACTGGCTTGCCCTGAACCGGGCGAATTGGGACGAGCGCGTGCCGGTCCACATGGCCATGCCGGAGTACGACCTGGCGGCGCTGCGCCACCCCGGCGGCTTCGTGCTGACGCGGGACGCCTTGTCCGGCCTGGTGCCGGTGCTGCCTGCGGCGATGGCCGGGCGGGGGATCATCGAGTGGGACAAACGTGCTGGGCCTGGGGATGCTGGGCTGCATGAGGCGGGCGTTCGACCTGTTGCAGGCGAAGGCTGCCTGCTCCCTCTCCCTCCGGGAGAGGATCGGGGTGAGGGAAGCGGCAAGCGCGGTCCTTGTCGATGCCGGGCCGTGTTCCGGCAGCACCCGCCGTTCCCCGCTCCGCAGCCAAGACCCCCTCACCCCGGCCCTCTCCCGGAGGGAGAAGGGAGCAGGCAGGTCTTAGCTGTCGGCGGCGACCTCGGCCTCAAGCGCCTCCAGCGCCGCATCCAGCCTGGTCCAATCGTCGCCCGTCACGTCCGCCGCAGCCAGCGCGGCGCGCAACCGGGCGCGGCAACCGCCGAACTCCGTACCCAGGTCGTCGGACGGCGCGGCCGGCTCCTTCTGCCCCGCCAGGCAGTCGGCGTAGGCGTCGCGTGCGGACGCCACGGCCTCACCTGCCGGCAGCGCCGCGAACAACTCGTCCAGCCGTCCGTCCACCCAGCCCGGCGTCGCCGCGATCTCCTCCGTCACGATGCGGCACCTCGCGCCGGCATCACCGCGCCCCCAACGCCCAGGCCAGGATGCCCTTCTGTGCATGCAGCCGGTTCTCCGCCCCGTCGAACACCACGGATTGCGGGCCGTCTATCACCTCCGCCATGACCTCCTCGCCGCGGTGCGCCGGCAGGCAGTGCATGAACAGCGCGTCCGGCGCCGCCTGGGCCATCAGCGCGGGCGTCACGCAATAGGGCGCCAGCAGGTTGTGCCGGGACTCCGCCGGGTCGTCGGACATGCTGACCCAGCAATCCGTCACGACGCAGGCCGCGCCGCGCACGGCGTCCACGGGGTCGTCCACCACCTCGATCCGGGCGCCCTGGCCGCGCGCCCAGTCCAGCAGGTGCGCCGGCGGGCGCAGCGGCCCCGGCGAGGCGATGCGCAGGGTGAAGCCGAAGCGCACCGCCGCCTCGATCCAACTGCACGCCACGTTGTTGCCGTCGCCGCACCAGGCCACCACGCGCCCGGCTATGGGGCCGCGATGCTCCTCGAAGGTCATCACGTCGGCCATCAACTGGCAGGGGTGGCTGCGGTCGGTCAGGCCGTTGATGACGGGCACCGTCGCATGCGCCGCCATCTCGTGCAGCTTCGCCGCGTCGGCCGTCCGCAGCATGATGGCGTCCACGTAGCGGGACAGCACCCGGGCGGTGTCGGCCACCGTCTCCCCGCGCCCGATCTGCAGGTCGCGGGCGGACAGGTTGATGACGTCTCCGCCAAGCTGCCGCATCGCCACCTCGAAGCTGACGCGGGTGCGGGTGCTGGGCTTCTCGAAGATCATCGCCAGGGTCTGGCCCGCAAACGGGCGGGACGGCAGGCGCCCCGCACCCTTGTAGCCTGCGGCCACGTCCAGCATCCCGCGCAGGGTCGCCCCGTCGAAGTCGCGCAGATCCAGGAAATGCCGCGGCGGGCCGCCCTCCCCTTCGGGGAAGGGCGGCGCGCTGCGGAGCGCCGCGCTCATTTCGCCGCAGCCGATAGCGGCGACGGCAGGCAGCGCCGCGCGCCGCGGCGGATCATCTCCACTGCCGTGTCCACGTCCGCGTCCGTCAGCACCAAGGGCGGCACCAGCCGCACCACGTTGTCCCCGGCGGCGACCGTCAGCAGCCCCTCCGCCATGAACGCCTGCTGCAGCTCGCCATTGGGCACGACGGCCTTCAGCCCCAGGATCAGCCCGGCGCCGCGTACGTCCTCCAGCACCGCCGGGTTGCCGCGCACCACGTCCTCCAGCGCGAACCACAGGCGGCGGGCCTTGCGGTCCACGTCCGCCAGGAAGCCCGGCGCCAGCACCACGTCCAGCACGGCGTTCGCCGCCGCGCAGGCCAAGGGGTTGCCGCCGAACGTCGTGCCGTGCGTGCCGGCGACCAGGGACTTCGCCACCCACTCCTTCGCCAGCACGGCGCCCATCGGGAAGCCGCCGGCGATGCCCTTGGCGATGCTCATCACGTCCGGCTCGATGCCCGCCCACTCATGCGCGAACAGCTTGCCGGTGCGCCCCATGCCGCACTGCACCTCGTCCAGGCCCAGGATCAGGCCGAACTCGTCGCAGGTCGCGCGCAGGTCGCGCAGGAACTGCAGCGACGCCGGGCGTATGCCGCCCTCGCCCTGCACCGGCTCGATCAGGATGCCGGCGGTGTGCGGGCCGATGGCGTCGCGGAGCGCGTTCATGTTGTTGAACGGAACGTGGTCGAAGCCGTCCACCTCTGGGCCGAAGCCGGCCAGGTACTTCTTGTTGCCCGTAGCCGCCAGCATCGCCAGGGTGCGGCCGTGAAAGGCGCCGTCGAAGCAGATGACGCGGTAGCGGTCGCCCTTGCCGGCGTCGTGCATGGTGCGGCGCATCATCTTCACCATGCCCTCGTTCGCCTCGGCGCCCGAGTTGCAGAAGAATACGCTGTCGGCGAACGTCGCCTCGACGAAGCGCGCGGCCAGCCGCTCGGCCCCCGGCACGCGATACAGGTTGCTGGTGTGCATCACCCGGCCCGCCTGGTCGGCGATGGCGCGCACCAGATGCGGATGGCCGTGCCCAAGGGAGCTGGTGGCGATGCCGGAGCCGAAATCGAGGAATCGTCGCCCGTCCGTCGCGAACAGCCAGGCGCCTTCGCCCCGCTCGAAAGCGAGGTCGGCACGGTTGTACGTCGGCATCAGGGCGGCGATCATTTTAGGACTTGCACCTCGGACCAATGGCTCCCCGGGCCGCGCGGCCCGATGCCGGCTGCCAAGGAAGCAAGGACTGTGGAATGCGCCGCGCCCGAAAGTCAACGCAATGCTTCGCTTCTCCCTCTCCCTCCGGGAGAGGGCTGGGGTGAGGGAGGCCGCAAGGACAGTCCTTGCCGCGTAGGCGCTGACCTGGGCGAGAACTGCGCTTGCCGCTTCCCTCACCCCGACCCTCTCCCGGAGGGAGAGGGAGAAGCAACAATTCCTTAGTAGTTAAAATTCGGCATCGCCTCCAGCGCGTCCTTCGTGACCCCCGGCAGCACCAGCCGGTCCGCGTCGCGCCTCAACTGCTGATACGGCACCGCCACCAGCTTGCTGCCCAGTCCCAGGAAGCCGCCCACGGCGATGATCGCCACCGAGACCTTGTCCCCCTCGATCATCACCAGGTCGTCCACCCCGCCGAGCCGCTCCCCGGCGTCGCTGAACACGCTGGCGCCGATCACCTGCGTCAGCCGCTGCCCGCTGTCCAGGCGGACGGCGGCGACCGTCAGGTTGGGGTTGCTGGTCGTGGCGACGATGCCGGGGACAGCGGGGCCTGGGACAGCGGAGCCTGGGGCCGCAGGCGGGGGCTGCTGCGCGAGCGCAGGGCCGGCCAGCAGCAGCAGGGCGGCGATCAGGGGCTTCGACATGGTGTGCCTCGGAGGTTGCATCGGTTGCGCCGCCAACGCCCTGCGCTTGCGCCGGGTTCCGGTCGCGGGGCCGCCGTGCCATGCTGCCGGGATGGCCCGGCCACCCGACACCCCCCTCGATGGCTCCAAAAGCGATGCGCGCCGCCCCCGCCGGGCGCCCCCCCCCGCCGGCCCGGCGCCGACCCGCACCAAGCTGCACGAGGCCGCGCTCAACCACCTGGCCCGGTTCAGCGCGACGGAGGCCGGGCTGGTCCGCGTGCTGGACCGGCGCATAGACCGCTGGGCACGCCGCGCCGCCGCCGAGGCGCCCGGGGAAGAGCCGCTAGGCATCGCCGCTCCCCGCGCCGCCGCGCGAGAGGTCGCCCGCGCCCTGGTGCAGTCCGGCGTGGTGGATGACGCCGCCTACGCCGCCGGCCGCGCCCGCAGCTTGACGCGCGCCGGGCGGTCCCGCCGGGCCATCGGCGCGCACCTGTCCATGAAGGGCGTGCCGCAGGAGGTCGCGCAGGCCGCACTGCCGGAGCCGGAGGCTGAGCTGGCCGCGGCCCTGGCCTATGCCCGCCGCCGCCGCCTCGGCCCGTTCCGCAAGGAGCTGCCGGAAGGGACGGAAATGGCCGACGTGCGCCGCAAGGAGATCGGCGCCCTGGCCCGCGCCGGTTTCCCGCAGCCGGTGGCGCAGCAGGCGCTGCGTATGGGCCGCGAGGAGGCCGAGCTTGCGGTGATCGGGTTGAAGCGGGCCTGATCCATGTCGCGTGACCGCCCCCGCTTCTCCCGCGCCGCCGTGCTGGCGGGCGCCCGCGCCAGCCTGCCGGTGCAGGCCGCCGTGGTGCCGTTCGCGCTGGTGTGCGGCATCGTGTCGCAGGGGCAGGGGCTGTCCCTGGCGGAAGCCACGCTGATGAGCGCCGTCGTCTATGCCGGGTCGGCGCAGTTGCTGGCGCTCAGCCACTGGAGCAGCCCGGCGCCGGTGCTGGCGGCGGCGTTCGCCTCGTTCGTGGTCAACCTTCGGCTGGCGCTGATGGGGCCGGTGCTGTCGCCCTGGCTGGACCGGCTGCGCGGCTGGCGGCTGTGGGGCAGCCTGTTCGTGATGGCGGACCAGAACTGGGCGTTGTCGGTCGGGCAGATGCAGGCGGGGCGGTGGGACGCCGGGTTCCTGTTCGGGTCCGGTGCGCTGATGTGGGTGGTGTGGGTGGCGTTCACCGCGGCCGGGCACATCGTCGGGGCAACGATGCGGCCGTCGCCGGGGCATCCGCTGTTCTTCTCGGCGCTGGCGGTGTTCGTGGCGATCCTGGTGACGATGTGGCGCACGCGGGCGGATCTGCTGCCCTGGGCCGTCGCGGCAGCCGTCGCGGCGGGGATGGCGCGGCTGATGCCGGGCACGTCCTGGTATATAGTGGGCGGCGCCCTGGCCGGCAGCGCCGCGGGCGTGCTGCGGGACCGGGCGCGGAGGGCGTGACGCTGGACCCTTGGGTGCTGGCCGCCATCGGCGCGATGGCACTGGCGACCTACCTGACCCGGGCCGGCGGCTACTGGCTGTTCCGCGTCGTCAGCCCGTCGCCGCTGGTGCGGGCCATGCTGGGCTACATCCCCGGCACCTTGTTCGTCAGCTACGTCGTGCCGGCGCTGCTGCTGGGCGGCGCGCAGGGGTGGGTGGGCGCCGCCGCGACCGCTGCCGTCATGCTGGCGACGCGCAACCTGGCCCTGGCCATCCTGGGCGGCACCCTGGCGGCGGGCGCGGTCTGGATGCTGCAAGGACGGCCTTGATGCCGCCGTGTTCGCCGGGTCACGATGCCGCGGGCAGGGCAGGGAGGCAGGACGATTCGAGGCGGGACGACCTGGGACGGCACGATCTGGGACGGCACGATCCGGAATGGGACGATCCGGGGTGGGACATTGCGCGCGGGTGCGTTGCTGGGCTTGCTGGTGCTGGCCGCGTGCGGATCGGGCGGCACGGGTGCGGGCGCCTCGACCGCCTTGGAATGCGTGCCCTTCGCTCGCCAGGTCAGCGGCATCCAGCTCTACGGCGACGCCCATACCTGGTGGGACCAGGCCGCTGGGCAGTACGACCGCGGGACGGAGCCGGTGCAGGGTGGCGTGCTGGTGTTCCGCCAGACCGGGCGCCTGGGCCACGGCCACGTCTCCGTCGTGTCCGAGGTGGTGTCGGGCCGGGAGATCAGGGTGACGCAGGCCAACTGGGTCCGCCGCCGCATCGGCCGCGACGAGCCGGTGGTGGACGTGTCCCCTGCCGGCGATTGGAGCGCGGTGCGCGTGTGGTGGGCGCCGTCCCGGTCCCTGGGGGTCACGACCTATCCGACCTACGGCTTCATCTCGCCCGGTATCTCGCCCGGGGGCCGGGCGCGGCCGGACCTGGTGGCCGGGTTGGCGGCCCCGTAATTCGCTTGCATGGCGGCCCGGCGCGCGCCATGTGAGGTTCGCAACGGTGGGTCCGACCCACCCATTTTTCGCGCCGGGCCATGCCCGGCTTGGAGGAACCATGGGTAGCTTCAGCATCTGGCACTGGTTGATCGTGCTGGCCGTCATCCTCGTGCTGTTCGGCGGCGGCAACAAGATCAGCGGCCTGATGGGCGACTTCGCCAAGGGCATCAAGTCGTTCAAGAAGAACATGGCGGAGGAGGGCGACGCCTCAATGGAGGCCAGCGCCACCGAGCGTCCGGCCGGCACCATCCCCGGCCCCGCCGTGAACACCACGACCACCGTGCATGAGACGACGGCCCCCCGCCATGGCTGACGCCCGACGACGCATGGCCGACATTCGGGCGGCTTAGGTCCCGGCCTGGGCCGTCCGGGCGGTCATTGGTGCCACGCGGCGCGTTGATGTGCGGGAACAGGTCGCCTCCCGTTCAATTTGGCGGCGTGAGCAGGGCAGGGAGAGCCACTCGTTATGGCAGGCCCTGCCTTTGATCTGGTATTTCGCGTCCAGCTCCACGACTTGTTTCGCTGGCGGCGCGACGTGCGGCACTTCCGGCGCGATCCGTTGCCGGATAGCCTGCTCGACAATCTTTTCAGCACAGCCAACCTCGCCCCGTCCGTGGGCCTCAGCCAGCCGTGGCGCTTCGTGACGGTGGATGACCCGGCACGCCGGGCCGCCGTGCGCGCCAGCTTCGCGGCCAGCAACGCATCGGCGCTGGCGGACCAATCGGCCGGGCGTGCGGCGGCGTATGCCGGCCTTAAGCTGGCTGGCCTGGACGATGCGCCCTGCCACCTCGCCGTCTTTGCAGTGACGGACCCGGCGCAGGGCAGCGGCCTGGGACGGCGCACCATGCCGGAGACGGTGGCCTATTCGGCGGTGATGGCGGTCCATACGCTCTGGCTCGCGGCGCGGGCGGCCGGGCTGGGGCTGGGCTGGGTGTCCATCCTCGACCCGGCGCGCGTCCATGAGGTCCTGGACGTGCCGGCGGACTGGACCTTCATAGGCTACTTCTGCCTCGGCTATCCGGATGCGGAGAGCGATGCGCCGGAACTGGAACGGGCAGGGTGGGAACGCCGCCAGGACGCAGCGGTGCTGCGCCGGTAGCATCAAATAGGACGCTGCCTTCTCCCTCTCCCTCCGGGAGAGGGAGAAGCAAGCCCTCCAGGCGCGGCTTGACGCGGCGGGCCAGGCGCCGACACTCGCCAGCTTCCCGCCGGAGTTCCCCCTGCATGGCCCATCACCGCGTCCCCGCTACCCCGGACACCATCCGCTGGGGCACCTTCAGCGCCGAGTATCCGCCGGTCCTGACCGTCCAGAGCGGCGACACCGTCACCCTGGAATGCGTGTCCGGCGCCCCGGACGTGATGCCGCCGGCCAGCAGCGGCTTCCATGTCCCCCCGTCGCTGGAAGCGATCCACCGCGCCAACCCGCCGCGCTTCGGCCCCCACATCCTCACCGGCCCCGTCGCCGTCGCCGGCGCCGAACCCGGCGACACCCTGGAAATCCGCGTGGACGCCATCGAGCTTGGCGCCGACTGGGGCTTCTGCGGCCACCGCCCCCTGGCCGGCACCCTGCCGGAGGATTTCCCGCGCCGCTTCCTGAGCCACATCGCCGTGGACCGCGCCGCCGGCACCTGCCGACTGCCCTGGGGCACCGTGCTGCCGCTGCGTCCGTTCTTCGGCGTGATGGGCGTGGCGCCCCCGCCGGCCTACGGCGCCATCAGCACCAAGGAGCCGCGCGAGCACGGCGGCAACCTGGACAACAAGGAGGTTGGTGCCGGCAGCACCCTGTTCCTGCCGGTCTGGGCGCCCGGCGCCAACTTCAGCGCCGGCGACGGCCACGGCGTCCAGGGCGACGGCGAGGTCTGCATCAACGCGCTGGAGATGTGCCTGACCGGCACCTTCACCCTCGTGCTGCACAAGGCCGCCGAATCGGCGCCGCTCCGCCATCCCCGCGCCGAATCGCAGACCCACTACATCTCGATGGGCATGAACGAGGACCTGGACCTCGCCATGAAGCAGGCGCTGCGCGAGATGATCGCCTTCATCACCGCCCGCAGCAATCTCTCGCCCGACGAGGCGTATCAGTTCTGCTCGCTGGCGGTGGATTTCCACGTCACGCAGACCGTGAACGGTGAAAAGGGCGTTCACGGGCTGCTTCGCAAGAGGTTGTTGTTTTAGGCGGGTTGTCCACAACATTCTGTGCCTCCTGGGGATAACTCGCCTAGCTTTTGTACAGGGGGTCCGCCTAGCCTTCCTTCGTTGGTGACGCGCAAGGAGGCCCAGGATGGACTGGAACGACGAGACAATCGCCCGTTTGCGTGCCCTGTGGGACGAGGGCCACTCGACTGCCGAGATCGGCCGCCGCATGGGCGTCACCAAGAACGCCGTCGTCGGCAAGGCGCACCGGCTGGAGCTGCCGGCCCGGCCGTCGCCGATCCGCCGGGTGCTGGACGCCGGGCACGTCGCCCGGCGGGACCAGGTGCGCCGCGCCACCGGGCCGACGCTTCCCGCGACGGCGGCGGTCGCCGCCGCGGTCCGGGCGGAGCCGCAGGCCAGCGCGCCCGCCCCCGTGCCGTCCCGTCCGTCGCCGCAGCTTCGCGCCGTGGCCCCGATACGTCCCAGCGCGCGGGTGTCCACCTGTTGCTGGCCCATCGGGGAGCCGGGCACGCCGACCTTCCGCTTCTGCGACGACGGGGCGCTGCCCAACAAGCCGTACTGCCAGGAACACGCCTCCCTCGCATACGTGAAGGTGCGCGACCGGCGGGAAGACGCGGCATAGGGCCGCCGCCCCTTGATTGCGGGACGGGCGGGGACTAGGGGTGGGGCAGCATGACAACCCCACTCCCCGCCCTCGCCCGCGAACGTCACACGGCGCTCGACGCCGACTCCGTCAGGGCGGCCTACCGAAGGTGGGCGGGCGTCTATGACCTGGTGTTCGGCGGCGTCTCCGCGTTCGGCCGCCGCCGCGCGGTGGAGGCGGTCAACGCCCTGCCCGGCGTTCACGTCCTGGAGGTCGGCGTTGGCACCGGCCTGGCGCTGCCGCACTACACCGCGGCCAAGCGCATCACCGGCATAGACCTCTCCGCCGAGATGCTGGCCTTCGCGCGCCGGCGCGTGAAGGAGGACGGGTTGTCCAACGTCGAGGCGCTACTGGAGGTGGACGCGGAGGCGACGGGGTTCGAGGCCGGGTCGTTCGACATAGCCGTTGCCATGTTCGTGGCCTCCGTCGTGCCGAACCCGCGGTTGCTGCTGCAAGAGATGCGCCGCGTGGTGCGCCCGGGCGGCCACCTGCTGTTCGTCAACCACTTCGCCGCCGAGCGCGGCCCGCGCTGGTGGGCGGAGCGCACGCTGGCGCCGGCGTCGCGCAAGCTGGGTTGGCATCCGGACTTCTCGCGCGACGCCTTGCTGCCGGCCGAGGACCAGGCCCGCGCTCAATTCGCGTCGGTGCCGCCGCTGGGCCTTTTCACCCTCGTTCGCCTGCCCAATTAACGATCACGGCGACGGGCTGCCAGGCAGGCGGCTTGATCTAACGCAGCGCCTTCGATACCTCCGCGAGCGATGCGCCCGGAGGTGTGGCCGGGCGATGCCAGCGGGATGGACGGTAACATGCATGGACTGCGACGGCTGCGGACCGCAGCGCTCACATTCGCCGGGCTTTGGATGGCCGGCGCCGGCCCGGCCTGGGCGCAGGAGCCGTTCAAGCAGGCGCCGGTCAACTGGCAGCTTGGCTTCCAGCCCGCCGGCAGCAACGTGCAGGCCGGGATCGAGGGGCTGCACGCCCTGGTCCTGTGGCTGATGGCGCTGGTGACGGTGTTCGTCGCGGCGCTGCTGCTCTATTGCGCGTGGCGGTTCCGCGAGAGCAAGAACCCCAAGGCCAGCCGCGTCAGCCACCACACCGCGCTTGAGGTCGCCTGGACCGTGCTGCCGGTGCTGATCCTGGTCCTGATCGCCATCCCGTCGTTCCGGCTGATCTACTACGAGGACCGCACCGACGCCGCGGACCTGACCATCAAGGTCGTTGGGCACCAGTGGTACTGGGAGTACAACTATCCCGACAACGGCGGCGTGAAGTTCGACAGCTACATGATCCCGGCGGACGACCTGAAGGAGGGCCAGCTTCGCAACCTTGAAGTGGACAACCGCGTCGTGGTGCCCGCCGGTAAGAACATCCGCATCCTGACCACCAGCGCCGACGTGATCCACAGCTTCTTCATCCCGTCGCTGGGCGTGCAGCGCTACGCCATACCGGGCCGCACCATCGAGACCTGGGTACGGGTGGACAAGCCCGGCATCTATTACGGCCAGTGCAACCAGATCTGCGGCACCAACCATAGCGCCATGCCGATCTCGGTTGAGGCCATGACCGACCAGGGCTTCGCTACCTGGATCGAGGCCGCGAAGACCAAGTTCGCCGCCAATGCCGCCCCGGCCGATGCCGACGGGCAGCGTTCGACGGCGGTTGCAGAGTTGCAGCGTTGACCCACATCCGGCAGCGCAGGGGAGCATAGGATATGTCGGCGACCACACATGAGCGCACCCATGGGGATGGGCACCACGACCTGGAGCACGGACACGCCCTGGGCTTCGTGAAGCGCTGGCTGTTCAGCACCAACCACAAGGACATCGGCACGCTCTACCTGATCTTCGCCATCGTGGCGGGGATCGTGGGGACGGCACTCTCCATCCACATGCGGTTGGAGCTGCAAAACCCGGGCCTGCAGTACTTCTCCAGCGGCCAGGCATGGAACGCGACGGTCACGGCGCATGGCCTTATCATGATCTTCTTCATGGTGATGCCCGCGATGATCGGCGGCTTCGGCAACTGGTTCGTGCCGATCATGATCGGCGCCCCGGACATGGCGTTCCCCCGCCTGAACAACATCAGCTTCTGGTTGCTTGTGCCGGCGTTCGCGCTCATCATGCTGGGCCTGCACAGCGGCGACGGCGCCGGCTCCGGCTGGACGCTGTATCCGCCGCTGTCCAACAGCACCTACCAGTCCGGCCCAGCGATGGACTATACGCTGTTCGCCCTGCACCTGGCCGGCGCATCGTCCCTGCTCGGCGCCATCAACTTCATCACGACCATCTTTAACATGCGCGCGCCGGGGATGACCCTGCACAAGATGCCGCTGTTCGTCTGGTCCATGCTGGTGACGGCGTTCCTGCTGTTGCTGTCCATCCCCGTGCTGGCCGGCGCGATCACCATGCTGATCACCGACCGCAACTTCGGCACGGCGTTCTTCGACCCGGCTGGCGGCGGCGACCCGGTGCTGTTCCAGCACCTGTTCTGGTTCTTCGGGCACCCCGAGGTCTACATCATGATCCTGCCGGGCTTCGGCATGGTCAGCCACATCATCTCGACCTTCTCCAAGAAGCCGATCTTTGGCTACCTCGGCATGGCCTATGCAATGATCGCCATCGGCGTGGTCGGCTTCGTCGTGTGGGCACACCATATGTTCGTGTCGGGCATCTCGGTTGATACCCGCGCCTACTTCATGGCTGCGACGATGATCATCGCCGTGCCCACAGGGATCAAAATCTTCTCCTGGATCGCGACGATGTGGGGCGGCAGCATCGAGCTGAAGACGCCGATGCTGTTCGCCATCGGGTTCATCTTCCTGTTCACGCTGGGCGGTGTCACGGGGATCGTGCTGTCCAATGCCAGCATCGACCAGATACTGCACAACACCTATTACGTGGTGGCGCACTTCCACTACGTGCTGAGCCTGGGTGCCGTGTTCTCGATCTTCGCCGGGTTCTACTACTGGATCGGCAAGATGTCGGGCCGGCAGTATCCGGAGTTCTGGGGACAGGTCCACTTCTGGATGATGTTCGTCGGCGTGAACCTGACGTTCTTCCCGATGCACTTCCTGGGCCTGGCCGGGATGCCGCGCCGCTACCCTGACTACCCCGACGCCTTTGCGGGCTGGAACATGGTCGCGTCCATCGGGTCCTACATCGGCGCGGCGTCGGTGTTCGTGTTCCTGTATGTCCTCTACAAGACCTTCACCAGCAAGGTTGCAGTGGCTGACAACTACTGGGGCGAGGGTGCGACGACGCTGGAGTGGACGGTCACGTCCCCGCCGCCGTTCCATACCTTCGAGGAGCTGCCGCGGGTCCGGTGATGGATGACCTTCACATCAATACGGTAGGGGGAGGGGGGGCTTCGGCTCCCCTTCTTCCTATGGCGGTCTTGCCGGCCGAGGTTGGGGACTGGTTCGCCCTGCTGAAGCCGCGCGTCATCACGTTGGTGGTGTTCACGGGCTTCGTCGGGCTGCTGGTGGCACCGGGGCATTTGCATCCCATCCTGGCGCTGACGGCGGTGCTGTGCATCGCCGTCGCTGCCGGAGCGGCGGGCGCCATCAACATGTGGTACGACCGCGACATAGACGCGATCATGCGCCGAACGGCGAAGCGGCCGATTCCGGGTGGCCGTATCGGCGCCGATGCCGCACTTGGCTTTGGCGTCGTGCTGGCCGCCGCGTCGGTGATCCTCATGGGTCTGGCCACCAACTGGCCGGCGGCAGGCATCCTGGCCGTGTCCATCCTGTTCTACGTCTTCGTCTATACGATGTGGCTCAAGCGGCGGACGCCGCAGAACATCGTCATAGGCGGTGCCGCGGGGGCGTTCCCGCCGGTGATCGGCTGGGCGGCGGTGACGGGCGGCCTGGACGTGATGCCGTTGCTGCTGTTCGCCATCGTGTTCTTCTGGACGCCGCCGCACTTCTGGGCGCTGTCGCTGTATGCGTCCGCTGACTATGAGCGGGCAGGGGTGCCGATGCTTCCCGTCGTGGCCGGCGCGCGGGCGACCCGGCGGCAGGTGATGATCTACACCGTCGTGCTCGTCGCGGTGTCGGTGCTGCCATGGGTGCTGGGCTATGCCGGGCCGGTATATGGCGTGTCGGCGGTGGGCCTGGGTATCTGGTTCCTGCTGGCCTCCTGGGGCGTGCTGCGGGACGAGCAGGATGCCACGGGGGTTAGCCTGACCGGCGACGCCCCGGCCAAGTGGGCGTTCCGGGTGTCCCTGGTCTATCTGTTCACCCTGTTCGGCGCCGTGGCAGCCGACTACCTGATACCAGGACCGTGGCATGGATGAGTTCCCGCGCCCGCTGACCCCTGCCGAAACCGTTGAGTTGCGCCGCCGGCAACGCGGCAAGAACCTCGCCCTGTTCGCCGTGTTGCTGGCGCTGGCGCTGTTGTTCTACGCGATCTCGATGGTCAAGTTTAAGGTGTCCTGACCGCTTGCCCCGCCGCAGGCAACGCCGACATTGATGATATGAAGCGCAGCAACACGTTCCTCGCCGGCGGCCTCGCGGCCGTCACGGCCGGCATGGTCGGCCTCTCCTTTGCGGCGGTGCCGCTGTATCGCATATTCTGCGAGGCAACAGGCTACGCCGGCACGCCGCAAATCCGCGGCGCCGCTGGGCCGGGCGCTACGGCGGGCGGTATGCTGGTCCGCTTCAACGCGAACACCAGTCCTGGGCTGCCATGGCGGTTCACCCCCGGGCAGACCGCGGCAAAGGTCAAGCTCGGAGAGGATCGCCTGGCGTTCTACGTCGGCAGCAACCAGTCGGCGCAGGCCGTAACGGGCACCGCGACCTACAACGTCACGCCGGAGAAGGTGGGGCGCTACTTCCACAAGACCCAGTGCTTCTGCTTCGACGAGCAGACGCTGGCGCCGGGCCAGCAAATGGACTTCCCGTTGAGCTTCTGGGTTGATCCCGCCATCGCCACCGACCCCGACACGCGCGACGTGCGTGAGATTACGCTGTCCTATACCTTCTTCCGCTCGCTCGACGATGCCGCACGCAACGGCGGGCTGGACAAGGCGGGGCCGCATGTAGGCCGGCAGGCGGCGTCGGCCCGGCCCTGAGCCGTCGGCTTCGGAGGGCGCGAGGCGTTATGGCCTTGAACCCGGCAGCGTTTCCGGGATAGTGCCGCGTAGCCTTCGATGACACCGGCTTTGACGATACCGGCCAAGAACGGATTGACCATGACCAGCGATGCCCCCAGCGTCCCGGCCCTCGCCCAGGACGCCCCCGTGCCGAACCTGAACAGCAGCGGGATGAAGCAGCCCTACCATCTGGTGGACCCTAGCCCCTGGCCGTTGCTGGCGGCGTTCGGCGGCGGCGCCACGGTGCTCGGCATCATCTTCGTCGCGCATTACGGCAACTATATTCTGCTGAGCCTTGGCCTCGCGACGGTGTTCGTGGTGTCGTTCCTATGGTGGCGGGACGTGCTGACCGAGAGCCGGACCGCAGGGCTGCACACCCCGGTGGTGCGCCTGGGCCTGCGCTACGGCATGACGCTGTTCATCGCCAGCGAGGTGATGTTCTTCGTCGGCTTCTTCTGGGCCTATTTCCACTTCGCCCTGTATCCGGTGCATGTGTCGGGCGCCGCGACCGCCGTGTGGCCGCCCGCGGGCGTCCACACCTTCAACCCGTTCCAGCTTCCGCTGCTGAACACGCTTATCCTGCTGCTGTCCGGCACCGCCGTGACCTGGGCGCACCACGCCCTGCTGAACGGGCAGCGCAAGTTCCTCATCATGGGCCTGGGCCTCACGATCCTGCTCGGCCTGTCGTTCACGACGTTCCAGGCGCTGGAGTACTCCGAGGCACCGTTCAAGTTCACCGGCGGCGTGTATCCGTCCGTGTTCTTCCTGGCGACCGGCTTCCACGGCTTCCACGTCATCGTCGGCACCATCTTCTTGATCGTGTGCTGGTGGCGTGCCCGCGGCGGCGGCTTCAGCGTGACCAGGCATTTCGGGTTCGAGGCTGCGGCCTGGTACTGGCACTTCGTGGACGTGGTCTGGCTGTTCCTGTTCGTCGCCATCTACCTGTGGGGCGCCGGGCCGACGCTGGCGGAGTAGGTGCCGACGCCGCTCTGGCAGGCGGCGCTGCGTTGCCGCTGCCCACGCTGCGGCATCGGCAGTCTGTATGCCGGGCTGCTCACGGTGCGCCCGGCCTGCACGGAATGCGGCCTCGACCTGTCCGCGGTTGACACCGGGGACGGCGCGGCGTCGGCGGTGATCCTGTTGCTCGGCGCCGTGGTGATCGGGGCGGTGTTCTGGGTGGAGTTCCGCTTTAACCCGCCTGCCTGGGTTCATCTGCTGCTATGGCCCACCGTGACCATCCCGCTCGCGATTCTGCTGATGCGTCCGCTCAAGGCCGCGCTGATCGTGCAGCAGTACCGGCATCGTGCGGCAGAGATGGGCCTTTGAACGCCCATCGCCTCCTGCTGCCCGGCCTGATGACCGCTGCGATGCTGGCGGCAACGACCGGCCTCGGCGTCTGGCAGGTCGAGCGGCTGCACTGGAAGACGGACTTGCTGCGCGAGATTGACCGGGGCGAGTCTGCGCCGGCCGTCCCCTTGCCCGCCAACCCGCAGCCGTTCACGAAGGTGCGCGTCGCCGGCCGCCTGCGCCAAGACTTGCAGGCGCTGTATGGCGTCGAGGTCCGCAGCGCTGCCGCCGGGCCTGTGCTGGGCGCCTACCTGCTGAACCCGCTGGAACGCCCCGGCGCCGACCCCGTCATCGTCAACCGCGGCTGGGTTCCGCTGGACCGGCCGCAGCCCGGCGGCACCGTGGATGCCGTGATCGAGGGCTACGTGCGCGCGCCGGAGCTGCCGGTCCGCTTCGGCGCGGCCGACGCTCCGGCGGCCCGGCGCTTCTATGCCCTGAACCCCGCGGCCATCGCCGCGTCGCTGGGCCTGCCGCGCGCCGCGCCGTTCACCGTCGTGGCACTGGGCGATACGCCGCCGGGCACCTATCCGGAACCGGCGCGGGTGCTGCCGCGCCCACCCAACAACCATCTGTCCTACGCCATCACCTGGTTCGGCCTGGCGGCCTCGCTGCTGGTGATCTTCGCCATCTACGCCCGCCGCGCCCTGCGGCCCACCGTCAAGGAACTGGCATGACCGCCTACGCCCGCCTGCAGGACCGCTTCACCCGCATCGCCACCATCGGGGAGGCCGGCGCCGTGCTGGGCTGGGACGCCGCCGCCATGATGCCGTCCGGCGGCGGCGCGGCCCGCGGCGACCAGCTCGCCGTGCTGGCCGGGCTGGGCCACGGCCTGCTGACCGCGCCGGAGGCAGGCGACGACCTGGCGGAAGCCTACGCGGAAGGCGAGTGGGACGGCGCCAACCTTGCCCTGATGCGCCACGCCCGTACCCGTGCCACGGCCCTGCCGGCTGACCTGGTGGAGGCGCAGGCCCGTGCCAACTCGCGCTGCGAGAAGGTCTGGCGGGAGGCCCGCCGCACGTCCGACTTCGCCGCCGTCCTGCCGCACCTGGAAGAGGTCGTGCGGCTGGTGCGCCATCAGGCCGACGCGCTGGCGCCCGCGCTGGGCCTACAGCCCTATGACGCCCTGATGGACGGCTACCAACGCGGCATCGGCGCCGCCGACGTCGGCCCGGTGTTCGCGCAGTACGAGGCGTTCCTGCAGGACGCGCTGCCCCGCGCGCTGGAGCGCCAGGCCCGCAGCCCCGAGCCGGCCCCGCTGCACGGCCGGTTCCCGACTGCGATGCAGGAGGACCTGTGCCGCCGCCTGTCCACGCTGGCCGGACTGGAGCCGGACCATGCCCGGCTTGACCGCTCCACGCATCCGTTCTGCGGCGGCACGCCGACCGACGTGCGCATCACCACCCGCTACGACGAGGCCGACCCGGCGCAGGCGCTGATGGGGGTGATGCACGAAACCGGCCATGCCCTCTATGAGCGCGGCCTGCCCGCGGTCCACGCCCGGCAGCCCGTGGGGGAAGCTGCCGGCATGGCCGCGCACGAAAGCCAGTCGCTGATCGTGGAGATGCAGGCTTGCCGGTCCGACGCCTACCTGGCCTGGCTGGGGCCGGAGCTGCACCGGCTGTTCGGCGGCGACGCCGCGCCCTATGCGCCGGCCAACCTGTCACGGCTATGGCGCCGGGTGCGCCGCGGCCTGATCCGGGTGGACGCCGACGAGATGACCTACCCCGCCCACGTCATCCTGCGCTTCCGGCTGGAGCAGGCGATGGTGTCCGGCGACCTGCTGCCCGCCGACCTGCCCGGCGCCTGGAACGACGGCCTGGATGCGCTGCTGGGCGTGCGCCCGGCCGGGGACGCGCAGGGCTGCTTGCAGGACATACACTGGTATGACGGCGCCTTCGGCTACTTTCCCAGCTACACGCTGGGCGCGATGGCGGCGGCGCAGTTGATGGCCGCGGCGCGGGCCGCGGTGCCGGGGCTGGATGCGGCGCTAGGGCAGGGGGACCTTGGCCCGCTGGTCGGCTGGCTGCGTATGCACGTCCATGGGCAGGGCAGCCGGCTGGGCTTCAACGACCTGCTGCGCGCCGCGACCGGCAAGCCGCTGGACCCCATGGACTTCGAGGCGCACCTGACGCGGCGCTACCTGGACTGACCCACAAGCCCTTTGACTGCGGCCTGACCGCCATCGCAAGCCGCTTGCGGCGTGGGCAGTCCAGGGGCGGCCAGCCGCGGTGACGGGACGACAATGACGCCGCCGGTCAGAACCGGCGGCTGATGGCATCAAGCAGCAGGCGGACGCGCCCGCAACAGCCCAAGCAGCGCGTCCGTGCCCTCCGCCCCGGCGTGCAGGTTTGCCGTCATCTCGACGGCGTGGCCGGGCGCCGTCCAGTGTGCCAAGCGCCCCGGGCAGGAAAGGTCGTGCTCCACTCGATTGTCCTGATGCAGGCGCAGATTCCGATGGCCGGCAAGCCGCCGTCTCTCTAGCCTTGCCGTCCATGCCGCCGATGCGCCGGCAGGGCAGAGGGGACCACCATGGCAGTCGCTCCCATCGTATCCTTGCCTCGGGTCGTGATCGGGGCCGGCCCGGACACCTTCACGTTCAGCGCGTCCGAGGACGCCTATCTTGGGGACGCGCAGTTCACCGTCGCCCTGGACGGCGACCAGGTCGGCGATGTGCAGACGGCGGTCGTGCCGCAGGGGAGCGGCGCGCAAACCTTCCAGGTCAATGGCGACTTCGGCGCCGGGCCGCACGACCTCACCTTCACCTTCCTGAACGATGCCTATGACGGCTATGCCGGCGCGGACCGCAACCTCTATATCAGGAACGTCTATTCCGGCTCGGCCTTCAATCCCGTTTACCTCCCGTTCTATTCTGCCGGGTCGCAAACAACGTCCATCGTCGTCCCGCCGCGCCCCGTGACGGTCGGCGCAGGCCCAGACTCAATCGTGCTGCAGGTGTCGGAGGACGCCTACCAGGGCGACGCGCAGTTCACGGTCAGCGTGGACGGCGCGCAGGTCGGCGGCATCCTGACCGCGAGCGCGCTGCACAGCACCGGACAGAGGCAGGTGTTCACCGTGCTGGGCACGTTCGGCTATGGCCCGCACACGCTGACGGTCAACTTCCTGAACGACCTATGGGATGGCTCGCCGGACAAGGACCGGAACCTGTACGTGGAGCAGGTGACGCGCGGCACGGACGCGCGCGGAAACTATCCGCCGCTGTTGCGTGGCGGCCCGGTGGACATCGCACTGGGCTACATCCAGCCGCCCGGCGGCCCGCAGACGGTCGGCGCCGGGCCGGACAGCCTGGTGGTGAACATCTCGGGAGACGGCGAGGTTTACGGCACGGAGGCTCCTGCCTTCACGATCAGCGTGGACGGTGCGCAGATCGGCCCGACCCTGTATTCAGGGATCAGCCACAGCTCGTCCGTCACGCAGGCCTTCACCGTCCTGGGCAGCTTCGGCACGGGGCCGCATACCGTGACCGTCAACTTCCTCAACGACGCCTACGACCCCACGACGCAGTTCGACCGCAACCTGTGGGTGGACAGCATCGTCTATGGCGGGCTGGTGAACGCAACCAAGGCTCCGCTGTTCTCCCAGGGTCCGCGCGACTTCGCCGTGGCGCCGCCGTCCGCCGCGTTGACGGGGCCAAGCCTAGCAGGACCGGTCGAGGGCCGCGCCGTCCTGAACGGCACGCCCGGGGACGATGCGATCACCGCGCACGGGGCGTTCAACACGATCAACGGCCTGGGCGGCAACGACGCCATAAGCGGCGGCGAGGGCGGCGGCGACACGATCACGGTCGGGGCGGCGGGCGACGGCCTTGCCACGCTGTCGGACAGGGTCGCGGTTGCCGGGGCCGGCAACACCGTCACGGCCGGGGACGAGGCCGTCGCGCTGTCCGGCACCGCATCCGGCACGTCCGCCCGGCTCGGCAACGGCGCCAACACCGTTGCGCTGGACGGCGCGGGCAACGCGCTGACAGTCGGCTACGGCCAGAACGCAATCAGCATGACGGGAGGGCGCGCGACGGTAAACATCACCGGGTTCGGCCCGCCCAACGGCCTCATCTACCGCGACGCGGTCACGATCTCCGGGGACCACAACAGCGTGAACGCCTACGTGAGCCAGGGCAAATATCCCGCCGGCGGCGACGTCACCGTTGTTGGCGGGACGGGCTACGGCACGTTCGGCTTCAGCGCGGGCAAGGTCGCGCTCCGCACCGACGGCCTCTACAACACCATCAGCCTGGACATGTTCACGACGAGCGACGTGACCGCTGGCAGCGGATACGACACCGTGACCGTGACCGGCTTTCTCGGCACGCCTGCGGCCACCGTCCGCCTGGCGGGCCAGCACAACACTGTCACCGCTTCCGGCGCGATCCTGACGGTGCAGGGCGGTGACGGCTACGGCACGTTCACAGCCACTGGCAACTCCAACAACGGCGGCGGGACCACGAGCATCACGACCGGCGGCGAGTTCAACGACGTCAAGCTGACCGGCGGCACCTCCACCGTGGACGCGGGCAGCGGCAACGACACGGTTTCGCTCGTGGGCGGCAGGTCGTCGCTGGTGTTCCACGGCTCAGGCGACATGCTGTTCATCCAGGCCGGTCCACCCCAGAGCAGCAATGGCGGTCCGGTGACCAGCGTGGTGGACGACCAGTCCACGGACCTGCAGATCTTCGTCGGCCCAAGCCTCCTATCGCTCGACTTGAAGGAGTTCGGGCCGGGTGGCGTGTTGCACCTGACCGGCGGCGCTGGCGGCTACGCCACGGCCGGCCAGGCCCTCGCAGCCCTGACGCCGGATGGCGCAGGCGGCTCCTTCCTCCAGGTCGGTTCCGGGACGGTCCACCTCGAACCGGGCATCACGGTCAACTCGGGCAATTTCCAGATCGGCTGACCGGCAGCCGGCCGCTCCGTCAAGATGAAGGCGAGCCGCCGGCCCAGACAGCCGGACACGGCTTATGACCCTGCTGCCCCAGGGCAAGCCAGCTTGCATTCCTCCACCTGATTGCCCTGCCCAGACGGAGCGCCGTCCCGGTCAGGTCCGCGGCGCCCGGCGGAACAGCCGCTTCGCCGCGACGCCCAGCCCCAGCACCGCCAGCGCCCCGACCTTGGCGAACTTCAGCAGGAAGGCCCCGGCCAGCGCGATGATGCCGATCTTCTTCGCCGCGACCACGCCGATCAGCCCGGCCAGCCCCACTGCCGCCACCCGGTCAATGCCGGCGCTGAAGTCCTCGTAGCGCTTGCCGTCCAGGTAATGCAGCCCGGCCAGCAGCGGCGCGGCCTCCGCCCGGTCGGCCTCCAGCCGCGACGGGCTGCTCAGCAGGTTGAGGCTGAAATAGCCGTCCCGCCCCAGCACGCGGGTGTTGTAGTTCAGCCCGCTGTCGTCCCCGGCGGCACCCGACATGCGATAGCGCAAGGCCCAGGTCAGCAACCGGGTCGAGGCGTCGTAGGCGGGCGGCTGCGACCAGCCGGTCAGCTCCATCTCGGGGAAGCCGCGCTGCACGCGGTCCTTGTTGCTCTCCGCAGTGCCCTCCCGCAGGCCGGCCAGCAGCGCCGCGGCGTCCAACTGGTCGGCCTCGGCGTCCGAGACGTGCCCGCTGTCCTCGAACCGGACCGCGGCCAGCCAAAGGCTGCTGTCGGCGAGCGGGTTGACGAAACCGAGCAAGTCCGGCCCCGGCGTGTTGCCGCCTGCACGCGACAGGCGCTGGGCCTCGTCGTGCGGGATGAACTCCATGCCTGCCGGCACTTGCAGCGTCGCCTGGCCCAGCAGCGGTATGCTGGCCGGGCCGGGGGTGGCGGCGTCGTGGGCGGCTTCCCATGCGGCCTCCAGCTCCTGCGCCCGCTGCTCGCGGGTCAGTTGGGCCGTGCTGGGCGGCGCCATGTCGGCGGGGGCGCGGACGGCGGCGCCCGGCGCGGGCGCGGGCTGCGCCGCCGTGGGCAGGGCGGTCACGAGCGACGCCAGCAGCGCTGCGGCCACGGCCGCCCTCATTGGCGCGCGCGCCGCTTCGCGTCCTCCCACAAGCCGCGGTAGTCGCAGGTCGGGTAGAACTCCATCCGGTAGCCGCCCCATGCCGTGCCCTCGATAATGCGGTTGACGTCGCGCAACCGCCCGGCCGGAACCCGCAAGGTCACGACCTGGCCCACGCTCATCACGACATACCACGACACGATCCCGACGCCTGCCCCCGGAAACTTCTCGTACCAGCCGGTGGCCTTCAAGTGGGCGTTGATCTCGTCCACCGTCTCGCTCTGGTCGTGCCGCAAGAATACCTTGGCAGGAAGGCGCCCGGCGTCGGCAGCGCCGGGACCGTCTGCGCGCGGGCCGGCGCCCCCAGTGCGGCCAGCAGGACGCCAACGCCCATCAGCCGCCCCATCGCACCGCCTCCCCATGTGTGGCCTAGCCGCATCACGGCATGGCGCCATCCCGCGCGTGCCACCCGCGACAGCCTAGCCGCACCGGGGCGAAACCTGCTAGGTGCCGCGGCGAAATCCAGGAGCGCACCGCATGGCCGACCCGAAGATGACCAGCATCGAGCTTGACCCGACCGAGGTCGCCCTCGTCATCGGCGAGGACCAGGGCAGCATGACCATCCGCGTCGTCGCCGCGACCGAGGTGGCCGATGGCGCCACCGACGTGCCGGAGCCGCACGAGATCGCCATAGCGCTCGCCATGCGGCTGCTGAAGGACCCGGAGTTCCACGACTCCGTCCTCGACTGGTACGACGCCCAGGACGAGGAGGATGAGGACGACGAGGACGAGGAGATGGAGGTGGACGGCAAGGCGGACGAGCCGGCCAAGCCGAAGCCTTGATGCTCCAGCTCCGGCCGGGCTGCGAGTGCTGCGACCGGGACCTGCCGCCGGACAGCGCCCTGGCGCGCATCTGCTCGTTCGAATGCACCTTCTGCGCCGATTGCGCCGAGGGGCGCTTGGCCGGGCAGTGCCCCAACTGCGGCGGGGAGCTGGTGCGCCGTCCCGTGCGCCCGGCGGACAAGCTGGCGAGGCATCCCGCCACGGCGACGCGCACGCACAAGCCGCAAGGCTGCCCGGCGGCCTGACCCTTGGAAGGCCGCGCCGCGCCGCCTAGTGTGCGGCCCATGCGATACATCTCCACCCGCGGGCAGGCCCCCGTGCGCGACTTCGCCGGCGTGCTGCTGGCCGGGCTGGCAGAGGACGGCGGGCTGTATGTCCCCGACGCCTGGCCGCACCTGTCCCACTCCGACCTGCGCGCCCTGCGCGGCCTGCCGTATCACGAGCTTGCGGCGCGGGTCCTGCAGCCCTTCGTGGGCGGCAGCATCCCGTCGGACGTGCTGGCCGGCATGTGCCGGGACGCCTATGCCGGGTTCCGCCATCCGGCCGTCGTGCCGCTGGTGCAGTTGGACACCGGCCTGTGGGCGCAGGAGCTGTTCCACGGCCCGACGCTGGCCTTCAAGGACCTGGCGATGCAGCTCCTGGGCCGCATGTTCGACTGGGTGCTGGCCAAGCAGGGCATCCGCGTCACCATCGTCGGCGCCACGTCGGGCGACACGGGATCGGCCGCCATCGAGGCGTGCCGGGACCGCTCAGCCGTGGACGTGGTGATCCTGCATCCCGAGGGCCGCACCAGCGAGGTGCAACGCCGGCAGATGACCACCGTGCGCGCCGCCAACATCGCCAACATCGCCGTGGACGGCACCTTCGACGACTGCCAGGACCTGGTGAAGGCGATGTTCGCCGACGTCCCGTTCCGCCGCGACCTGCGGCTGTCCGCCGTCAACAGCATCAACTGGGCGCGCATCGCGGCGCAGATTCCCTATTACGTGTTCGGCGCCCTGGCCCTGGGCGCCCCGGAGCGGGAGGTGGCGTTCAGCGTCCCCACCGGCAACTTCGGCAATGTGATGGCCGCCTGGGCGGCCCGGCGCATGGGCGTGCCGATTGCGCGGCTGGTGGTCGCCAGCAACCGCAACGACATCCTGGCCCGCTTCCTGGACGGCAACGACATGACCATGCGTCCGGTGGAGCCGAGCCTGTCGCCCAGCATGGACATCCAGGTCAGCAGCAACTTCGAGCGCCTGCTGTTCGAATTGCTGGACCGCGACCCCGCGTTGACCGCCGCCACCATGCAGGGCTTCCGCCAGTCCGGGCACATGCAGGTGCCGGACGCCGCCTGGACCCGCGCACGCACGCTGATGCACGGCTTCCGGCTGGACGACGCGGGCACGGAAGCGGAGATCAGGCGGCTGCATGCCCAGGGCTACCTCGCCGACCCCCATACCGCCATCGGCATCGCCGCCGCCCGCGCGCTGCCGTGCCGGCACCTGCCCATCATCGCCGCCGCAACGGCGCACCCGGCCAAGTTCCCCGATGCCATGCAGCGCGCGACCGGCCTGCGCCCTCCGCTGCCGCCCGCGCTGGCCGACCTATATGAGCGCGAGGAACGCTACACCCGCGCGCCCAACAGCCTGGACGCCGTCGAGGCCCAGGTACGCGCCTTCAGCCACAGGAACGCCGCATGAGCGACAACGACAGCGACATCCAGAACAGCGACATCCAGGTCACGCGCCTGCCCGGCGGCCTCACGGTCGTCACCGAAACCATGGAGCGGGTCGAGACCGTGTCGTTCGGCGCCTACGTCGCCAGCGGCACCCGCAACGAGACCAGGGCCGAGAACGGCGCCTCGCACTTCCTGGAGCACATGGCCTTCAAGGGCACCGCCCGGCGCACCGCCGCCGCCATCGCCGAGGAGGTCGAGAACGTCGGCGGCCTCATCAACGCCTACACCGCGCGCGAGCAGACGGCCTACTACATCAAGCTGCTCAAGGAGGACCTGGCGCTCGGCGCGGACATCATCGGCGACATCCTGACCCACAGCAGCTTCGCGCCCGAGGAGTTGGAACGCGAGCGCGGCGTGATCCTGCAGGAGATCGGCCAGGCCAACGACACGCCGGACGACATCATCTTCGACCGCTTCCAGGAGACCGCCTATCCCGACCAGCCCATGGGCCGCCCGACGCTCGGCACCGAGAAGGCCATCAAGGGCATGAAGCGCACGGCCCTGACCGGCTACATGCAGCGCAACTATGCCGCAGGGAACATCGTGGTCGCCGCCGCCGGGGCGTTGCAGCACGGCACGGTGGTGGACCTCGCGCGCCAGCACTTCGCCGACCTGCCCGCCGCGCTGCCGCCGCCCGTGGTGCGCGGCGCCTATGCCGGCGGCGAGTTCCGCGAGGGGCGGGACCTCGATCAGGTGCATATCGTCCTGGGCTTCCCCGCCGTCGCCTATGACGACCCCGACTACTACCCGGCGCTGCTGCTCAGCACCCTGCTCGGCGGCGGCATGTCGTCGCGGCTGTTCCAGGAGATCAGGGAGAAGCGCGGGCTGGTCTATTCCATCTATTCCTTCTCCGCGCCGTTCCTGGATGGCGGCCTGTTCGGCATCTACGCCGGCACCGGGGAGCAGGAGGCCGGGGAGCTGGTGCCCGTGACGCTGGAAGAGCTGCGGAAGGTGCAGCTTGGCGTGACCGAGGACGAATTGCGCCGTGCCCGCGCCCAGGTGAAGGCGGGCCTGCTGATGTCGCTGGAGAGCACCGGCAGCCGCTGCGAGAGCCTGGCCCGGCAGATGCAGGTGTTCGGCCGCACCATCCCCACCGCCGAGACCATCGCCAAGCTGATGGCCGTGGACGCCGACGCCGTGTGCCGCGCCGCCGCCCGCATCTTCCGCGGCCGTCCGACGCTGGCCGCGATGGGGCCGGCGGACAAGGTGCCGCACCTGCCCGCCATTGCGGAGCTGCTGGCGGCATGAACCGGCTGGACCTGCTGGCCGACTTCGTCGCCCGCGCCCGCGCTGCCGGGGCGGACGCGGCGGACGCCATCCTGATCGAGGGCACCAGCCTGTCCGTCCAGCGCCGGATGCGCCGGACCGAGCAGCTTGAGCGGTCGGAGTCGCAGGACCTGGGCCTGCGCGTGTTCGTGGGCCGGCGCTCCGCCATCGTGTCCTCGACCACGGTGGACCCCGCGGGCTTCGCGGCGCTGGCGGAGCGCGCGGTGGCGATGGCGCGCATCGTGCCGGAGGACCCGATGGGCGGCCTGGCCTGGGAGGCGGCGACGCCGGGCGCCCCGGCGCTCGACATGGACGACGCCCGCGAGCCGGACGCCGCCGCCCTGGTCACCCGCGCCTCGCTGGCAGAGGAGGCGGCGCTGGGCGTGGCAGGCGTCACCAACTCGGAGGGAGCGGAGGCCGGATACGGCCGGACCCAGGTATCGTTGCTGACCTCGGCCGGGTTCGCCGGGTCGTATGCGCGCACGAGCCATTCGGTGTCCGCCGTGGCGCTGGCCGGGGCAGGAACCGGGATGGAGCGGGACTACGACTTCTCCACCGCGACGCACCTTACGGACCTGGAGGACGCGGCCGGGCTGGGCCATGCCGCCGGGGAGCGCGCGGTGGCGCGGCTGAACCCGCGGCGTCCCGCCACGGCGCGGCTGCCGATGGTGTTCGACCCGCGGGTGGCGAGCAGCCTGCTCGGGCATCTGGCCGGGGCGATTAACGGCGGCGCCATCGTGCGCGGCACCAGCTTCCTCAAGGACATGCTGGGCCAGGGGGTGTTCGCGCGGGGCATCCAGGTGCATGACGACCCGCGGCGCCCGCGCGGGCTGCGCTCCCGCCCGTTCGACGGGGAGGGCGTGCCGACGGCGGCGCGCGCGGTGATCGAGGACGGCGTGCTGACCACCTGGCTGCTGGACAGCCGCAGCGCCCGGCAGCTTGGGATGGCGTCCACCGGCCATGCCGCCCGCGGCACTGGCGGGCCGCCGTCGCCGTCGCCGACCAACCTGTTCATGGTGGCGGGGCCGCTCAGCCCGGCGGAGCTGATGCGGGACATCAAGGAGGGGCTGTATGTCTCAGAGCTGATGGGTCCCGGCGTGAACCTCATCACCGGCGACTACAGCCGCGGGGCCTCCGGCTTCATGATACGCGACGGCGCGCTGGCGGAGCCGGTCGCGGAGATCACCATCGCCGGCACCTTGCAGGAGATGTTCCATCACCTGACCCCGGCGAGCGACCTGCATTTGCGCCGCGGCACCGACGCGCCAACCCTGCGCGTCGAGAGCCTAACGATGGGCGGCGCCTGACTCTGCTCCCTCTCCCTCCGGGAGAGGGTCGGAGTGAGGGGGTCTTGCCTGCGGAGCGGGGAACTGTGGACGCCGCCGGAATACGCCCCTGCTTCGGCAGGGACCGCGCCTCAAGACCCCCTCACCCCGGCCCTCTCCCGGGGGGATAGGGAGCAGGAGCAGACGCCGTGGCCCGGCTTGGGAGGCACGCTCGCGCAACGTCGGCGCGGGGTCAACGATTGTAGCAAGCCCCCTATTTTCAGCTCTGGATCGTTATATATCTCGCCACAAGGAATAGGAGGCTACACCCATGCGTCGCTCCCACTCGTTCGTTGCAGCCTTTGCCGTCGCCGCGCTGGCGCTGGCGCCGTCGTTCGCGGATGCGCGGGCCGGCTCCGGTGGCAGCATGGGCAGCCGCGGAGGGCGCAGCTACTCGGCCCCGCCTAGCACCAACACCGCCCCGATGGGCGCTCAGCCGTTCGACCGCAGCATGACGCCGCGCGCCGCGCCGTCGCCGGGTTATGGCGGGCAGCCGGTGCAGGCCGGGCGGTCCGGCTTCGGCTCGGGCTTGATGGGTGGCCTGGCCGGCGGCCTGCTGGGTGTTGGCCTGGGCAGCCTGCTGATGGGCAACGGCTTCGGCGGCGGCACCGGCTTCTTCGGGCTGCTAATCCAGATGGCGCTGCTGTTCTTCGTCGGGCGCTGGCTGTTCCGCATGTTCATGCGCCGGCAGCAGGGCCAGCCGGCGATGGCGGGGATGCCCGGCATGGCCCGCATGGGCCAGCAGCCCAGCCCGATGCAGGCCAACACGGCCGGCGGCGGCGTAGGCGCCGCGGCTGCCGTCACGGTCAGCAAGGCCGACTACGAGGCGTTCGACCGCAACCTGCATGAGGTGCAGGCTGCCTGGACCGCGCAGGACTTGAACGCCATGCGGAACCTGGCGACACCGGAGATGGTCGGCTACTTCGGCGAGCAGTTGGCAGAGCAGTCCAGCCGCGGCCTCCGCAACAGCGTGACCCACGTCAAGCTGGAGCAGGGTGACCTGTCCGAGGCATGGTCCGAGGGCGGGCGCGAGTATGCGACCGTCGCCATGCGGTTCTCGATGCTGGACGTGACGCGGGACTCGGCGGGCCGAATCGTGGACGGCGACGTGGCGACGCGCAGCATGGCGACCGAGCTGTGGACCTTCATGCGCGCACGCGGCGGTCAGTGGGTGCTGTCGGCCGTCCAGCAAACCCGGTGAAACCGGGCTAACCTATTGAGTGCAAAGGCCGCTGGACTTGTTCCAGCGGCCTTTTCCTTGCGCGCGTTATGGCAGCCATCCTGCATCACCGAAGTTTCATGCGCGGAACCCCCCCACCGTCGTAATAGCCGCCTCGGAGCCAGGACATTGGTCCTGTTGCAACAACGCGAGGTAGGATCGGCCGCATGAACGCCATCGTCGCCAAGCCCGAAGCCATCTTCCCCAACAGGACTAAATACCGCGCGGTGTTCATCTCGGACACGCATCTCGGCACCCGTGGGTGCCGCAGCGACTTCCTGGGCGACTTCCTGGGCGGGATGTCGTGCGAGCACCTTTTCCTGGTCGGCGACATCGTGGACGGCTGGCGGCTGCGGAAGTCCTGGTTCTGGGACGCGGCGCACGACAAGGTCATCCGCCTGATCCTGCGCCACGCCCGCGACGGCACCGCCGTCACCTACGTGCCCGGCAACCACGACGAGATGTTCCGCGCCTGGCTGCCCACCCAGCCCGAGGCGACGACGCTGGAGGTCGCGGGCATCGCCGTGCGGCAGGAGGCGGAGCACACGACGGCCGCCGGGCTGCGCCTGCTGGTGATTCACGGCGACGAGTTCGACGGCGTGCTGCGCTACGCCCGGTTCCTGGCGGTCCTGGGGGATGGCGCCTACATCACGTCCCTGGTGGTCAATCGCTGGTTCAACGGCATACGCCGCCTGCTGGGCTACCCCTACTGGTCGCTGTCGCAGTGGCTCAAGCGGCAGGTCAAGGGCGCCGTGAAGGCCATAGACCTGTTCGAGACCGCGCTGGCCGCCGAGGCGAAGCGGCGCGGCTTCGACGGCGTGGTGTGCGGGCACATCCACCATGCCGAGATGCGCATGGTGAACGGCGTATTGTACGTGAACGACGGCGACTGGGTGGAGAGCTGCACCGCGCTGGTCGAGCATCATGATGGCCGGCTGGAGCTGCTGGACTGGGCGGCGCTGAACAACCTGTCGTTCTTCACCCCCGCAGCGGCCAAGGCGGAGCAGGCTGCCGCGGCCTGAACCGGTGCATGTTCCGCCCACGCGCCTTCCGCCCACGCCTCCCTTGCCGGCGCGCGTCCTGCCCATGCGTATCTTGATCGTGTCGGACGCCTGGCACCCGCAGGTGAACGGCGTCGTCCGCACCCTGTCCATGGTGGCCGATGAGCTGACGGCGCTGGGCCACCGGGTCGAGGTGATCGGCCCCGGCCGCTTCCGCACCATGGCGCTGCCGACCTACCGCAGCATCCGGGTCGCATTGCTGCCGGGGCGGCGTCTGTCGCAGATGATCGAGGCGTTCCGTCCGGATGCGCTGCACGTGGCGACCGAGGGGCCGCTGGGCCTCGCAGCCCGGCGCTGGGCCATACGGCAGGGGCTGGCCTTCACGACGTCGTTCCACACCCGGTTCCCGGAGTACCTGCACGCCCGCCTGCGTGCGCCGACCAGCTTGACCTATGCCTGGCTGCGCTGGTTCCACAACGCCGGGTCGGCAACGATGGTCGCCACCGCGAGCCTACGGCGCGAGCTGGCCCGCCGCGGCTTCCGCAACGTGCGGCCATGGACCCGGGGCGTTGACCTGCAACGGTTCCAGCCGCTGCCGGCGCCTGTGCAGGCGACGCCGCGCCCGCTGTTCCTGTATGTCGGCCGGCTCGCGGTGGAGAAGAACCTGCGTGCGTTCCTGTCCCTGGACCTGCCCGGCACCAAGGTCGTGATCGGCGACGGCCCGCAGCGCGATGCCCTGGCCCGCGCCTACCCGGCGGCGCGGTTCCTCGGCGAGCGGCACGGCGAGGCGCTGGCGCAGGCTTACGCCGGAGCGGACGTGTTCGTGTTTCCGTCGCTGACCGACACCTTCGGGCTGGTGCTGCTGGAGAGCCTGGCGTCCGGCACGCCGGTCGCCGCCTATCCCGTCACCGGCCCGGCCGACATCCTGGAGGGCGCCGCGCCCGGCGTGGGGGCGTTGGACCACGACCTGCGCGCCGCCGCCCTGCGTGCCCTGTCGGGAGACCGCGCCGCTTGCCGCCGTCATGCCGAACGCTTCAGTTGGCGCGCGTGCGCGGAGGCGTTCCTCGCCAACCTGGTCGTAGTCGGCCCAGGCTAGTGTCCTGCTCCCTCTCCCTCCGGGAGAGGGTAGGGGTGAGGGAAACGGCAAGCACCGCACCTGGCCCAAGGCGGACCGGTTATCGCAGGCAAATCGCGTGCTTGCGGCTTCCCTCACCCCGGCCCTCTCCCGGAGGGAGAGGGAGAGGAGGTTTGCCGCCCCTCGCCCCTCATGCTACCGCCGCGCGTCCATGTTGAAGCGCCTGCTCCGCCATCCCCGCACCGTCGCCCTCGGCACCCGCACGCTGGGCGCCTACCTGCGCTTTGCCCTCGACAGCACGCGATGGACGCTGCACGGGGCGGAGCAGCTCGGCCCCTACCTGCAAGCCACTCCCGCCATCTTCGCCTTCTGGCACGAGTGCCTGCCGCTGATGCCGGCGCTGTGGACCCATGCCCTGCGCAGCCGTGCCGCTGCGGGCACCCCGCGCGGACGGATGCACGTCCTCGTCAGCCGGCACCAGGACGGCCGCCTGATCGGACGCATGATGCGCGGCTTCGGGCTGGACCTGGTGCACGGCTCCAGCGCCAAGCGCGGCGAGCAGAAGGGCGGGGCGGCGGGCCTGCGTGCGCTGCTGACGGTGCTGGCGGCCGGCGGCCAGGTCGTCATCACCCCGGACGGCCCGCGCGGCCCGCGCCGGCAGGCGGCGCCCGGCGTCGCGCAGCTCGCTGCCCTGGCCGGCGTGCCGGTCGTGCCCTGCGCCGCCCAGCTCGTCCGCCGCCGGGTGCTGCCGACTTGGGACCGGATGGTGCTGCCGCTGCCCTGGGGGCGCGGCGTGCTGGTCTGCGGCGCTCCCATCGCCGTGCCGCGGGGCGACTGGGCCGGGGCGCTGGCCGCCATCGCCGCGGGCATGACCCAGGCCGCAGACCGGGCCGAGGCGCTGTGCGCGGCCTAACCGCCGCCGCCTGGCATGGCGCCGCGGCCCTGGCCGCGCCGGGACTGCGCCTGATGCTCCGCCGCCGGGCAGCGAGGGGCAAGGAGGTGCCGCATCGCCTGCCGGAGCGCAGGGGCATTGACCCAGCGCCCCGCCCCGCAGGCCGGATGCTGTGGCTGCACGCTGCGAGCGTGGGCGAGAGCCTGTCCGTCCTGCCGGTGCTGCAGGCGCTGCCTGCGGACCTCCCCGTGCTGTTCACCACCGGAACCGCCACCTCGGCGGCATTGCTGGCCGAGCGGCTGCCAGCGCTGGGCCTGCACCAGGTCCGGCACCGCTTCGTGCCGCTGGACGTGCCGGCCTGGGCGGCGCGGTTCCTGGACCACTGGCGCCCGGATGCCGCGGCGTTCGTCGAGGGGGAGCTATGGCCCAACCTGCTGGCGGCCTGCCAGGCCCGGGGCATCCCGGCCCTGCTGGTCAACGCCCGCATGTCCGCGCGCAGCGCACGCGGTTGGAGCCGGGCGCCCCGGTTCGCGCACCAGGTCCTGGGCGCGTTCAGCGCGGTGCAGGCGCAGTCGGCGGGCGACGCCGCGCGGCTGCACGCGCTGGGCGCCCGCAACGTGACCATGCCCGGCAACCTGAAGCTGTCCGCGCCGCCGCTGCCGGCCGACCCGGCGGAACTGGCGCGGTTGCAGCGCCTGATCGGCGACCGCCCGGTTTGGCTGGCGGCCAGCACGCATCCGGGCGAGGACGAGGTGGCCCTGGCCGTGCATCGGACCCTGGCGCCGGCGCATCCCGGCCTGCTGACCCTCGTTGCCCCGCGCCACCCGGCCCGCGGCGCGGCGGTCGCGGCGGCGCTGGGTGCGCCCCGGCGGTCCCTGGGCCAGGACCCTCCGGCCGGCGCCGGCCTGTGGGTTGCGGATACGATGGGCGAGATGGGATTGCTGTATCGCTTGGCTCCGCTGGTGTTCGTTGGGCGCAGCCTGGCAGGCCGCGGCGGGCAGAACCCTTGGGAGCCGGCGCGGCTGGGCTGCGCCGTGGCGGTCGGCCCGCATACCGCGAACTTCGCCGAGGCCGTGGCGGCGCTTGCGGCGGCAGGCGGGCTGGCGCAGGTGGCGGACGCAGCCGGGCTGGCGGCCTGGGTGGACGCCATGCTGCGCGACCCGGCGCGGCGGGCTGCGGCCGGCGAGGCGGCGCAATCGGCGGCCACCGGCGCTGCGGACCTTCCGGCGCAAACGGCGCGGGCGCTGCTGGGATTGATGGGCGCCGTGCCGTGATGCCGCCGGGCTTCTGGGTGCGGGACGGCCTGGTGCCGCGTCTGCTGTCGCCCGTGGCGGCGCTGGTGGCGGGGAGCACGGCGCGCAGGGTGGCACGGCCGGGATGGCGGGCGCCGGTGCCGGTGCTGTGCTGCGGCAACGCCGGGGTGGGCGGCGCGGGCAAGACGACGCTGGCGCTGGACTTGGTGCGCCGGTTGCAGGCTAGAGGCGTCCGGGTCCACTGCCTGACCCGCGGCTATGGCGGGCGGGTCCGTGGCGTGCTGCGCGTGGACCCGGCGATGCACGATGCGGCGCTGGTGGGGGACGAGCCGCTGCTGCTGGCCGCTGCCGCACCGGCCTGGGTTGCCGCCGACCGTGCCGCGGGCGCGCGGGTCGCGGTAGGGAAGGGGGCCGAGGCGTTGGTGATGGATGACGGGCTGCAGAACCCCGGGCTGGTGCAGGACCTGGCGCTGCTGGTGGTGGACGGCGCGACGGGGTTCGGCAACGGCCGCGTCCTGCCGGCAGGGCCGCTGCGGGAACCGGTGGCGGCAGCGGCGGCGCGGTGCCGGGCGGCGGTGCTGGTCGGCGCGGACCTGGCCGGGGCGCGGGATGCGCTGCCGCGGGGCCTTCCGGTGCTGACGGTGCGGCTGGTGCCCGACCAGGACTTGCAGGGCCGGCGCGTCCTCGCCTTTGCCGGCATCGCCAGGCCGTCCAAGTTCCATGCCACGCTGCGCGAGGCCGGGGCGGAGGTTGCGGCCACCGCCGACTTCCCCGACCACCATCCCTTCACCCCGGCGGAGCTGGACCGCGTGCTGCGCCGGGCCGACGCGCTGGGCGCGGTGCCGGCGACCACGCCGAAGGACGCCGTGCGCCTGCCGCCGGCCGTGCGCGCGGCGGTGCTGGTCGTGGGCGTCTCGCTGGCGTGGGACGACCCCACGCAGATCGAGGCGATGCTGGACGGCCTGCTGTGACGGTCCTGCAGCGGATCGAGGCCGCGGCGGCACGGACGGCGCTGCGGCTGCTGCGGGCGCTCGGCCCGGTGCGGGCGAGCAACCTGTGCAGTGCCGTTGCCCGGACGCTTGGCCCGCTGCTGCCGGTGTCGCGCGTCGCCCACGCCAACCTGCGCGCCGCCCTGCCGGACCTGGACGATGCCGCACGGCGCCGGGTGGTGCGCGGCGTGTGGGACAACCTGGGCCGCACGGTGGGCGAGCTGCCGCACCTAGCCGACCTGCGCCCGACCGCGTCCGGCCCGGGATGGGAGCTTGTGGGGGCGGAGACGTTGCAGCCGCTGCGGGCCAACGCCGGCCCGGCCATCCTGTTCAGCGGCCACATCGGCAACTGGGAGGCGCTGCCCGTCGTCACCGCAACGGCCGGGGTGCCGTTCCACAGCATGTATCGCACGATCGAGAACCGGGGCATTGACGACCTGCTGCTGGACCTGCGGCGCCGGGCCATGCGCTACGATGTCGGGATGTTCCCGAAGGGGGCAGCGGGCGCGATGCAGGCTATGCGGCACCTGCGGGCCGGCGGGCGCCTGGGGATGCTGATGGACCAGAAGATGAACGACGGCATCCCCGCACGGTTCTTCGGCCGCACTGCCATGACCGCCCCGGCGCTGGCTGTGCTGGCGCTGCGGCTGCGTTGCCCGGTGATCCCCGGCTGGGTGGAGCGGGTAGGGCCGGCGCGGTTCCGGGTGACGTGCGAGCCGCCGCTGGCGCTGCCGGACAGCGGCGACCGCGACGCCGACGTGGCAGCGCTGACGCAGGCGATGAACGACAAGCTGGAAGGATGGATCAGGGCGAAGCCGGAAGGCTGGCTATGGCTGCACCGCCGCTGGCCCCGGGAGGACCCTGCTCCCTCTCCCTCCGGGAGAGGGCCGGGGTGAGGGAGGCGGCTAGCGCTGGCATAGCCCGTCTCAGAGCAGCCCGCACAACATGGAAGTCCGCCCTGTGCGGCTTCCCTCACCCCGACCCTCTCCCGGAAGGCTACGGTGGTCACACATCTCCGGAACGATCAAAGAAACCAAGCAATAACAGGCACTTGTCGAATGCCACCAAAGACCAAAGCTTGTGGGCTGAAAACCGGCAAGATGCTGATAGAATTGGCTTT
>JAABUK010000929.1_pt1 | contig 58692 bp, 51 predicted proteins | sample 5559141 | NCBI WGS metagenome assembly JAABUK01 (sample SAMN10711869, study PRJNA513367) | rock metagenome | isolation source: Antarctica rocks | place: Antarctica: Victoria Land, Pudding Butte nord | collected 2016-01-03
CATTGTTACGACATCGCCGGATTGCCAGCGCCGTTTCATGGCTTGAAGTATATGGCAACACTCTGCGCAGGAGCGGCATCTTAAATACTCGCTCAATAGCCCGCCGCTCAACGGCGAAGCGAGGAGCCAGCGATAAATTTCCACTGCTGTTTACAAAATAATTTTCAACGGAATCATTGCCATGAAACGTTTTTTCGCATACGCCTTTTTGCTGCTTTTCCTTGTTTACGCCGCCGACTCTTTCACGCCTGAAATCTTTATGCGGGAAGCGTTCGCGCAACAACGCACGGCTGCGGGTTCGCCTGTTAATACCGCTACTGCAACAACCGCGCCGATTGACGTCGATCGCATTATCCGTGCCTTCACTGCCAAAGAAACAATTTTTCGCAAGGCGCTCAACGAATATATTTTCAAGCGCGACGCAGTGCTGCAGGAAATCGGGCAGGGCGGGCAGATTGCGGGCGAGTATCACCGCGTTTCGACTTTTACCTTCTCGGATAAGGGCGAACGTTACGAGAAAATCACTTTTTTCCCGCTGCCGACGTTTGCCGCAGTTCAGTCAGAGGACATAGAAGACCTCGGCGGCGTTAATCAATTCGCGCTCGAAGCGAGCAAAATCGATCAATATAATTTTAAGTACGTCGGCAAAGAACGCATCGACGAACTGAATTTATACGTCTTCGATGTCGCGCCGAAAATCACGCCCGATCCGAACAAAACAAAGGAGCGTTTTTTTCAGGGACGCATCTGGATAGACGATCAGGATTTGCAGATTGTGAAGACGCGCGGCAAAGGCGTGCCTGAGAATGAAAAAAAGAATCAGCGGTTTCCTGTCTTTGAAACTTACCGCGAGCAGATCGATGGGCGCTACTGGTTCCCGACCTACGCCCGAACGGATGAAGAACTCGTATTCAAATCAGGAGACGTACTGCATGTGCGCGCCCTCGTTCGCTATACGGATTACCAGCGCGGCAAAGGCACGCTGCGTGTCCTCGATGATGACGAAACGCCGCCCGCGCAACCAACGCCAGCACCGGCACCCGTTAAAAAGAAATCGAAACCGTAGTCCATCAAACTCCGCTTTGTTGCAAGAGACGACTACTACAGCAATCGTCTCTTGCAACAGACGCGCGCTCAATCATCTGCCTGCTCGAATGGCTTCGACAGTTCCGCCGCGATGCGCGCGTGAACTTCTTCGATGAGCCGCGCAACATCTTCGTCGGTTGAAAGCCCGCGTGTCGCAATCGGCTCAAGCCAGACCATTTCGATTAAGCCCGGTTTCGCGCGGCCTGTTTTTTTGCCCATCAATTCATCCGTATTCTTCATCGCCACCGGCACGACGGGAACGCCCGCCTCAATCGCCATATAAAACGCGCCCTTTTTGAACGGCAAAAGCTCGCCGGGAAGAGCGCGCGTGCCTTCCGCAAAGACTCCGAAGGAAACGCCTGACCGTATTCGCGCCGTCGCCGCCTGCACTGTCTGAAGCGCGCGCTCCCTGTTGCTGCGATCAATCGCCATGATGTTCACAAAGCCCATCCCGTACCCCAAAATAGGTACCTTCAACAACTCTTTTTTTGCGAGTATGCCCATCCGCCGCCCCATGTGGCCGAAGATCGTCGCCGTGTCCAGATACGAGCGATGATTCGAGATAAAAACGTAAGTCTGGCCGGGATCGAGATGCTCGCGTCCACGCACGCGCACGCGCACCATGCTCAAACGCAGCCACATGCGCGCGCCCCACTGCGCGACAGGGTAAACCCACTCGCGCCTTTTGGCAGCCCATGCGACGAGCAGCGTCGGCGGCGCGAAAATCAGTAGCAGAAGCGCTGCGGCACACAAACTCCAAGCATAAAGAAGACGGCTGCCCGACGCCGCGCGCGTTGCTATGCTAAAATTCGCGCTCGCTCGATTCAATTCGTTTTCCCGCTCGTTGCGCCCGAACGCCGCTGCGGTCTCCGGTTCGCTATTATTGCCGCCGCCGCCGTCAAGCAGTTCCGGCAGAGGATTCTCTTCATGCTCTCGTATTCGCGTCATCTTGTTTTACACATCGCCGTTTGTTCGTTGCTCGTTTTTCCGGCGCTGCAAACATCTCTTGTCACCGCCCACGCGCAAACGAATCATGCGGGCAGCAGCAACGGCAAAGCAAGCGGTGCAGTCGCTTTCGATTCTCAAGCCTCTGTCAATTCGCAAGCGATTTTGTCACCGCGCGCAGTGCTCGGGTTTACGCCGGGCGATGATCGCACGATTGCCGATTGGAGCCAGATTAACAATTACTTTGCGCGCCTTGATAAAGCGAGCGAACGCGTGCGCGTCGAACAAATCGGATTAACGACGCTCAAGCGCCCGCTGATTGTTGCCTTCATCAGCGCGCCAGAGAATATACGCGAACTCGAAAAATACAAAACCATTCAACGGCGTCTCAGTGATCCGCGTACGGTGGCAAGCGAAACTGCGCGCGATGAATTGATACGACAAGGCAAAACCGTCGTCGCTATTTCCTGCTCGATTCACTCGACGGAAATCGTCGCTTCGCAAATGTCCATGCAGCTCGCTTACGAGTTGGCGACGGCTGAGGACGCGGCGACGCGCGAGATTTTGCAGAATACGATTTTGCTGCTCATTCCCTCTGCTAATCCTGACGGCGTGGACATCGTCGCCGACTGGTATCGCAAAACTCTCGGCACGCCCTACGAAGGAACGGAGCCGCCGGAAATTTATCATTATTACGCGGGACACGACGACAACCGCGATTGGTTTATGCTCGATCTGGCGGAGACGCGCGCGATTACAAAGTTTTTCTGGAAGGAGTGGTTCCCGGAAATCGTCTATGACGTTCATCAACAGGGCGCAACCGGCTCGCGCTTTTTTATTCCGCCGTTTTATGATCCGCCGAACCCGCGCATCGCGCCGCTCTTGCTGCGCGAAGTCGGATTGATCGGCCACAAGATGGCGGCAGACCTCGAAGCAGCAAATGTTCAGGGCGTTATCACAAATGCGCTCTACGATACTTGGTGGCACGGCGGCTTTCGCACAGCGCCTTATTACCACAACTCCATAGGCATTCTCTCCGAAGCCGCAAGCGCGAAACTCATGACGCCGATAACCGTCACGCGTGAACAGCTTGCGAAATCCACGACGCGCGGCATGCCTTCGGCCTTACAAACAGCAACTAATTTTCCGAACCCTTGGGCGGGCGGCGTGTGGCATCCGCGCGACATCATGAATATCGAACTGATTGCCTCGCGTTCGCTGCTTTCGCTCGCCGCCAAATACCGCACGGATTATCTGCGCAATTTCTACGAACTCAATCGCCGCGCCGTCGCTTCACACGCTTCGACTGACAACAGCCCGCTCGCATATCTGATTCCGGCTGGACAAGGCAGAGACGAAAACGTGGCGAAGCTAATCGGCGCGCTTGTCGGGCAGGGCATGGAAGTTTACAGGCTCGACCGTGAACTGCATCTCTCGTTTGCGAATCAATTAAACGGCGGCGCGACGGAAACGCCGCTCGGCAGCTACATCGTTTTTCTCTCGCAACCGCAGCGCGCCAACGTGCAATCGCTTTTTGAAGCGCAACAGTATCCGACCAGACGCACCGCCACGGGCGAAGCCGAACGCCCCTACGATGTCGCTGGATGGACGCTGCCTTTGCAGATGGGCGTCGAAGCGCGCGCCGTGACAAGCATCAGGGAGACAACAGCCGATAGACGCCTCACGCTTCTACGTGACGAACAGCAAGTGCGGCGCGATCTAGCCTTGCCGCTTCAGGCGAACAACAGCGCGGCTGCGACTGTGGCATCGCCGATTAAAAATCCGATCACGCGGCCTGTTCGTCTCGCGCTCTATAAAAGCTACACGGGTTCGATGGACGAAGGTTGGACGCGTTATGTTTTCGACACTTTCAACGTGCCTTACAAATCTATCGTCAATAAAGATATGCGCGGTGGCAATTTGCGCGCTCGTTTCGATGTCATCGTGCTGCCTTCGCAAAGCGAGCGCGAGATAATCGAAGGCAATGCGGCGGGCAAGTATCCGGCGGAATTGACGGGCGGCATCGGTGACGCGGGCGCGCAGGCTTTGCGCGAATTCGTCGAAGCGGGCGGCACGCTCGTATGCTTCGATGCTTCGACTGAATTGGCAATCAAGCGTTTCAATTTGCCGCTGCGCAACGCGCTTAAAGAAGTGCGTTCTTCGGAATTTTATTGTCCCGGCTCGATCCTGAAATTAAACGTCGATACACAGCAAACGCTCGCGCGCGGATTCGAGCGGGACACGAACGCATATTTTATCAACAGCCAAGCGTTTGAGATAAACAAGGAAGCAACGGATGCGGGGCGTGTCCGCGTCGTCGCGCGTTATGCGGAAACGAACGTACTGCAATCGGGCTGGCTCTTGGGCGAGAGTTACATCAAAAACAAGATCGCGCTCGCGGAAGTGACGATGGGCAAAGGGCGCATCGTGCTGTTCGGCTTTCGCCCGCAGCATCGCGGCCAAACGTGGGGTACGTTTCCCTTCATCTTCAATGCAATAAACGAAGCGCAAGAAACGGAATGAGCAGGCGGAACGACTGCGTGTGCCATTTACATTCCGGCAATCATCATGCTTCTCGTCTTTATTCTGTCTCCTGACTTCTGACTCCTGTCTCCGCGCTTTTTACACCGCTGTTCCGCTTTTGATCGTCGCGCCTTTCGGAACGATGATGATGCGGTCGCGTATGTAATAGCTGCCGTCGGGATCGTCGAAGTTTTCGATGCCCGCTTCGTTGACGAGGCGCACGTCCGCGCCGATGCGCGCGTCTTTGTCTATGATGGCGCGGCGAATAACGCATCCGGCTGCGATGCCTATGCGCGGAACGCCCTGTGCAGCGTCGCTCGCCCTATCTTCGATTGTTTGATAAAAGTCCGCGCCCATCAACACGCTTTCTTCGATGCGCGAGCGTTCTTCGATGCGGCTGCGCAGGCCGATGATCGAGCGCCGCACAACGGTATCGTTGATGATGCAGCCTTCGCTGATAATCGAATCATTGATTTCGCAATTATGGAGTTTCGAGGGCGGCAAATAACGCCCGCGCGTGTAGATCGGCGCGTCTGCGTCGAAGAGATTGAATTTCGGCAAACGCGAAGTCAAGTCCAGATTCGCCGCGTAAAAGGCCGAGATCGTGCCGATGTCTTCCCAGTAGCCGTTGAAAAGATGTGCCTCCACGCGACAGCGCTCAATCGCCGCCGGAATCACATCGCGCCCGAAATCAATCCACTCTTTGTTTTGCGCAAGCAAGGTTTCGAGCGACTTGTAATTGAAAACGTAAATGCCCATTGAAGCGAGAAACGGCTTGCGCGAAGAGTCTTCCGCGCTCAAACCGAACGCGGTCGTATCCACACGCATCGCTTCGAGCGCTTCGCCCTTCGGCTTTTCTCGAAACTCCGTGATGCGTCCGGCTTCGTTCGCCTTCAGCAAGCCGAACTCGCTCGCCGCCTCTAATCCGCACGGCACGACGGAGACGGTGACGTCCGCCTTCGCTTCAAAATGGCGGCGCAAAAATTCGCGGTAGTCCATACGGTACAGATGATCGCCCGACAAAATCAAAAGCGTGTCGATCTGCAAATCGCGTATGTGCGGCAAGACCTGCCGGACGGCGTCCGCCGTGCCCTGAAACCACTGCGGGCTTTCCGGCGTTTGCTCTGCGGCGAGAACTTCTACGAACCCGTCGGAGAACTGCGAGAAGCGATACGTGCGCGATATGTGGCGATTGAGCGAAGCTGAATTGTACTGCGTCAAGATGAAGATATTGATTATATCCGAGTTGATGCAATTGGAGATCGGCACATCTACCAGACGATATTTGCCGCCGAGCGGGACAGCCGGTTTAGAGCGTTCATGCGTCAAGGGAAACAGGCGCGAGCCTGCGCCGCCGCCTAAAATTACCGCCATCACTCTGCGTCTCGTCGTCATTGATTGATTCACCCGCGCGGGAAATTTAATTACAAAAAGATCAGGCGGAGCATAGACGCAAAGCGCGCTTTGTTTCAAGCCTTAACTTTTCCGACGCGAAGAATACTTGAAAATATTTATCCGCATCCTGCCACCCGAAACCTGTAAGCTGCGGTCTATTGATGTATGCACAGCGTAACGGGCGGCACGATGCGGCGTGAACAAGCAAGGATTATTCGTGAGCGATAGCGGCGGCGATGACAACGAAAGAAAGCTAATTGCGCGCGCGCAAAACGGCGACGCGGAAGCCTTCTGCTCTCTCGCACGGTGTTACGAGCGGCGCATCTATCTGCTCGCGCTTTATTACTGCCGCGAGCCGAGCGATGCCGAAGACCTCTCGCAGGAAGTCTGGCTCAGAGCCTACAGAGCGCTCGGCACATTTCGCGGCGACGCGAGCTTTTATACATGGCTGCGCCGCATCATGGTCAATGTTTTTCTCGATCACAAGCACGACAAACAAAAGCATCACGGAGAAAATTCGTTTCCCATCGACGCGGAAACAAGCGACGCGGTGAACGAATGGAGCACCGCGATTATTCAGCGCGCAGACACTTTCGAGACAAACGCGCACAGGCATCTGCTGGTCGAAAAAATATTTCGCGCGCTTGACGGTTTGACCGCGCAGCAGCGTTTGATTTTTCTATTAAAGCATCGTGAAGAAATGTCCGTTGACGAAATCGCATCCATGCTCGGCTGTTCCGCAGGCACCGTGAAGAAGTCACTGTTTCGCGTCGTCGTCAAACTGCGCCAACACTTCGGCGTCGAGATCGAACAAAAACACTGCGCCGCATCTTCCTATCAACCGCGCGAAACTTATTGAATTAGAGAACACGATAAAGCCATGCACAATTGCCGCCGCACACAAAATAATTTAACTGATTTGCTATTCGGCGAACTGCCCGCCGACCAAACCGCGCATATCCTTGCGGAGATTGAAACCTGCGCCGATTGCAAACATCAATACACGTCTTTGACTGAAACACTCGCGCTCTTCGATGAAGCGGCAAGCGCGGCACTGCCGAAAAACGAAGGCTACTGGCGCTACTACAACGCGCGCTTGCGCCATCGGCTCGACGATTCAACCGCGCTTTTATCTCAAACATCGGAAAAGGCAGAGCATCGCGGCGCTTCGTTCTGGCAGCGCGCGCTCTACATGCGCGTGCAGATTCCCGTTCCAGTGCTGGCTGCCGCCGCGCTCGTCGTCGCCGCATCGCTCGCTTCGCTTTTACTCCAAAGGCCGACTGCTACGGCGCAATATGCCGACGATTCAAAGACAAACACGCAGGCGAGCAATGTGAGATTGCCCGACGCTTTAAACGAATCGTCGCTTGGAAACCCCGCGAAAATCATTGAAGTGCCTGTCGTGCAGGAAAGAATCGTCACGCGCGTCGTTTACGTCCATCGAAGACAATTGCCGGAACATAAAGGCACTGCGACGCGAAGCAACAAGGGTTTCGCAGTGAACGAACCGGAGCAACAAAAGCTCGCCCGCGCCGCCGCCGGATTGCCGCGCGCGCCGCTTGCGCAATTGAGCCTTGCAGGATTTCAGCCGACGAATGACGTGAAGCTCACAGTCATCAAAGCAGCGGAGAAAGAGCAGTGAAGCCACGCACATTGAAATTCCCGCGCGCACTTTTGCTCTCGTCTGCCTTAGCGAGCGCAGGCGCATTGTGCGGCGGCAGCGCGCCGGAAGTTCGCGCACAGCAGCAACAGCAACGGCAGATAGTCGTGCCTTTGCCGGGAACAGGCTACGTCGCTTTCAAGACCGCCGCCGCGCCGCCGCAAACGACAATTGCTGCCGCTTCCGGCGATGCTTCGTTTATCGACACTCCAGACATCAGCGCGGTATTGAAGCCGCAAATGCTGATCGGCGAAAACAATCTGGTGCATCGCGTGCTGGTCGATACGGAAGGCCGCTTTGTTTTCGGCTACGACTTAACGGTTGAACCGATTCCCGCCACAAAGCAATTCAAAATCTTCGTCAAGCCTTTGAGCGCAGAGCTTGAAAAACAGTTGCGCGAGAGAGACGCGGCGCGGCTTGCGCCCGCAGAACAAAATCAACAGGCTCGAATCAGCAAAACCTTGCCGCGCGACGCCGACGCGCAAATCATCGACGACGGCGACGAATTCGCGCTCGACTTGCTCGTCAATCAACAAAGCGGCATCAAGATAGTTGACCTCGTTAAAGTCTCCGCCGCTCCGTTTCGCTCACCCGATGTGCCTTTCGCCTATCCGCCGCCGCGCGACTTCACGCTCAACAATGTCGAACTCGCGCTACGCGATTTCAAACTGCGGATCAATGACGAGGAAGTCGCAGCGAAGAATGTCGCGCGTGAGTGCAAGGGAGCGCTCGTCTGGTTTTATGTGCCGGGTCGCGGGCGTTTTATCTTTTCGCTTGCGCCGCACGCGGGCTACGACTTTCGCAAAATCGGCGTGATCAAAGACAACAAAATTTCATTCGCGCTCGAAGGCACAACCTATGAATGGATTTCCCGCGCGTCCGTTATCAACGCCAACAGCAGCGGCAAATGGAATCTATGGGTGCTGCACGACAAAGACTACACGCCCGAATTGTACGCGCCTGAAGCTCGCGCCAGCGAAACAAAGTCTATTGAAACAGTCTTGCACAACGCCATGAGCAGTAAACAGGCTGCTCTCAAAACAACAGAAACAACCTCGAACACGCGCGCCGCCAATCAATCGCCCAACATAGTGCGCGTCAGCGTCGGCTCCGCAGACCGCATCGAGAATCTTTTGCCGCGAAAGTAAGGAAAAGGCATGAAAAGAAAATCGTTGGTATTGCTCGCAATTATCGTCTCGATAAGCTCTGCCGCCGTCAATTCCTTTGCCCCTCGGCAACCTCGAGCCGCACCACAAGCCGCGCAAAGGCTGTTCCGGCTCAGACTATGATGACGAAGTGCATTTCAAAAGAATCGGCACGGCGCGTTTCGGCTATCCGTTGCTGCTCACTTTCAAAACCAAACAAAAGGACACGAAGACATTCATCACGACGCATGAAGTGACGGACATCACCAACACCGAACTCGATTCATCGCTGTTTGAAGTGCCCGCAGGCTTCACCAAGCTCATTTTCAAATCTTACGGAGTGGTGAAACAGGCGAAGTGATCCGGCTTTTCAATATTCGCCTTCAAAGCATGATTCAAGTCGAAAGGCTTTCGAGCAATCTCAAAAACCAGAGGGACAACAATTCGATGAAAACGAAAACAGTTCTCGCGGCGGCTCTCGTTATGCTTTCGCTGCTTCTCGTAAACCAACGCGCCTCTGCGCAAACCGAAACGCCGCGCTATGAAGTCGGCGTGCAATTTTCTTCGCTCTCGATTAACGAGCCGAACTCTTCCTTGTACCGCACGGAGCCGGGTTTCGGCGGGCGCTTCACCGTCAACTTAACGGACTCTTTCGCCGTCGAAGCCGAAACGGATTTTTATCCGAATCAATCCGTCTTCAATAGCGCCGGAACCGCCGGGCGCGCCTTCTCCGGCTTGTTCGGCGCGAAAATCGGCAAGCGATACAATCGCTTCGGCATCTACGGCAAAGCGCGTCCCGGCTTCATCAGTTTCAGCGAAGGGCGCATTTCGTCCGTCACGTCTTTTACGCCGCCGACTTCCGTCGCCTTTACACAGCCGAGCCGCATTACGCATGGTGCGGTAGATTTGGGGGGAGTGCTCGAATTTTATCCGTCGCGCCATCTCGTCACGCGCTTTGATCTCGGCGACACGATCATTCGTTACAGACCACAGACGTTCAATACTCTCATCGGAAACTTCGGCGGCACGCCGACGATTCAACCGATCATGATTCCGGGCAGCACCAAAAACAATTTCCAATTCAACGCCGGAATCGGCTATCGTTTCTAAAACGACAAACCCAAACCGCAAAAGCGGAAGACTGAAAAGCATCGCGCTTGCCTTTTAGTCTTCCGCTTTTAATTTACCGCTGACTCTCTGACTTTCAATAACTGCTTGCGCCTGCTGCTGCGACGCCGCTGCTGCTGCCGCGCCCGTTCATGCCACCCGCCGCTTCCTGCGCGATCTTGACGCCGACGCTTGCGCCGATGCGTGTCGCGCCCGCTTCGATCATCTGTCGCGCGTCCGCCAAACCCTTCACGCCGCCCGAAGCCTTGACGCCCAACTCCGCGCCCACCGTGCGCCGCATCAATGCGACATCCGCGACGGTTGCGCCGCCCTTCGCAAAGCCCGTCGAAGTCTTGACGAAATCCGCGCCCGCGCGTTTCGCCGCAAGTGAGGCGCGCACCTTTTCGTCATCCGTCAACAGCGCCGTTTCGATTATCACTTTGCATAAGACGCCGACCTCATGCGCGACTTCGACAACCGAATGTATGTCGTGCTCGACTGCGCAATCGTCGCCCGATTTAAGCGCGCCGATATTAATCACCATGTCCACTTCCCTCGCGCCGTCAAAAATCGCGCGCCTCGCTTCGTAAGCCTTCACGTCTGGAAGCGTCGCGCCCAAAGGAAAACCGATCACAGTGCAAACCGGCACGCCGCTTCCCTTCAAGTGGCACGCCGCCGCGCGCACCCACGTCGGGTTCACGCACACAGATGCAAAATGAAACTCCGCCGCCTCGCGGCATAAACGCGCGATGTCCGTCTCAGACGCTTCCGGCTTGAGCAGCGTGTGGTCGATAAAGCTCGCCCAATCCGCAGCCTGCGCCGTTTCGCCGAGCACTAATCCGATGCGCGACGCACCCGCGTCCACCACGCGCTGCATACGCTCCGGGCAGCGATTGAAACACGCCGAACCGCACCCGCACATCCCTGCCTGATCGTCGCGCTCGCCGTTCAAGCGCGCGACGATGACATCCGTTATCTGCTCGACGAGGTGTTCGAGATTTCCATTACTCAAGGCTGACATCAATGACAAGCTCCCACTTTTCTAAAGGCGCAAAACAAACCGCGCGGATTAAATTAATTTCCATTCCTTCAGCACGCTCATCAACAACGGCAAAGGCTCTTGCCAAAGCCATTCGACATTAAGGCGCAGGCCGTCCAGCACGCGGCTGTTGAGTATATTATCTTCGCCGACGGGTATAAGTTGGTAAATGCCTTCATCGTTCAGGCAATAAAACTCCGCTTGTTTCCGCACAGGATCAATGAGCCAGTATTCGCGCACGCCCGCCTGCTCGTATTCATAAAACTTATCGCCGCGATCACGCACGCGGCTCTCCGGGCTGATGATTTCCAACGCCATGTCCGCCGCGCCGTTCAAGTATGTGTTCGTCAACAATTCGAGCCGCTCCCGCGCAATAAATAGTATGTCCGACTCGCGCCCCGAAGGTCTCGTGTCGAGCCTCATCTGAAACGGCGCTATGAAAACCACGCCCGACTGCTTTGCTTCAACGAAGAAAGTCAGCAACGCCGCTAAAAAACTTGCTACTTCCTGATGCTTCCTAGATGCGGGACTCATTATTATCACCTCGCCGTCAACCCACTCGGCTGGCACGTCTTCATCCGCCCACGCGAGAAATTCCTCGTAGGTTACCTTCGAGCGCGGCGGAGAGATTTTAATTGCCCCGCTGTTCGTCGTTTCAATTTCCTGTGCCATAAGTGACTCTCTCGCTCTAACGTTTCGCAAATACCTTATTAGCTCCCTAACATTGATATTGCCGCTCAACGGCTTCGATCTTCGCTACACGTTTCTTGTGGCGGTCTTCGGTAATTTCAGTGGCGAGCCATGCCTGCACGATGTCGCGCATCTCTGCACTGGTGATGGTGGCGCTTCCGAGAGTGAGCACGTTGGCGTCGTTGTGTTCGCGGGAATTTTTGGCGACGGCGACGGAATAGCAGGCGGCGGCGCGCACGCCCGGAACTTTGTTGGCGGTCATCGCGCTTCCGACGCCCGCGCCGTCGATGATGATGCCCAAGTCTGCTTCGCGTTGCGACACGGCGCGGGCGACGGCGTGCGCGAAATCAGGATAGTCAACGGCGTCTGTGGAATCTGTGCCGAAGTCGTGTGCGCGGTGGCCTAGTTCTGTGAGAAGGGTTTTCAGTTCTTCCTTCATTTTGTAGCCGCCGTGATCCGAGCCGACGGCAATCATTTTTGCGGCGCGTGAACCGCGACGCGCGGGACGGCGGATGAGTTCGATGCGGCGCTCGCGCACGATGTCGATGGCTAACGGCGTCAAGCGCGCGCTTTCCGCGATGCGAAGGCGCGCGCCGTCTTCGAGGCCGCGCACGTCGTCTTCGGTAATCACGCTTTTCGATGATTCATCGCGGGTAATAGACGCTTCATCCTTTCCGGCGGCATCCACCGCTGCTGCTTGCGCAGGCGGCGCAATGTTGTGCTGGCGCGCAAGCAGCGTCTGTGCATCGTTCGAGGAAACAAGGGGCGCGGCGACAGGCGCATTGACGGCAGGCGCATCGTTACTTGCGCCCGCGCTGGCTTCGTCCGCCGGAAGCGCGTTGTTGAGCACGTCGCGCACAAGCGCGCGGACGCGGTCGCGTGTTGATTGATCGTCAGACATAAATTCGAGAAGTCAGGAGACAGGAGTCAGAAGTCAGAATGAAGAGAAGCACGGAAGCGATGTTCGACTCGCATCGAACGTTCTGCTGCTTGTTTTATTCTGTCTCCTGACTTCCGACTCCTGAATACTATCCTTTCAAACAAGTATGTCGTGGCGCAAATCGAGCAGGCGTCCGGCGTGCGCTGTTACTTTGTTGTCGCGCACTGTGAAATCGACGCGGCCCACGTAGATGCCGCTTTTGCCGACTTGGAAAATCACCGTGTCTTTGCCGCTGGGTTGGCGCGCGAGCACAGGGCGCTGCATGAATGTGTGCGTGTGGCCGCTGGCGATAAAGTCTATGCCGTCAACCTGCGCGACAACTTGCGTGTCGCCAAGTTCGTCGCCCTTCGGCTGCGGGTAATAGCCTAGGTGCGACATGCACACGACCATCGCGCAGTTCTCGCGCTCGCGCAGCAGTTTCACGCAGCCCTTCGCCATTCGCACAGGGTCTAGATATTTGAGACCTTTGAAACTTTCGGGCGGGTTCAAGCCTTCGAGTTTAATGCCCAATCCGAAAAGACCTATGCGGACGCCGTTTATTTCGCGCACGACGTAAGGCTTGACGCGCGTTTCGATGGCTGTGCCGCGCACGTCGTAGTTGGTTGAAACGAAATCGAAGTTGGCGAACTTCATCGCGGCGGCGAGAGCGTCGATGCCGTTGTCGAAATCGTGATTGCCGAGCGTGACGACATCGTAGCCGATGGCGGACATGGATTTGTATTCGACTTCACCGCGATACAAATTGAAGTAAGGCGTGCCTTGGAACGCGTCGCCCGCGTCAACTAAAAGCGTGCTCGGATTTTCGGCGCGGATGCGCTTGACGAGCGTGGCGCGACGCGCGACGCCGCCTTTGCCAGCGTATTTGTCGTTGGCCGGAAGCGGATCAATCTGCGAATGCACGTCATTGGTGTTCAGGATGGTGATGAGCTTTTCGCCCGCCTTCGCGTCGAGCAGCGGAGCAGAAAGCGTTGAAGCGAAATCGAGCGCACGGGCAGCGTTTGCTGTGAGCGAATTCGCGTTTCCGGCAAGCGCAAGGCTCGCGCCGCCGATGGCTGTTGTCGTCACAAATTTTCGTCTTGAAAAAGTCATGGTTGATCGCCCTCGCTGGTGTCCTTGTCTGCGCCCGCGAAACTAAAGCGCCCGTCGAGCGTCGCTTTGATCGTGCGTCCGGCGGCGGTTTCCGATTTAACGTAAGCAAGCACGGCATCGCGCATCGTCAGATTCAAAGGCCGCACGTTTTTCGCTTCCTGCAAAAGCTTGTAATCGCCGCCGCGTTTGACGAGATAATCAATCGTCACAATCGTGTAGACGGCTTTCGGGTCAATATCCTTTTCGGTTCCGTTGTTCGCCGTGTCGAGTTTGGCGCTGACGATTTCGCTCTGCTTTTCGGCGTTCGTGCGATAGCGTATGCGCGCGCCGGATTGTGCGTCGCGGTGCGTGACGACGACATCGAGAAAGCGGCGTAGTTGCTCGCCCGTCAGATCGAGCGCGACGAGCGCATTTTCAAACGGCAGTAATTGGAAAATGTCGCTGGCGCGAACTTCGCCTTCCGTGATGTCGTTTTTGCGCAAGCCCCCGCTGTTGGTGATCGCAAGCAAAACGGGCTTGCCGAGTTTAGTTTCGCTTGCCGAGCGAATCGCATCAGCGACGAAATTGCCGAGCGAGCCTGCGCCCATGCCGCCCTTGCGCAAGCGGCCTTTCAAGGTTCCGACAATCACATCAAGCTCATGCACCTTCGCGCTGTAAGGCGCAAGTATTTTATCCACCGACGGATCGTTCGGGATGCTCGCGTCGATGCCGCTCTCGCTGGCGCGCACGCGAATCTCACGCGGCGCATTGGAAGAGGGAGCAGCAGTCGAAGACGCATTTTGTTGCGCGCGCGCTTCGTGTTGGCTGCCGCAGAAAAGAAGTTGCGCGGCGATTATCAAGCCGACGAAGCGCATATATTTGCTGGCATGTCTCAATGTAAAAATCCTTTGCTGTTGGAAAACGCCGACGTGGTTGACCCGAGTAGCGAAGCTCAAATAGTATGTCGCACAGGGCGGCTGTAAGCAAATGCCGTTCGGAGCTTTTCAAATCCTAATTTTCGTCGAAGCATTCATCCGGAGGCTAGATTGACCACACCATCTTTATCTAAACCTACGCAGGCATCTGAATTCAGCAACCCGAATCTCGAACCGCTGTTTAGCGCCGGAGCGATTCAAGCGCGCATCAGCGAACTAGGCGCAGAGATTGCGCGCGATTACGCCGGGCGCAATCCCTTGCTGGTCGGCGTGCTGAAGGGCGCGTGCATTTTTATCAGCGATTTGCTGCGCGCGATTGACTTGCAGCTAGGCATCGAGTTTATCGCAATTTCGAGTTACGGCTCGTCCATGCGCACGTCCGGCGAAGTTCGTCTCGTCAAGGATTTGGATGTCGCCGTCGAAGGCCGCGATATACTCGTCGTCGAAGACATCATCGACACAGGGCTGACGCTTTCCTATCTGCTCTCAAACCTTCATGCGCGCGGCGCGCGAAGCGTCAAACTCGTTGCGATGCTCGACAAGTATGAGCGGCGCGAGCGCGAAGTGCCGATTGATTATGTGGGCTTCAAAATCCCGGATGCGTTCGTCGTCGGCTACGGCTTGGACTACGCCGAGCGCTACCGCAATCTGCCGTACATCGCGGTGCTCAAAGACCCGAACGCATAAGAAGGAATCGGCGCGCGCTCCGTGAACTAACAGCGCTATCAAATATCGTGATCTCAATTTTGCAAAGTCGGTAAAGGAGTTTCCCTTGAAAAAATCGTTCTCTCTTTTTGCGTCACTCGCGTTCTGCTTCATCGTCGGCGGCGCGCGTCTTTCCGCGCAGGATTTCGATAAAGTTCAAATCAAGACGACGAAGGTTGCCGGAAACATTTATATGCTCGAAGGCGCGGGTGGCAATATCGGCGTGTCCGTCGGCGAGGACGGCATCTTGATTATCGACGATCAATTCGCGCCGCTCGCCCCGAAGATTCAAGCGGCGCTGAAACAACTCAGCGAAGGAAAATTAAAATTCGTTTTGAACACGCACTTTCACGGCGACCACACGGGCAGCAATGCCGTTTTCGGCAAAGACTCGACGATTGTCGCGCAGACGAACGTGCGTAAACGCCTCAATATAGAAACGAAGGTTTTAGGCGCAGCCGTCAAGCCGTCGCCGAAGGAAGCACTGCCCGTCATCACGTTCGATCAATCGCTGTCCGTTCATTTCAACAATGAAGAGATTCGCGCGATACACTTTCCGCACGGACACACGGACGGCGATAGCGTCATCTTTTTTACAAACTCGAACGTCGTTCACATGGGCGACGATTTTTTCGCAGGGCGTTTCCCCTTTGTCGATCTAGACAACGGCGGCAGCGTCGAAGGCATGGCGAAAAACGTCGGCGAGATTATTCCGAAGCTTCCATTGGACGTGAAAATTATTCCCGGACACGGGCCGCTTTCAGCGATTGGTGATTTGAAAAGCTATCATCGAATGCTAATCGAAACGACGAATATCGTGCGCCAGAAGATGAAGCGCGGCAAGACGCTCGCACAAATCAAGGCTGAAGGTTTGCCCGAAGAATGGAAAATTTGGGGAACAGGCTTTATCAGCACAGAGAAATGGATTGAAACGATTTACCGGAGCTTGTCGGAAAAGAAGTAGCAGCGCTAAAGGAAAGAGACAAGCGAATTGAAACATCGCTTGTCTCTTCCTATCACTTGCCTTTCCTATCATTTATTCTCACTCGCTTATCTCTCTCAAAAAGCTTTCGCCCGCCGCTATCTTCAATCCGAAAACATCTGCAATCGTTTGCCCTATGTCGGCGAGCGAGCCGCGCGTGCCGAGGTTGACGCCCGCGCGCGCGTGTTTGCCGTAGGCGAGCAGCGGCGTGTATTCGCGCGTGTGGTCGGAGCCTTTATAGGCGGGGTCGTTGCCGTGATCGGCGGTGATGATGAGCAAATCTCTTTCACCGAGCGCCGCTTCGATTTCGGGCAGCCGCGTGTCGAAGTGTTCGAGCGCGCGCGCGTAGCCTTCCGTGTCGCGGCGGTGGCCGTAGAGCATGTCGAAGTCAACGAGATTCGAGAAGATAAGGCCGCGTGAATCGGCACGAAGAGCGCGAATCGTTCCGTCTATGGATTGATCGTTGTTCTTCGCGGGCAAGTCCTGCGTCACGCCGAGCGCGTCGTAGATCGAACTGATTTTGCCGATGCAGACGACATCTAATCCGGCATTGGAAAGTGTCGGCAAAAGATTATCGCTTGGCGGCAAAACGGCGTAGTCGTGGCGATTTTCCGTGCGGCGAAAATTGCCCGGCTCGCCGTCGAAGGGACGCGCGATGACGCGCCCGACTTCGTGCTCGCCGTGCAAAAGGCGGCGCGCCGTTTCGCACATTTCGTAAAGCTTCGGCACGCTAATAACCTTTTCGTGCGCGGCGATTTGAAATACGGAATCGGCGGAAGTGTAAACGATGGGCGCGCCCGTTCGCATGTGCTCCGCGCCGAATTCCTTGATAATTTCCGTGCCGGAGGCGGCGATGTTGCCGAGCACGCCGGGCGCGCCCGTTGCCTTCGTAAAGCCTTCGATAACGTCAGCGGGAAAGCCTTGCGGATATGTCGGGAAGGCTCGTTCGAGAATGATTCCGGCGAGTTCCCAGTGGCCTGTCGTGGTGTCTTTGCCGTTCGAGCGCAAGCTGCAGCGTCCGTAGGCGGCGCGCGGGTTCGCGGCGGGCGCAAGGCCGTCGAACGGGCGAATATTGCCGAGACCGCAGGCTTGCAGATTTGGCAGATTCACTTTTCGGGATTCCAGAATGTGTCCGAGCGTGTCTGCGCCCGCGTCATTCCATTTGGCGGCGTCGGGCATCGCGCCGATCCCGACGCTGTCGAGCACAACCAGCGCGACGCGGTCAAAAGCGTCTTTACGTGGCATGAATAAAGTTCTTCCCTTTCTGAAAATAATTTTCGCGTTCAGGGGCAAAATAAAGCGCGCATGTCATGTAGACATCTTACCATGCGTGCAATCGCCGACGCGCCGTGCGGAAAGCAAATGAATTGCGCGCGGCATACACGCACCCGCACATGTAAACAACGCGGCAGCAAATAGCTTCAGAGCAACTTTCTCGCGCACCAATGATTTGTTAGCATAGGCGTTTGGTCTTTTGCCCTTCTTGATTACACGACTCCGACAATCGTAGGCGGCGCGGGATATGGCGAAGTCTGTAGTATAGGAACAATAGCAATCTCTTTGCGTCAATCGTGTGAAATCGGTTAAAGAATTGTGGTTAAAAGAATTTCTTATTCAAAAATTTCTCGCGGTTCATCTTCGCAGGCCGCGCGCCCGCAAATTGCAGGCTACGGCATCGCAGTGCTGTCTGTCGGAGCGGCGCTCGTCATCAAGTTGATCCTCGATCCGCTGATCGGGCGCGAAACGCCTTTTTTGCTTTTCTTCGGCGCAGTCATGGCGAGCGCATGGTATGGCGGGCGCGTGACGAATTGGAACAAGGGAGCCGAAAACATTTTCGGTTATGAAGAAGCCGAAGCCAACGGACAAGATGCGGCGTTTATCTTCACGCCCGAAGACAGAGAAGTGGCTTATGCGCGGCCTGAAGATCAGGAACGCGCTCTCGCGGCGGGCTACCAGAAACACATCTCGAAACCAATCGAACCGGCGGACTTAGCAACCGCCGTCGCAGGCGTCATCGAGCGCAACGGAAGAAAACAGGAAGGCAAAAGATGAATGCAAAACAAGCGCGTTTAATTAGCAGGACAAGCGCGCCGATTGTTCATTCATCATTCGTTCTTCTCTTTTCAGTTCGGTTGCGCGTAGTAGCCTTCGCGCGCGCGAATCTGCGCGCCGCCTGCGACGCCGCGCACTTCGACGCGGATCGAGCGGAAACGATTGTCGCGCGTTTTGTTCGTCGGATAATAGCCTAGACTGTACTGCGTGCCGATAAGCCCGGCGACTTCGATGAAGGCTTGTCGCGCGTCGCGCAGATCGCCCGCGACGTAGGTTTTCCCGCCGGAGATGCGCGCTATCTCGTCCATCTCGCGGCGCGCCAGCGTGTATAGATCGCGGCTCATCTGCATTCTTTCAAATTGTCCGAGACGACAGAAATTCTGATAATCGGCGGAGTCCGCGCGCGGCGCAAATATCTTGCGGTAGCGCTGCATCTGCGCGCGCGACAGGCGAAGCGTTTGATCGCCGGAGCAGTCGCGCATCAAACGCTCTTCGACGAAATCCTCCGTGTTGACTTCGATGAAATAAGCGGCGACGCCCGCGCGCGAAAGCTTCGCGCGCGCTTCCGCAAAATCCGCGTCGCTCGTCGAATCCACTCCGTCCGTGAGCGCGACGACGGCGCGACGCCCGCGCGCTTCCGTTTTGGGCGGTTCACGAAAAACCTTTTCCGCGACGCCGACGAGCGCATCGTAAAACGGCGTGCCGTTGCTCGCGCCGATTGCTTCCACGGCCTTGCGCAACTTCACCCTGTCGCCCGTCAATTCGGTGAGCACGTCAACGGTCGCAAGATTTTTCGCGTCGCCCTCGCGCCCCGTGTTGAAGGCAACGACGGCAACTCTGTCGCCCGGCCTCAGCGCTTCGATAAAGACGTTGGCGGCGCGGCGAATCAAAGCGACATCGGCGCGCGTCGAGCCGGATGTATCGAGCAAGAGCGCGACTTCAAACGGCGCTTCGGTCGTCGCAAAATTGCTGACCCGCTGCAGGCGATTGTCTTCATAGACGAGAAAGTTTTCCGCGCGCAAGTTTGTCAAAGGATGCCCCGTGCGATCCGTCACTGCTGCCGGAATCGAGACCAACTGCGTTTCGATGCGCACGACATCCTCTTCGCCGACTTCTTCGCCCGCCGGAGTTGTCGGCTGCGCGGCAGGCGCGCGATTGTCGGCGGGACGCTGCCCGTTCGTCGGTGTCGGTTTAGGCTGAGACGCGCCCGCAGCTCTGCGCGGCCTTTGCTGTGGCTGCTGCGGCGATTGCCCGTTTGCTGTGTCATTGAAGACAGCCGCGTGTAAAAGCAGCGCGGGGATACAGAAGAATACAAGCGTGTAGCTTGACAGGTTCAGCGGAGCCATCGAATTCTTCGTTGCTTTCATAAAACTTTTCTTTCGTAAAACCTTTGCCGTCGCAATTAAGGTAGGGTTAGGTGCTTAGTCTCATCGCGTAGTGGGGGTGGGTAAAGCTAAAAGCGTTGCGGCTGCGTTTGCCAGCAAAGGCTGATCTGCCAATACCGTATTAGCTCCTTAAGAGTTGTGAGGTGCCGTGCAAAGTTATAATGCTGCCCGAAATTGCGCAAGAGGTTCCCGCAGCGACACTCAGGGCGTCTTGCTCTGTGGTAAGAATAGTCGGCATACGTATGCCGAAGCTTTTCACCAGCGCGGTTCATAGCGCACGAAGCCCGCGCGCCACGTTGCGCGGCTGGCTTCTTCACACAATACGGGAATTGCGCCGTCTTGAAAAAGTAGTGAATCGGGCGGGCGGCGAACGCGATATGTGCTGCCGTTCGGTGACGCGACAGCGAGCGTTATCTTGTCGATTGAAACTGAGATTACGGTTGCGCCGCGCCAATCCTTGCGGCAACGCAGCACAAGCCGCGCGCCGACGAAAAGCGAGCCGAGCGTCAACACGTTTTCAATTCTCTCCGGTGAATCGAAAACGCCGGACAAAGACGGCAGTGCATCCTTGTCCGGCGGTTCTTGAATGTCGGCGCTCACGCTTCTTGTGCTCTTAAATTCCCGTTGCGTCTTCAAACGGCAAATCTTCCTGCACAGACGCGTGCGAACGATTCACGCTGTACAGCCGCATCGCCGCCGATAGAATCACGAATGAAACGGCGATCCACACCACCGCCCAGACGATAGCCGGAATGCCCGTCGCGTTCGCCATGTTTGCGGCGTCGGTTTGCGCGTTTACTCCAAGCGGCGAAGATAGAAAAAACACTGTCTTCAAATCAAAGAGCGCATTCAAAATGCACTGCACGGCGAGAAAGCTGACGAAGAATGAAGCCACGCGCGGACTCGCATAGCGGCTGACAGCGAGCAACCCGACGGGAATCAGCACGCCCGCGAGAATCGTGAACGGGCTTATCATGCCGTGCGCGAGCGGCACGAGGAAACCGTAAATGGCTGTCATCGCAAAAATGAAAACAGCCGTTCCCGCGAGCACGATGCGCGCCTGAACCGAGCGGCGAATCAGCAAAAGCAGCAGCGCGCCGTAAGCAGTTGCGCCGACATAGCCCGCGCTGGAAACTAGGACTTGCGAGAGCAGCCCGCCGTTGGTCGTATAAGTTTCGCCGCTCGTATTCATCGCTACCGACAAACTCGCCACCGAATTGCCTGTCAGCAATGCGGCGAGCGCGTGTCCGCCTTCGTGTATGAAGGTCACGAAGATGCGAAACGGGTAGGTCAGAAATTCCGCGAAAGGAATGAACCACAAAGCGATGGTCAGCAGCGCGGCAAACAGCAACGTGCGCACTTGCGGGCGGGCGTCTCTAGAGATATTTATTTTCATTTCCTTGAAAACTCCACTTCAATCAACGGAGAAAATCCGAACAGTCGAATCATTGTACGCTAATCGCGCGGGCGAAAGAAAGCAACGCGCCTGACAATCACTTTAACGCATCCTGCGCCGCCTTTGTTCCAGACGCTTTCAGTCTAGCCATCGATTGTTTACGGCGCTAATGGCGGCGGATTATTTCACCGCGAAACTCGAATTCATTTCACCGCGAAGCTTAATCGGATTGAGCGCGCGTATAGTCACCGGACTTGCCGCCTGTTTTTCTCTCAAGCCGCACATCCGTGATCGTCATCGCTTTGTCCAACGCCTTGCACATATCGTAAATGGTCAAGGCAGCGACGCTCGCAGCGGTCAAGGCTTCCATTTCGACGCCTGTTTGCGCCTGCGTCGCGGCTTCGGCTTCGAGGTAAACGCCTTCGTTGGTCACGGTAGCGCGCACGTCAATGTGTGTGAGCGGCAGCGGATGACACAGCGGAATCAAATCGCCCGTGCGTTTAGCGGCCATGATGCCTGCGATCCGCGCCGTCTCCAGTGGATCGCCCTTCGGCGTTCGATGTTCGCGGACGGCGCTCACTGTTTCCGGCGACATCAACACGCGCGCCGACGCCACCGCCCGCCGCGCCGTCGCACTCTTCGCCGTCGTGTCCACCATCGCCACGCGGCCTTGATCGTCTATGTGAGAAAGTTTGCTCATCGTAAATGAAAGAGTAGCACGGCGATCATGCAAAGCGGCAAAGAATTGAATGAGAAATTTCGCGCTTGAACTGCACCGCTGTTCTACGAAAACATTAGAAGGAAATCGGCTTGCCAACAGACAAAGCTGCTCCGATTAACTCTTGCATTTGAAGCCTAAATTCTTCGATATAAATTTGCCTCTTCTCATCGGTAGCCGCAAATTCAGCAAGCGCCTTTAACTCAACTTGTAAATTTGACACATCTGCTAAGGAAAGATAATCGCCCGCGTGACTGCTGCTATAAAGAATCTTCTCAAGTAGGATCGGGAACTTCTCGGAATCCTGTTTTAATTCCTCGTGTAACAATCCGACAAGAGTAAGGTTCCCGATATAGTGATGCTGCAAGACTCCATCTTTATGCTCACACGCGCTTTCACGAAGCCAAGTGTCGAAAACTAACAGAGCCTCCAAGTCTTCGCTCTTGCAATCAAGACTGCCGTCAGGAGCAACATAGACGGACGATGAATTAGGCGGCGGCTCTTCCAGCCTGCCGCTTTCAAAACAATTGCAATATACAGTTGCGTCAAGACCCATAACTTAATTTGCGCCGAACTTCTTGTTAAGGTAAATGAACGATTGAAACAATTGCGCCAATTTCAATCTTCGGTACTCCTTCAGGCACGATGATGAGCGCTGTGGCCTTTGTGAAGGCGACGAAATCCGAAGAACCGCTCCAGCGCAAAGGCTCTGCAATCGAATGACCCTGCGCGTTTGTGCGAAGCGTTGCCGGAAGATAGCTCGCGCGCTCGACGGAGCCTTTCACTTCGCGCGCGAGCACCGCATGTTCTTCTCTTAGCGCAGCGTCTTCATGTATGCCCTGCAAGCGGCGCAAGGCGGTTCTGGCGAAGAGATTGAATGTTACGGAAACGGAAACGGGATTGCCGGGCAGCCCGAAGATGAGTGTGTTATTGAGGCGCGCAAAGACCGTCGGCTTGCCGGGGCGCAAGCGAACGCGCTCGAAAAATATTTCCGCACCGGCGGCGCGCAAAGCCGCCTTCGTGAAATCATAAACGCCCATCGACACGCCGCCCGATAAAACCAGCGTATCGCAACGCGTCGCCGCATCTTCAATGGCGAGTTGGAGTGTTTTCGTGTCGTCGCCCGCAAGCGGCAATCGCTCGACAACCGCGCCCGCGAGTTCCGCATAAGCTGCGAGCGAATAACTATTGGAGTCGCGTATCTGATCCGCGCCGGGCGCTTCATTTACGGCGACGAGTTCCGTTCCCGTCGCCAGCACCGCCGCGCGCGGGCGCTTCGCAACCTTTACTTTCGCGTAGCCGAAGGACGCGAGCGCCGCCGTCATCGCCGCGTTGATTTCCGTGCCCGCGCGCAGAACTGTTTCGCCTCTGCGAATCTCCGTGCCGCGCTCTGTAATGAACTGTCCGACTGTCGCGGCTCTTTCAATTTTCACTGCGCTGCCGTCCGTCGTTTCGCTTGTCACTTCAACTTGCTGCACCGCGTCTGCGCCCAAGGGGATGGGCGCGCCCGTCATAATCCGCACCGCTTCGCCCGCTTGCATTTCGCGCTCATACCAGCCCGCGCCCGCCGCCGCTTCGCCTACTACTCGCAACTCGGTTGGCGCGTCCGCCGTATCCCTCGCGCGCACCGCATAGCCGTCCATCCGCGCGCGATCAAACGGCGGCAAATCCATATCCGCCACGACGTCTTCCGCCAGCACTCGCCCGCGCGCATGTTCCAGCCGGATGCGTTCTGCCGGAAGCCTTTTTGTTTCCCTCAAGATAATGTCGATGGCTTCTGCGACGGAGATCATAGGTGTGTCGTGTTTGCGAAAGGAGAAATGCCGCTTCAATAGTTCGGTTAGCGCCTGAGCGTTTGCCCGAAGAAATCCAGCACGCGCTTTTCGTACTGTTCCTGTGCCGCCTTGTGCAAGTCCTGATGTTTTGCGCCGCCCACGATCCAAATTTGTTTCGGTTCGCACGCCGCGTCAAAAAGTCTGACGGATTCATTGAGCGGCGTGTGCTCGTCTTCCGCGCCCGCGATAAAAAGCTTCGGAGCCGAAATATAGTTTACTGTATCGATAGGGCGCAAAGCTTGTGCATCGACTCCTAGACGCGGCTTTAACTGCAAAGTCAGCACAGGCGTAAGAACGCTCGCCCAGTTGCCCAAACGCATGGTCAGGCGATTGGCGACGGCTTCACTGATTGTCGGGTAAACCATTTCCAAGACGAACGCCTGAACATCCAATTTCGGCGAGGCGAGGATGGCGGCTGCTCCGCCCATCGAGACGCCGATCAATCCTATTTTTTCATCGGGGACGGTGTGTTGAAGAAAGTTTACGGCAGCCTGCGCGTCCATGCCTTCAAGATAACCGAAAGTGAGGTGCTGGCCTGTGCTTTCGCCGTGAGCTTGAAAGTCGAACAGCAACACCGCGTAATCTGCGCGGGAAAGAAAGCGCGCTCGTTCCAACATGCTCAAACGATTCGCGCGCAGTCCGTGCAGCAACACGATTGCTCCTGCGCCTTTTCTCCCGTCGATGAGCCAGCCGCGTATCATCGCCCCCGAAGCGCTCGAAAACTCTACGCTGCGCCCGTGCAAATCCGGCGGCAAATTCCCGACACTCTGATTAACCGGCACGCTCAACGCACTCCCCGCCAGCCACACCGCCGCCGCGAACGCAAAAATAATCAACACCAAACTGCCGCCGGTGATAATTAATTTGCGTTTCATAGAGTGGTCGATAACAACAGAAAATCGAAACAATCTTTCGCGGGCTAAACCACAAAAGAATTATCAGGGAAGACTCATCTATTTATCTGCGCGACGAAACCATTCGATGAAGCGATGTATGCCGTCTTCTATTTTCGTCTGAGGATTATAATCGAGCAGGCGGCGCGCCTTTGTGATGTCGGCAAAGGTTTGCGGCACATCTCCGGCCTGCTGGGGCTGTCGGTCAATCACGGCGCGCAAGCTTAATTCCTTTTCCAACAACCCGATCAACTCTCTTAATTCGACGGTCTGCGATTCGCCCAAGTTGATCGCTTCATACATGCTTGCGCGATAATCGATTGCCGCCCTCACGCCCTGCACGATGTCGTCGATGAAAGTGTAATCGCGCCGCGTCGTGCCGTCGCCGAAGACGGGAATCGCTTTGCCTTCGGTTATCAAGCGCGCGAATTTGTGGATTGCCAGATCAGGCCGCTGCCGCGCTCCGTAAACCGTGAAGAAACGCAAACACACGCAACGCACTTCGTACAAATGCGCGTATGTGTGGCAAAGCAATTCGCCCGCCGCCTTCGTCGCGGCATACGGCGAGATCGGCTGCCGCACGGGATCGTCTTCACTAAAAGGCGCTTTCGCATTAATGCCGTAAACAGACGAAGACGAGCCGAAGACGAACTGCCCGACACCGCGCGCGCGCGAGAGTTCCAGTAAATTGAGTGTGCCTGTGATGTTCGTCTCCGCGTAAAGCACGGGGTCAATAAGCGACGGGCGCACTCCGGCGCGCGCCGCCAGATGCACAATCACGTCGAACTTCGTTTCATCGAACACGGCGGCGAGCGCGGAACAATTGCGAATGTCTGCTTCGATTAATCTGTAGGCGGGATGGAGCAAATGCGCGCGGACGTTTTCGCGCTTGATAGCGGGATGATAAAAGTCGTTGAAATCGTCGATGACCGTAACGCGCCAAATGCCTTCGGCGAGCAGCCGATCAACTACGTGAGAGCCGATAAAGCCCGCGCCGCCCGTGACAAGTATATTGCGTGCCGAAGCCAATGGTATGTTTCTCTATTATAAAAAAATTCTATCGGAAAATCGCTCTCCGAAAACACAAAAGGCCGTCCTTTCGGACGACCATAAGTGCTGCTTTTACCGCCAAAAAATGGCGGAGCCGACGGGACTCGAACCCGCGACCTCCGACGTGACAGGCCGGCGTTCTAACCAACTGAACTACGACTCCGCAGGGTAAACTCCTCGAATTTTCAAAATGGTAGGCACGGAGGGACTCGAACCCCCAACTTCCTCCTTGTAAGGGAGGCTGTCTACCATTGACGTACGTGCCTCTAATGCTTTCGTCTCGCGCATGTTCGCCCTACAGCGTTCGGGCGCAGAGTGTCAGGCTTGTTCGATTCAAAGACTCGCGTATCTTCGCGGCATCCAACGTCAGAGGCTTTCAAACTGTGCTGCCACGAAAAGCGAAGCGTCATCCTAAAATGAAGCGAGTATGAGTGTCAAGGCGCGCTCGTCCGCTCCCGTTAAAGCAACCAGACGGGCAAAGACGTTTGCGCGCCCGCTCTCTCTTCTGCCTCCGTTGTTTCGTTCGTCGCAATTTCGCGCGGGCGTGCCTTTTCGCTTCGCGGTGCATCTTCTTCCAGATGCGTTTCGCGCGCGGCTGCGTTCGGGTTAGCAAGAGGCGCGATTAATATGCTGTGTACCTGTTCGTCCAATTTTCCAATAACGGGCATATAGTTTTGTTTTCGCTCCTTTTGCCGTCGCGCGCAGAGCCGTATAAAAGTTGCCCCACAGGAATTCCATAGTTGAAAACGATGAGCAGATTACACCATCCACTCTGTAGGACTAAACACCTGAAAGGCATTGGACAAGAACCTCCTTCGGATTTCAAAATAATTCGGCTCTTAATTAAAGCGTTTATTCATCGCGCGATTGCCGTTTTCTCCGACTCATTTTCTGCGCTTCGTCTCTGCAAAGAAACGCGGTATTATGGATAGTTTGCCGCTGCTCGCATAATTAAACCTATCGTAAACAAAGAGCCTGCGGCGCGGAATTGAAACATGACAGCAGAAGCCATTGAAGTGCGCGGGGCGCGCGGGCTTCGTGCGCTATGAATCGCGCTGGTAAACGACGCTTGCTTGATTCCCTTTGTGCGCCCGCTTCGCACGTCAAAACAAAGTTCGCTAAAAAAACTCGCCGCAAACCTTACTTGAAATTAAAGCTCAATCTTCCGCTGACGCTGCGCGGGCGACCGATGGCCGTGCCGGAGAAAACGCTCTCAAACGTAATCAAATAAAATCTGTCGAATAAATTTTCGACGTTGACTTGGCCGAGCATCCTGACGCGCTCGCTCAAAGCGAATTCTTTGCCCGCGTAAAGATTAAACACCGTGCGTGGTTTGACGAAGCCGCGCTCGAAGTTGACTTGGTCGAGAATCTTCGCGGGAAACTCGTTCGCAAAATCTGCCCGCGTCACGTCCGGGTCGAGTTCGACGCTGTAACCGCTGTCATGCCGCCCGCCGAACGCCACATAAAAGCGTCCCGGCAATCGGTCGTAACGCGTCTCGAAGACAGCCGTGTTGCGCTGGTCTTCCTCGATTCTGATGCGCTCTCCGGCGCGTCGCAAACTGTCAACGGCCTCGCCTAAAAAGAGTCCGCCCGTGATCGGCGCGAATCCGTAAATGTGAAAATTCGTATAGCTCACATAACCGGAAAAGCCGCGCACGCGGGCGACGTCTAAACGTGTTTCCAGGCCGCGCGAACGGCTGCGCGAAAGATTAGCGGGAAAGATAATTCCTGTTTCAAAAAAGTTTGTGATTTCGGGCGGCGAATTCAAGCGGCGCGAATAAAAGTCCGCATCGAAGCGCACATAACGCGAAAGTTGCTGCTCGAATCCGACGTCGAATTGCGATTCGCGGCTTGTTCTGACGGGCGCAAAAGCGGGCGCGCCTTCTTCTTCCGCAGGGCTGAAGATGCGCGATTGCGCGGACGAAGAAAGCAGCAGATTTTCAAGCGCGGGCGTTTCGAGAAAGCGATTGTATGAAGCGCGCAAAACGGTTTTCGTGCGTGGGATAAAATAGGCTGCGCCGAGTCGGGGGCTAAGATAATTCTTCGTCACAAGAAAGTGATAACTGTCGAAACGCGCTCCGACATCGAGCGTCAAATTGCGCGTCGCGTTGATATGGTCTTGTATGTAAAAAGAGCCTTCGCGTCCCGTGCGCCGGTCGTTGAAGAGAAACGGATTGACAAGCGTAAATTCCTGCGCTTCTTCTGTCAGGTCAGGCTGTTTTTCGAGCAGCGCGTCGAGGTCTGTGATGGCGAAGGTAAAAGACTCTGTGACGGGAAAGCGCGTCAATTCAAAGCCCGTTTTGATTGTGTTGCGTTTGATGTTGTAAGTCAGAGAGCCGAGCAAGCCCTGTGTGGAGTTGTGGCGCGATTGCTCCGCGAAGACGGGCGTCGCAAGCGCGTTGCTCGAAAGTTTGGCCGAGTTGTAGCGTTGAAACGCAGCGATGTTGCCCACCAAGTTAGGCGAAAAAGTGTGCTGCCACGAAACGGATTCGGAGTTGTCGTTTGTGCTGCGGCGTTGATCTTGTCCGGCTTCTTCTTGAAACGGCAAATTGGGCACGCGAAAGCGTTGGCCGTCAAGCGCGAAGTTAAAGCGGACGAGGTTGTTTTCGTTCGGCGCGTAATCGAGTTTGAGAAAACTCTTGCCGGATGTGCCGCGATTATTGAAATTTTCGAGCGCGGGCGGATCGAGAAAACGATTTGTGCGCGAGCCTGCCGCGCCCAAGAAATAGCCGAACTTTCCTTTGCGCCCGCCGACATTAAAAGAGCCTTCGTAAGTCGAAAAGCTGCCGCCCGAAAAAGAGACGTTGCCTTCGGGCTTGGAAAGCTCCAGCCCGGAACGAGTGTTGACAGCGACGACGCCTGCGAGTTTGTTGCCATACTCCGCAGGAATGTTCGCGGTTGATATTTCCACAGAGCGAAAGCTGTCCGGATCGGGCGAACTGCCGAAGGTCGCCGCGATGGTATCCGTGACGGGTATGCCGTCCATAGAGTATTGAACTTGATATTCGATGCCGCGCGCGTGCAAACGGCGATTGGCGTCGAGCGTCCAGCCGGGCGCTGTGGCGATGATTTCTTCGGTGCTGCGGCTCGGCTGCGACGACGGAAAACTTTCAATGCGATTGCGGTCTATGACAACGCTCGGCGCGGTCTTTTCAGCGTTCAATAAATCCGGGCGACTCTCGACTTTGACTTCGCCGCCGCTCACGGGCGCGACGCCGAGTTGCGCGTCAACGCGTTGCGTCAGATTCGAGTTGACATTGATTTCACGCGCCGTAGGAGCAAAGCCTTGCGCCGCCTCGAACGAAAGTTTGTAGCGGCCAAAGGGCACGTCTATGAGTTGGTAAGCTCCGCGAGAATCTGCGGCGGCGGTTTGCGTGTAATTCGTCAGCGGATTTGCGAGCGTCACAGTCGCGCCCGCAATCGCCGCTCCCGATTGATCCGTCACAGTGCCGCGAACGATTCCCGTATTGGATTGCGCGTGCGCCGTCGAAGCCAAGATGAGCACGAACAGAAAGAGGACGCACACTTGGGGCTTGAGGGTTCGCATAGATTTTTTCTCCGTAAAAACGTTTATTGTCAGTCGTATGAAAAGGCGTGTCGGGCGGCTTGGAGAGTCCGGCTGCTTCGGGGCGCAAAGCGCTGCCGGACAGTAGTTGTTCCGGCACAGTGCAACAGCTTGGATTTGCAAACTCGCGCGTGAGATTACAAGTAACTCCAAGATACTACCAGCCTTCGTAGTTGGCTTCGGAGCAGCAACCAAAGCAACCTGCCACCGTTTTTAATTTTACGAAAGACGCTTATTGCGCCCGCGAACGCGCGAAACTCCTGCGCGCTTTTTTTACCGCCGTAATCGCGTTATGATGTGTGGTTCGCCGCACTGCCAGAAACTCTGCAATGCGCGGTGATAATGATTTTCTTATGACACAAGAAGCCATCGAGGTGCGCGGGGCGCGCGTTAATAATCTCAAAAACATTTCGTTTTCCATTCCTATCGAAAAATTGACGGTGGTCACGGGCGTGTCCGGCAGCGGCAAATCATCGCTGGCCTTCGATACGATTTACGCCGAAGGCCAGCGCCGCTACGTCGAATCGCTTTCGGCTTACGCGCGCCAATTTCTCGAACGCATGGACAAGCCGGACGTGGACGAAGTACGCGGCATTGCGCCCGCCATCGCCATCCGGCAAAAGAATTCAACCAGAAATCCGCGCTCGACTGTCGGCACGCAAACAGAAGTTCACGATTACTTGCGTTTGCTTTATGCGCGCGTCGGGACAACTATCTGCCGCGTCTGCGGGCGCGAAGTTCATCACGATTCGCCGGAATCAGCCGCCGCCGAAACTCTCCAAACCATCCCCGAAGGCACGCGCTTTTTCGTGCTCTTTCCTGCCGAAGCCGGATTGAACATCGAAACGAACGGCGAAGCGGGCAAGGCCGCCGCGAAGAAAAAAGGCGCGCGCGCCAAACGTAAAACGCCGACGCCGGAAGCAACGCGCCACACAGTCACGGCGCATGTGATGAGCCTTATGCAGCGCGGCTTCACGCGGCTTTATCACAAGGGCGAAACAATTGATTTGACTTCGCCCGACGATTACACGCGCGCTGATTTTACGGACGTGTACGTGCTCGTTGATCGGCTCGTCGCGCGCGCAGATGTGCGCGAACGCCTCGTTGATTCGTTCGAGACTTGCTTTCAGGAAGGGCACGGCACGGGCGTCATCGAAACTGCCGGAGAAGAACCGCAGCACCTTTATTTTTCCGAGCGCTTCGAGTGCAAATACGACGGCACGATTTACGCGCAGCCGGAACCGCGTCTCTTCAGTTTCAATAATCCGTTCGGCGCGTGTCCGACGTGTCAGGGCTTCGGCAATACCATCGGCCTCGATCTCGATCTGGTGATACCGAATCCGGCACAGACGTTGGACAAAGGCGCGATTGAGCCTTGGAACAGGCCGCAGTATGAATGGGCGAAAACCGAACTGCGCCGCTTCTGCAAAACAGAAGGCATTTCGTTGGACACCTCTTTCAATGAACTTTCCAGCGCAGAGCAACAGGTAATCGTCGAAGGCAAAGGCAAATGGACGGGCGTGCGCGGATTTTTCGAGTGGCTCGAAACGAAAAAATACAAGCTGCATGTGCGCGTCTTTCTTTCCAAGTTTCGCGGTTATACGCTGTGTCCCGATTGCCACGGCGGGCGACTCAGGCAGGAAGCGCGCGATGTGCTCATCGGCAATAGCACGCTGCCGGATGTATGCGGGCTGTCAATTAAGGATGCCGCAAAGTTTTTCGATGCGCTGGAACTTCCGGCAGAGCAAGCAGCGATTGCTGACAAAGTGCTGATGGAAGTTCGTCGCCGCCTGCGCTTTCTCGTCGATGTCGGCTTGGACTACTTAACGCTCGCGCGGCTCGCTTCGACACTTTCGGGCGGCGAAGCGCAGCGCATTCAGTTGGCGACTAATCTAGGCTCGTCGCTTGTCGGCGCGCTTTATGTTTTGGACGAGCCGTCAATCGGCTTGCATCCGCGCGACAGTTCGAGACTCGTGCGCTTGCTTCACAATTTGCGCGACATAGGTAATACCGTTCTCGTCGTCGAACATGATCCGGACATGATGCGCGCCGCCGACCATATCTTGGACATCGGGCCGCACGCGGGCGAACTCGGCGGGCATGTTATTTACGAAGGCGACTTCCCTAATCTCTTAAAAGATCAACACTCGCTGACGGCGCGTTACCTGCGCGGCGAAGTGGAAATTAAAGAACCGAAACAACGACGCACGCCCGGCAAGCGTCGTCTGCAAATTCGCGGCGCTAGCGAGCACAATCTGAAGGACGTTGACGTGGACATTCCGCTCGACATGCTCACTTGCGTGACGGGCGTTTCCGGCAGCGGCAAATCGACTTTAATTCACGACATCATTTACGCAGGGATCAAGAAACAGCGCCGCGATTGGCAGGGACACGTCGGCGCGTTTACGAAACTCGACGGCGGAAAGTTGATAGATGATGTGATACTCGTCGATCAATCGCCGATAGGCCGCACGCCGCGCTCGAATCCCGTCACGTATATCAAAGTGTACGACGCGATCCGCGAAACTTTTTCACAGACGCGCGAAGCGCAGGCGCGCGGCTTCGATCCGTCGTTCTTTTCATTCAACGTTCCCGGCGGGCGCTGCGAAGTTTGTCAGGGCGACGGCACAGTGACCGTTGAAATGCAGTTCCTCGCAGATGTCGAACTCGTCTGCGAAGAATGCAAAGGCACGCGTTTCAAGCAACAGATTCTGGACGTGCGCTACAAAGGGAAAAACATCAACGGCGTGCTCAACATGACCGTGCGCGAAGCGATGACGTTCTTCCGGGAAGTAACGAAGATCACTAACCGCTTGCGCGTGCTCGATGATGTGGGCTTAGGCTATTTGCGGCTCGGCCAATCCGCGACGACGCTTTCCGGCGGCGAAGCGCAGCGCGTCAAACTCGCCGCGCATTTATCGAAACGCACGGGAGCGAAAACGCTTTATATTTTCGATGAGCCGACAACGGGTTTGCACTTCGAGGACATCAACAAACTGCTCGCCGCCTTTCGCGCGCTGCTCGACGCGGGCGGTTCCTTGCTCGTTATCGAACATAATCTGGACGTGATAAAGACCGCCGATTATGTCATTGATTTAGGGCCGGAAGGCGGCGCAGCGGGCGGACACGTCGTCGCCACCGGAACGCCCGAAGACATCATGCGCGTCACGGCCTCGCACACAGGCCATTATCTGCGCGAACATCTAACGCGCGCCAACGGGCATCATGCCTGAAAGGAGTTTCCTTTTATTGTGAGTTTGAAACAACAAATCGTTTCCGATTTAACCACTTCGATGAAGGCCAAAGACGCCGCGCGCACTTCCGTTTTGCGCATGGTCAAAGCCGCCTTGATGAATCGTGAAATCGAAAAGGGCGGCGAGTTGACGGATGAAGAAACAACGAAGTCTTTGCAATCGCTCGTCAAACAAAGGCGCGATTCCATCGAGCAATACGAAAAAGCCGAACGCGCCGAATTAGCCGATAAAGAGCGCGCCGAAATCAGCGTCATCGAAGCTTATCTACCGCAAGCCGCCTCGCGCGAAGAAATCGAACAAGCGGTTGCTGAAGCGATTACTGAAACGAACGCTTCTTCGATGCGCGACATGGGCGCGGTGATGAAGGCGGCGCAGGCGCGTCTTGCCGGACAAAGCGCCGACGGGCGAACCTTGAGTGAAATCGTCAAAGCGAAACTCGCATAATTTTTACGTTTGTTCAGACGCCTGTAACGCCCGCGCGCTATCCTGCTTTCGAGTGCATCGCACGCGTTTATGTTCGAGCACGACGGAAAGGATGAGATGAAGTTATGGCGCGCAATAAAGTTCTGGCGTTGATTCTTGCGGGCGGCGCGGGCAGCCGTCTGGACGTATTGACGGAAGAGCGCGCCAAGCCAGCGCTTCCCTATGCGGGCGTGTATCGTTTGATTGATTTCGCTTTGAGCAATTGTATGCACAGCGGAATCCCGGATGTCTGGATCATCGAACAATATCTGCCGCATTCCTTGAACGATCATCTGGCGAACGGCAGACCTTGGGATTTGGATCGCACTTACGGCGGGCTAAAGGTGCTGCCGCCCTTTGAAGGCAGCGCGGATGCGGACGGCGGTTTCGCCGAAGGCAATGCCGACGCCATCTATCGCCACAAAGATTTCATACAGGAATTTGCGCCCGACATTCTGCTTGTTCTCAGTGCCGATCACATTTACAAACTCGATTTCGGCAAAGTCATCGAACATCATCTGGAACGCAACGCCGACGTGACGATGGTGACGACGCGCGTGCCTATGGAAGACGCGAGCCGCTTCGGGATAATCGAAGCGGACGAAGAAGGTCGCGTCACAAATTTCGTGTACAAGGACAAAAATCCGCCGGGCGATCTGGCGACGACGGAGGTTTTCGTTTACAACGCGCACAAACTTTTGGAGACGCTCGACGAACTCGCCGTGCAGGGCAAGGGCAAAAAAAGCAGCAGCGACAAAAAGACAAAGAGCGCGGGCGCCAAGCTCAAAGACTTCGGTCATGAACTGCTGCCGCGCCTTGTGGAAAGCGGGCGTGCCTTCGAATATCGTTTCACGGAATACTGGCAGGATGTCGGCACAGTGGAAAGCTACTGGCAATCGCACATGGACTTGCTGGAGCACGAACCGCTCTTTGCGCTCGACGATCCGCGCTGGCCTATTTTGACCTACGGCTCGCAGCGCCTGCCCGCGCGCATACACAAATCGGCGCGCATCGAAAACAGCTTGATCGCGCCCGGCTGCACCGTGCGCGGCCATGTCATTGATTCCGTTCTCGCGCCCGGCGTCGTCATCGAAGCGGGAGCCGTCGTCAGCCGCTCCGTTCTGCTGCACAACACAATCGTCGCCGCAGGCGCGCAAATCAACTGCGCCATCCTCGACGAAGAAGTGCATATTGAAGGAAAGGCCGTTATCGGCAAACAATCGAACACCACTGCGGCCTCGCGCCGAAAGTGCTCATCTTCGGACATCGTCTTAATAGGACGAACGGCGCGCATTCCGGCGGGCAAGCGCATCTCAGCGGGCGCGCGTATCAAATCCCGCAAACAAGACTAATCAACAAATTCTTGACAGCCATCATCGGATAACTACTCTTCTTGAATCTGAAACTGCACGACGTGAATGACAGGAGCGTTCCGGCTTTCAAATACAGAGTGTGCGTGCCGCCGGGCGAATCCCGTTGTCTTTAAGTAAAAATATATCCGCACGTATCGCCAAACGTCGAGTCATAGCGAAATTTATCATCCGTGTTCGCATTGCCTACGGTTTTCTCGATGGTTAATAGCTTGATTTAACCCGCTCTCATCCATTTCACCAGCATTATTGCCAGCCCGATTAGCAGTCCTAAGATGAATCCGCCGATAGCACCAACGCCAGCACCGATGAGTCCCCATTGCCATTCCACACCTTCATGCGTAAAGGAGCCTCCGTTTGTAGGGTACAATCGGGAAGTTATGTAGAGCCAAGCTCCGAGGATGAGTGCTCCGATTAGCGCCGCCTTGAGAATTATCATACCGCTCCTCACAGCGCGAACGGCTTTCTGTGAGATATAACTATTCATAGGAAAGCGCAAGATTCTCGTCGCAGCTTCTCTCCAAATCAGCGACGGATGAAAGTTATAATGCTGCCGACGATTAGTCCGACAACGACTCCCAACATCGCTCCGAGCTTCGTAAAACCAAATAGCAGTGACCAAGCCCATTCCTTTTCTGAACCCAAAGGGGAGTATTGTTTCGAGAAAAACGCGGATGGGCCACTACCCAAAATGGCAATAATGGCTCCAAGGACGGCTCCGCAGACCAGACCTATCAACGAACTCTTCACAACCATCATCAGATAGCTTCTTTTCTTGCCTGTTAATTCATCTTCAACATTCATTACAAATGTCCTCCGAAAACAGCCATTGCGTGTAATAAAACAACGCCCCGGCAATCTGCTCTGCCGAAGCGTTGTCCTTATCTCTTCCGAGATTTATTTAACCTGAAACTTGACCATGTGAAGTGTCGGATCGGTTCCGGCTTTCAAATGCAAGTTGTATGTGCCGGTGGCAAGCCCCGTCGTCTTCAGATTGAAGATGTATCCACCCGTGCCGCCAAGCATCGAGTCATAGCGGAAGTTATCGTCAGGGTTGGCATCGCCCGCGCCTTGCAATTCTCCCGGAGCGTCATTCGAGGCAAGCGTGACGCCCACAGCCGTGACCGTTATATTTGCTGATGAGGCATTCCGGCTATTCGCATCGCATAGTTGAAGCTTGATGGGAATCGTGCTTCCACTCTTGGCAGCCTTCGTCTGGTCGTACAAGGCGCAGATGTTATAAGCGATTGTCAATGTCCCGACACCGCCCGCACCGTTGAAATTGCTGTCGCCGCCATAATTGAACGTAATTCGATACGGCGGATTGACAGGCATTAACGAACTCGTCGCAAAGCTCGTTAGAAAAGTGCCGTCGCGCTGAATCTGCGCCGGTTGCGTGACATTATTAAAGCCGACCAACACGCTTCCCGATGGAACGAGCGAGCCGAAGCTGATTTTGCCGGAGACAACGGCAGAGGCGGTTCCATAAACAACCACTGGCGAACTCAGGTTGCTGAAAGAGAGTGTCGCTTTCAGCACGTTGATTAGCACGCGCGCCGTTACCGTATTGAAGTTGCGCGAATCGGCGGCGGCAAAGCTTGCGGCTAATGCTTGCCCGTTGCCTGCGCGCAACAATGTGCCCGCCGCCGGTGTGTGGGTAAAAGCGCCGGGCAATGGAGCGTTGCCGAACACGGCGCTGGTGTTGAGCTGCGCATTATCGAGCAATGTTCCGTAGGTTATGTCGGATGGATTAGCCCAATCGATTGTCGGCGTCGCTTTGTTGATGGTAACGCTCGCCGTGTTGTTCGACGCAGAGGCGTAGTTGGCGTTGCCAGCATATGCGGCAGCCACTGGATAGCTACCGGCGTTGACCGGAGCCGCACTTGCGCCATTGTAAGTGAAGGCCGGAGTACCGAGACTCTCGCCGCCGACGCCCGTGATTGATCCGGTTGCCGGATGCTCCTTAGCATCGTAGGTGAATGTGCCGCCCGTGATGTTCACTGTCGGCACAGCCTTCAAGACGTTGATCGTCACGCTCGCCGCCGCTCCTTGCAAGTTCCCCGTATCGGTTGGCGTGAATGTCACGGAGAGGTTTTGATTCCCGCCAGCATCGAGGCTTGTGCCAGCCGGAATCGAGTAAGCGAAAGCGCCCGGCACACTCGCTCGATTCAGCATAGCTGTCGCATTAAGCTGCGTATCACTAAGCGGCGTCCCGTAAGTAATGTCAGACGGATTGCTCCATTCGATTGTCGGCATCGCTTTGTCGATATGGATCAGCGCCGAACTGTTCGACGTAGCGTAAGTGTCGTTGCCCGCAAACGAAGCCACGACTTCGTAGTCGCCTGCATTGACGGGCGGATCGCCCGCGCCGTTGTAGGTAAAGACCGGAATTCCGAGGTCTTCGCCGTTGACGCCAAGAACCGTCCCCGTAGCGGTGTGCGGAGCGCCGTCATAGGTGAACGTGCCTCCCGTGACACTGACCGTCGGCGTCACAGGATTATAGGTAATTAGCGCGAGTTCGTACTTGCTCATGCCGGAACGGTTCGCCACATTGTCATCGGCAAAGGCATAAACATTCCGCGTTTGCGCCGGATCGAGATTAAGCGGATTCGTGTACTGCTGAAATTGCTTGCCGTCGAGCGAGTAGTACACGGCTTTCACGCCCGAAGCGTTATCCGTCGCCGTGATAGTGAACCGGTATTTGTTTTTCTGCGGGATGGCGCTGAAATTGATCGCGGGCGGCTCGACATCTTGAGCGACCGCGCCGCTTACCGAAATTGTCGGCGTCACGATTGTCTCAAACACGCCGTCGTTGTCTTTGTCATACGCCAGATTGCTGACGCCTTCGGGAGTTATCTTCAGCATCGCGGTGACGCCTGAAGGCAACTTCAAATCTTGATAACGAACGGCCTCCGTCGGCGTGATGTTATCAATTCCCTTGAGCAGTTCCAGAGCTATCGGATTAGCGCCGTTGCGGAAGGTTATGGTGTAAGTCTTGTCCGTCGGCATGGAAACGAGAATCGCCTGATCGCCCAAAAGATCATACGTAACATTCGGTACGGGAAGCGCGAAGGTATCGTCAATGCGCGTGTTCGTGTGACCCGCGTCGTCTGTGATCGAGACGAAGTCAACGCCGTTCACTGTGAGATAGTACGTTGGAGATTTCAGCGCGTCGGAAGGGATAGTTGAAACGTCCGGCGTTGGGCGTAGCGCGCGGACACGCGTCATGTTCACGGCTACTTTTGAAATTATGGTTTTGGGACGGCTGGCCGAGCCTCCGGCCTTCAGAAAATTCGCTGAACGGTAAAATGACGACGCTTGCGGCCTTCGCTTTATCTCGTTGAATGCCAATCGCTCCGCCGGTTGTTTTGGCTTCGCCGCAACAGGAGAATCTATCACGTAGGACGGCTTCGGCCCTCTTCCCAAGAGATACAGAACGATGTCATGCACCGCAGGGTATTTCGATAAGGCAGTGTGTTCGACGAACTCATCATCTTCGTCACTGGTTGACCGGAAATACCACCTCGTGCTCTTGGGCGCAAAATCAATTCCATCTGCAATTCGCCGCGCGCTACGCACAGGCACTGTGTGGTCGCCGTTGGTCATATTAACCTTGAAGTTGTCCTTCGCAAAACAATTCAAAGGCGCGCCCGGCTCTTGCGGATCGGAGAAGCAGAAGGTTTGAGTCTGGGCAACAACTTGACCCGGCGTTTGATTATGACTCTGTTCGCCGACAATCTGATGATACTCGACGCCGCTCTGGTCACCGCGCCAATCATCCTGCCCGGCAGCGTCGTGAAAACTCGCGCCGGTGCTTCCCGGAGTGCTGCGCGGGTAACGTTGGTCAAGCAATTGAGTTAATTGCCCGTATGAGTAAGGTTCATTTGAGACGTTGCTTCTGTTGAAATCCCCTACTTCGACAAAAGGGCTGTTACCAAGATCAAAATAACTTTTGCTCGGCAACAACTGGTGAATTCCCGGAAAGAACTCGCAGAGAGATTTGAGTGTCGCGTGCCAGATTTGAGCGCGATTAAAGTCAGCATCCCCGTTTCTAAGGTGTAAATGGCTTTAGGAGCGCCAAGCCAAGGTGCTGCGATGGTGATGTGTTTGTCCACGCTGTGCGTTTGAGGATTGTCGAGAATGTAGCGGCGTGCAACCAGCCCGCCCATACTGTGCGTCAGTATATTGACTTTTGTATCCGGCGTATACAATCGCTGGACACAGCCAATGTAATCCTTGAGTGCTTCGGCATTTTTTACATTGCTCTTACGCCAGTCATAAGCAAAAACAAATAGATTTGGGTTCTTGGCTCTCTGATCCATATCACACCCGTTAGTCGTGCGCCGATCAGGATTATTATTGACTTCATATTCGTCATAACCGCCTCCCTCTCTGCTTGTCAGCTTCTCCAACAATGGCTCATGAATTATCACTGGCTCAAATCTATAGCCGAGTGTGGTTGGAGTGTAGCGTCGAATCACATCGGTTGCGATGACGTTCGGGTTAGGGCTTGCTGTCGGATCGAGAGTCAGCGGATCGTGATTAGTAAGAAATCCAGGCCAGAGATCGGTGTTGGTATTTTTATCCACAAGACGACTTCCACCAATGCCCGGAATAAAGATTAGCGGCGTAATCGGCTTTGCCAGCGCAAGTTTCGTGACGAAGCCTGTGTTGACATATTGCCTTTGGGGGCCGACAGGCTGGAAAGCACCCGGCGTAGTCGGGAAACTGTTCGTCGCGCGCCCCGTCACATAGGCAGCACCGTTGCCATCGACGGCGATGCCGTAGCCTAAATCCCAGCCCGTGCCGCCGAGGTAAGTCGAATAAACGATAGCGCCGTCCGCCGCCTTTAACTTCATCATAAAGGCATCGCCGCCGCCGGAGGTGGGCTGAAAGGCATCGGGCGTCGTTGCGAGGCGGGAGTAGTTTGTCCATCCTGCGATGTAAGCGTTACCGGCGGAATCCAGCGCGACGGCTTCGACGTTGCCGCCAACACCGACAGAGAATATGGCGTCGTTGCCGGACGCGTTCAATTTCGTTAAGACATTATCGCCGCCCACATAAGCGTTGCCGGACGCATCGACGGCGACACCTCCTCTGCCGCTATTACTCATGTATGTGGAGCAAATGAGGGAGTCCCTGCCGGAAGCCGTAGTACTGAATTTGGCGACGAAGCCACCCCCGCTCGTCTGAAAAGCGCCCGCAGTCGTGAAGATGTCGGCTGAACGTGCGAGTCCCGTGATGTATGCTTTACCATACTTATCGACAGCGACGCCCGTGCCTGTTTCAAAATAATTGCCGCCGAAGTAGGTCGAATAAAGAAGGTCTGAGCCATCTGCCTTGAACTTCGTCAGGAAGGCGTTGCGCCCGCCGTTAAGATTGCTCTGGAATCCGTTTCTAGCAGGAAAATTGCCGGAGGCCGTATAGCCCGTAACATAGAAGCTACCGGAGGCATCTACGGCAATGCTGTTGCCCACATCATCACCGCTGCCACCGAGATAAGTAGAGTAGACGAGGCTTCCTTCCGCATCGAACTTTGTCACAAAAGCGTCCGCGAGTCTAAGGTCGTTGCTGCCACGCGCGCTTTTGTAAGCATTCTAAGGTCGGAAAATCGGGAGAGTTAGTTAAGCCTGTCACGTAGGCATTGCCGGAAGAATCTACGGCGATGCCGTAGCCGTCATCTTCGTAAATGCCGCCGATGAGAGTGGAGTATTCAAGTTTAGAGCCGTCGGCGCTTAATCTTGCGACGAATACATCTCCATAATCCGTATCCCAGCGCGTCCCGGAAGTGGACGGAAAGTCGGGCGAGGCCGCGATGCCCGTGATGTAGGCACGCCCCAGCGTATCTATGACGATGCCCAAACCGACATCACTATAAACGCTGCCGCCAAGATAAGTTGAATAACCTCCGATGACGGGATCGATCACGAGCGGTTTGCTATGGTCATAAGCGGCTATCTCAAAGCCGATTTCATTTTCGCTTCGCAGCGCATAACGTCCCGCTACTTCCCGCCTGCTGCCGTCAATCTCCTGATAGACTTTCGGCTTATGCTGGCGCACTTCCTCTTGTCCGACACGCAATACGAGATCACCACGACGGTTGAGGTTGATTTGTCGCGCGCCCGTGAAATTAAGTTTAATGGAATCGGGATCGGCGCCGGGCGCGACGATTAAGTCATATTCAAGTTGGCTCTGATTGCCATAGTAAATCACATCGATGCCCGGATAGGCGTTCTCATACTTTACTTTGCCGTAATTGGAAATATCGGTGCGCCATTTATTCGGATCGTTACCGACGAAGTAATTGCTCTTGCCGGACAATTCATCGAGACCTGTGACGCGAGCCTGCGGGTCAGCGCCTTCGAGTTGCATTCGGAGCACGGCACTAACGTTCGCGCTGGATCGAGACTCTGTTCTCTGTCCCGGCTTATCCATATCCTTTTTGCTATAAACAAGCGGGTGGCTTAACTTCATCACCATTTCGGTCGGAGCGAGGAAAAGACTATAACCGTTGCCGCGCGAAAGAAACTTTACCTGTTTGTCTGTCTGGCCTTGATTAGCTTCAAAACTCAAAGGCAGTTTGCCGTAGGTTTTATTCAGTCTGACTTTCGTGGCTTTATCGGGTTTGGTAGTGGCAGGCGACGGCGTCGGTAGGAGAGTTTCTTCCTTCTCCCGATTTGACGCGATTATCTGCTCCGAAATCTTTTCCTTAACTTCAATACGTTGCGAAGTTCGATCAAAGTAGCGCGGCGGGATCATCCATGTTAAAGCTGCTAAAAGGAAAGTTGCGATCAATGTTAAAGCAAGCAAGTGTGTCGTGCGGGGACGAGATAGGCGAGGTATCTATTTTCTCCTGTGGTAAGGCAATACGATTCAGTCGCGGCAGATTGCCGTAAGAGAAATCTATTGCGGAGTGGTGAACATAAAGCTTAAGCAATGCGCTTTCAAATAAAAGCATTAGTGATTCGATTCGCTATGTAAGTAAATGAGGTGCGGCGTTCAAAAGCGTCTTACTACCGTAGCCATGAGATCGGAGGTCAGCGCGGCTGCTTTTAACTAAACCACTTTTGAACACGCCGAATTTACGCCGGATATTACAAACGTGCCAATATATTTCGGAATACTTAGAGGATTGAGGTACTCGGCGGTGCTCGAGTTGACGTACCGATGTTAATGTTCAGTCGGATTGCCTTCAGCCGTTCGCCTTGCTCTCACGCGGCTTATCTCGTATAATTCTTCGCTTGCTTTGTAGCGCGGCGTTACTGTCCGGTGGGTTCGCGCCCACTTTTTCTTTTGCGCGTCTTCGCCGTGTGAGTATTCGAGAAAGGCGGGCGGCAAAGATGGCGATGAGCGCGGGTTCATTGGAAGAGCGCGTGCGAGAGATTGCGGAACGCGCAGCAGTGGAACATGGGCTTGAACTTGTCCACGCGGAAGTCGCCGGGCCGGAAGGCAAGCCGATCCTGCGTATTTATATTGATAAGCCGGACGGCGTGACGCATACGGATTGCTCGGCGATGAGCCTTCATCTAGGCACGGTGCTCGACGTGGAAGATTTTATTCATTCGGCTTATACGCTTGAAGTATCTTCGCCGGGATTGGAGCGCGGGCTTTATAAACCGGCTGATTACGAGCGTTTCGCCGGAAGCCTTGCGAGATTGAAAACGCGCGTCGCCTTTGGCGGGCAACGCAACTTTCGCGGGCGCATCGTCGGGCTGACTGACAGCAAAGTAATCTTCGACGATAAAACGAGCGGGCGCGTCGAAATGCCTTTTGAAACGATTGTCAAAGCGAATCTGGAACTCGACGTTGAAGAAGAGTTTCGCCGCATGAAAGAGCACGAAGCGGAGTTGAAGGAAGCTGCGCGCCAGCAAATCGACGGTTAATAAATTATATGAGCACATCCATTTCGCAGAACATCGAAGCGCTTTGTCAGGAACAGGGCATTGAACGCGAGTTGGTCATCGACGCCATGAAGGAAGCGGTGCGCGCGGCGGCCAAAAAGCAGTTCAAGTCCGGCGAAGATATTCAGGTTGAATGGAATCCTGAAAGCGGCATAGAGCTTTCGGCGACGAAGGTAATCGTCGAAGAAGTAACGAATCCGGCCACCGAACTATCTCTCGAAGAAGCGCGCGAAATGGCTGGCGACGAAGTCGAAATCGGAGACGCGCTTCTCTTGCCTTTGCCGATGGAAGAACTCGGACGCATCGCCGCGCAGACAGCCAAGCAGATTCTTTTCCAGAAAGTGCGCGACGCCGTCCGCTCGAATGTTTACGAGCAGTACATAGACAAAATCGGCGACCTCGTCAACGGCTTCGTCAAACGCTTCGAGCGCGGCAACATGATCGTCGATCTAGGCACGATGGAAGCCATTTGCCCGCGCTCGCAGCAGTCCAGAGGCGAGCAGTGGAATCAAGGCGAGCGCGTGCGCGTCGTCATCAGCAACGTCTCGAAGGAATCGAAGGGGCCGCAGGTCGAAGTTTCGCGCACTAGCCCGGAACTCCTTCGCCGCTTGTTTGAAATGGAAGTGCCGGAGATTTACGACGAAACGGTAACGATCAAATCGTGCGTGCGGGAGCCGGGCGAGCGCGCCAAAATCGCCGTCACCTCGAACGAAAGAGACGTTGACCCGGTGGGCGCGTGCGTCGGCATGAAGGGTTCGCGCGTGCAGGCAATCATTAGAGAGTTGCGCGGCGAAAAAATCGACATTATCGAATGGTCTGACGAGCCGAGCGTGTTCGCGGCCAATTCCCTGTCGCCCGCGAAAGTCAATCAAGTGCATATCACGGACATCGAACAGCGCCAGATGGAAGTGATCGTTAATGAAGATCAGCTTTCTCTCGCCATCGGCAAGCGCGGGCAAAACGTGCGGCTGGCGACAAAGCTCGTCGGCTGGAACATAGACATCCGCAGCGAAGAAGACCTCAAGAAGGAAGTCGCTGAACAAATGGGCGCGCTGATGGCTTCCGGCGGTTCAGTGCCGCTTTCTGTGATTGAAGGCGTCACGGCGACAACCGCGACGACGCTCGGCGAACACGGCATCGAAGACATAGACGCGCTCGCCGCAACTTCCGTCGATGATCTCGTCGAATATCTGGACGTGAGTTTAGACGAAGCGGAATCCATCTTGAGCGCCGCGCAATCTGTAATCGCCGTGCGCGATGCTGCCGCCGCAGGCAAGCAGGATGGCGACGCAACGGAGTCTGAGATGGAAGAAGCGAGCGAAGAATTAATTGACGCGCTTGTGGAAACCGAATCGCCCGTCGAACAGCACGCCGCCAATGCGGAGTTTGACCCGGACGCTCCGGCGGAAGAAGTTAAGCCGTCCAACGAAATGACCAACGCGGGCTACGATGAAGCCGTCGAAGGCAATTCGCCGTTTCCGACCGACGAGCCGGACACGCTCACACAGAACGCAGTCAAGCCGATTGCCAGCACAGAAGCCGATTCGATGTCCGCCGACGAACTCCCCCTTCAGGAGCCGCAACGCGATCTGCGTCCCGACACGGTCACGCCCGCGCCCGACGAGCAAAACGAAGACAACGACCAGCCGACGGATGCGTCCTCCGATGCGGCGAAGTAGCTATAAAAGTAGTAGCTGTGGCGTGTGCGCGTGCAGAGTGACGCCTGTTCGCGCCCTACGCTCCTTGCCTTTTTTGCCCGCCTCTTTTGCGGCTGCGCTCTTCTAAAAAGCGAGCTTCGGAAAAAGGCGGCGAGGGCGAGAGTCCTTTAACCTTTTACGAAGCGCGCGACGCCGTTTTATTTTGAAAGCGTCGGAGAAGAGTGCATGACCACTTCCAAAGTTCGCATTTACGATTTAGCCAAAGAATTAAAGCTCGACTCGAAACGCCTGATCGAACGCGTTCGGCGCGAAGGCGTTGACGTGAGCGTGCCGTCCAACTCTGTTTCCAAAGAATTGGCAGACCGCATACGCAACGAAGTGTTCCCGAAGAAGGACACAGCCGCGCCGCGCGTCGTCAAAGTCGTCAAAAAAGCCGCCCAACCCGCCGCAGAGGAAACATCCGCACAGGACAGCACCGCGACAGAGATTGATGTGTATGCGCCATCGAACGCATCCACACAAGCAGCCTCGATTGACGCTCATCCGCTGCCGCACGCGCCCGCTGCGGAGACTGCTCGCACTGAAGCGCCGCGCCAATTCACCGCGCGCTTGATTCCGAAAAAGCCGCTCGCGCCCGCAACGCGCGCCGAACAGCCTTCGGCAAGCATCGACGGAGCAGCAGCGACGCAGGCACAGTCGGCACAAGAAGCCGCCGCGCCCGCAATCGAAGAGCAAAACAACGGAGCGCCGCAGCAACAATCAACCGGCGATTCCTCTCTGCACGCGCAGCAAGCAACGTCAACAGATACAGCCAACGCCAGCGCTCAAATCAATCAACTTAATCAAACGCCAAACGAAACTTTTATCGAAAGCGAAACACCCATTCAACAGGAAAACATTTCTCTTCCGCGACCTAGCTCCGTCGCCATTCCCTCAACACAAATCAGGCAGTTGCGTTTGACGCCCGCCGCGCTCAACGCAGGCATACGCCACGGTGAGCGCGCGCCTGTTCCCGTCGTTGCGCCGCCGCCCGTTGCGACGCCAAGCCCGCGCGAGCGACGCGAACGCAGCGGCGGCGGTAACGCGCCGGGACGCGGCAATGAGCGTCCGTCTCGTTCGACGCTTACGCGCAGCGAGCGCACAGGCACTGTCGGCGAAACGGCGACGCCGCAAACCACTTATATTCCGCCGCCGACGGATCAACGCAAGCGCGGACGTGGCGGCGCGCGCGGCGGCGCGCCGGCGCGCGGCGGGCGCGGCAAGGCAATGGACGGCAGAGGCGGCGGGCGTTTCGGTGACCGTGACTTTGTTCCACCGCCGCGTGCTTTGTCGCTCGAAGACCGCATCGCAGGACGACTCGGCATGGCTACCGGTGTCGCAGGCGAGGAAAGCGAATTAAAATCCGTGCGCCTCGTCGAAGGCTCGACTGTCAGAGAATTTGCGGAGAAGCTCGGCATCACGCCGAAGGATGTCGTGACGCTGCTTTTGCAACGCGGAGTTTTCGCCACCGTCAATCAACCTTTGAACGATGATGTGGCAGCCGATCTAGGCCGTCGCTTCGGCTATGAAGTCTCGTTCGTGCCGTTCGAGGAAATGGTCGCCGAAGAAGAATTTGAAGAATTAATTGCCGCAGATGCGGACGACGTGGAATTGCCGCGCGCGCCCGTTATCACCGTCATGGGACACGTCGATCACGGCAAAACCAGCCTGCTCGACGGGATTCGTTCGACGGAAGTCGCTGCCGGTGAAGCGGGCGGCATCACGCAGCACATCGGCGCGTACAGCGTTCATGTGCCAAGCCCGGATAGCCCCGAAAAATTGCGCCGCGTCGTATTTTTGGACACGCCCGGCCACGAAGCCTTCACGATGATGCGCGCGCGCGGTGCCAAGGCGACGGACATCGTCGTACTCGTCGTCGCGGCTGACGACGGAGTGATGCCGCAAACAATCGAAGCCATTGAACACTCGCGCGCCGCAGGCGTCCCGATGATCGTTGCGATTAATAAAATAGACAGACCGGATGCAAATCCTGATCGCGTCAAACAGGAACTGGCGAACCACGGCTTGCAGCCAATCGAGTGGGGCGGCGAAACGGAAATGGCGCTCGTCTCCGCCAAGCAGCGCACCAACATAGATTCTCTTCTGGAAACTATTTTGCTGACGGCGGACATACTCGATTTGAAGGCCAGCCCGACGCGTCTTGCTTCCGGCGTAGTGCTCGAAGCAAAACTCGATCGCGGGCGCGGCGCAGTCGCAACAGTGCTCGTTCAGCAAGGCACTCTGAGAGTCGGCGATCCGTTTATCGTCGGGCAAATTTTCGGCAAAGTCCGCGCGATGTTCGATGATCGCGGAAAGATCGTCACAGAAGCAGGCCCCGCGACACCCGTCGAAGTCTTAGGGCTTCAAGGCGTGCCGCAAGCGGGAGAATCTTTTCAGGTTGTCGCAGACATCACGCGCGCGCAAAGCATTTCGCAGCACAGACAAATGCTGACGCGCCAGAATACGCTCGTGCAAACAACGAAGCGCGGCATCGAAGCTCTCGGCGAAACGGAAGTCAAGGAATTGCTCGTCGTCATCAAGGCGGACGTGCAGGGTTCCGTCGAAGTTTTGAAATCTACTTTGCAGAAGCTATCAACCGAGCGCGTCAAAGTAAAAGTGGTTCGCTCCGGCGTCGGCGCGATTACGGAATCCGACGTGCTGCTGGCATCCGCAACGCAGGCTGGCACGGCGAGCACCGCCGTCGTCATCATAGGCTTTAACGTGCGCCCGGAAGTCCGCGCCGCAGAACTGGCGAAGCAGGAAGCGGTTGACGTGCGGCTCCACTCGATTATCTATAAGGTCGAGGAAGAGATTCGCGCGGCGATGATCGGAATGCTCGAAGCCATCGAGAAGGAACGCATTTTGGGCATGGCGAACGTGCGCGAAATCTTCCGTGTTCCGCGCGCGGGCGTCATCGCCGGTTGCATGGTGACAAGCGGCACTGTGCGGCGCAATGCGCGTGCGCGCCTCATACGCGACAACGTGGTTGCGTGGGAAGGCGGCATTTCGAGCCTTCGCCGTTTCAAGGAAGACGCTTCGGAAGTACGCGAAGGCTTCGAGTGCGGCATCGGCCTCGAAAACTTCAACGACGTTAAGATCGGCGATCAAATCGAAGCTTACATCATCGAGAAAATCGCCGCGACTGAATTATAAAGCCAGATGTTGGATACCGGATGTTAGATGTCAGTTAAAGGCGCGACGCCGCTACTTGCACTAACATCCGATATCTAACGTCTAACATCTATTTTATGCGTCGCCCTGAGAGAGTCGCCGACATGCTGCGCGAGGAAGTTTCGCAGATCGTCGGTTTTGAGCTTGATGATCCGCGCCTGACGATGGTCACGGTGACGGACGTGCGCGTGGCGGACAATCTGCGCGATGCGCGCGTGTTCGTGACCGTGCTCGGCACGGAAGAGGAAGCCATCGCCGCGCTTGTCGCGCTGCACCGTGCTGCGCCTTATGTGCGTCGTCAGTTGGGCGTGGCGCTCGGGCTTCGCCACACGCCGGAGATTCATTTTGTGCGCGACACAATCGAAGAACGCGGCGCTCGCGTCGATGAATTGCTGGCGCAGATAGAAAAGCCTTGGGAACAAGAGGCAGCCTCGATTGCAGAAGCAGCAGAGGCAACGCTAACAACGGCTGCCGCGACGAACGAAGAATCTACCCGCAAGATTTCTGAGAAGGAAGAGGAAGGAGAAACGCCAAGCATTGATGAACGATAAAACAGTTTAGAGTTTTCAGTTTTCGGTTTTCAGTAGAAAGGCAACGACTCTGTGCTGAAAACTGAAAACTCTAAACTGAAAACTGTTCCTCATCGCTTAGCGTTCTTCATTTGAAAACAAAATGCTCAGTCAAGTCGTCGAGTTAATCGACTCGAAGCGCCGTTTCGCCATTACTTCGCACGCGCGACCAGACGGCGACAGTCTCGGATCATCGCTCGGACTCTACTGGTTGCTGCGCGCCTTAGACAAAGATGCGACTGTCATCATGCGCGACCAAGTGCCGCCCGCCTACCGCAAATTGCCCGGCGCAAAAGATATTCTTACCACAGACATCGTCGATAAAGTTTACGATGCGGTATTCGTCATCGAATGCTCCGGCGTCGAACGTCCCGGCATCACAGACCTCGATAAAGAGTTCGTCGTCAACATAGACCACCATTCCACCACAGCTCTTTTCGGCGACATCAACTGGATCGACTCGACGGCTTCGGCAGTCGGCGAAATGATCTACAATCTGTGCAAAGCCATCGGCGTGCGCGTCACCAAAGAAATCGCCGAATGCGTCTACACCGCGCTCGTCACGGACACTGGCTCCTTTCATTACTCGAACACAACGGAGCGCACTTTCAAAGTCGCTTCAGAACTTGTGCGCGCCGGAGTCAAGCCCGCTAAGATTTCGCAGGCAGTGTTTTCCAGTTACCCTTGGAGCAAAATCGAACTGCTCGGCGCGGTGCTCTCGACGGCGAAGCATGACGAGTCCGGGCGCGTCGCATGGATGCGCCAGACACTTGAGATGCAAATGCAATCGGGCGCAAGCGAAGAAGACGCGGACGGCTTCGTTAATTATCCTTTGAGCGTCGGCTGCATCGAAGCCGTCGCGCTGCTCAAAGAAAGCGCGCCGGGAGTGTATCGCACGAGTCTGCGCTCGAAGGGCGATGTCAACGTCGCTAAAGTCGCGGAGAAATTCGGCGGCGGCGGCCATCGCAACGCCGCCGGATGCACGCTTCGCGGCGAATGGGAAGAAGCCGAAGCGCAGATTGTCCGCCACCTACAAGACGCCATCGAAGGCCGCATCAGCAACAATAACGGCAATAACGACGACTGCGAAGACGCGAATCTTGTGCTGCAAAACAACTCTCACCCGAATGCGCATTCACTGAGTAAGTAAAAGCTTCAGACTTGCGTACAAAACAGCGAAGTTTTAAGCTGAAGGCATTATGAGCACACAGATTTCAGAGATTTTGCAGCTAAGTATCGCGGAGCGTATCCAACTGGCGGAAGACATTTGGGATAGCATCGCCGCTTTTCCCGAAGCCGTGCCTTTGACGAACGAACAAAAACAAGAACTTGACCGCCGCTTGCAAGCCTATGCACAGAACCCAGACGAAGGTATTTCATGGGATGAGTTGAAGGAGAAGATGCGAAAGCTCGTATGAGCTATGAAATCATTGTTCGTCCCGAAGCCGCCCGTGAAGTTCAAGAAGCCTTTGATTGGTATCAAGAAAAGACCGAAGGACTTGGACTTGAATTCTTGCGCGCGGCAGATGCTTGTTTAGCGGGCATACAAAGAAGTCCGTTCGCTTCTCCGATGATGTATCAGGAAATTCGTCGGGCGTTGCTGCGGAAGTTTCCCTACATACTCTTTTACATTGTCAAAGACGAACAAATCATCGTGTTGGCGTGCTTTCATGCCAAGCGAGACCCGATAGATTGGATGCGGCGCGTTTAAGCCAAGCACGACCATTAAACAAGTCCTTGCAGCCGACTGACTGATTGACGCATTGATAAGATTAAAATGACCGATACTGTCAAAGAGAAAAAATACAAGTGGCGGCGCGCGGAGTATCAGGAAAAAACGCGCGGGCTGTTGATGGTCAATACAGGCGACGGCAAGGGCAAGACGACGTGCGCGCTAGGGCTGATGATGCGCGCGGCGGGGCGCGGTCTGCATTGCTGCATGATTCAGTTTATGAAGTCGCGCAATGATCGTTACGGCGAGCATGAGGCGGCGGAAAAGCTCGGCATCGAAGTGCATACGATGGGCGACGGCTTTACGTGGGACACGAAGAACCCGGAACAAGACAAACAAACGGCGCGCGAAACGTGGGCGCTCTGCGTCGAGAAAATGCGGACGGGCGACTACGACATGCTGGTGTTTGACGAACTCGTTTACGTGTTAAGTTACGGAATGCTGCCCGTCGAAGAAATCATCGAAGAGTTTCAGCAAATTCGTGCCGCGCAACCCGCATTGCATATCGTCGTCACGGGACGCGATGCGCCGCCCGCCCTTATCGAAGCCGCTGATCTCGTCACGGAAATGCGCGAAGTAAAGCATCCGTTCAACGCAGGGATTCGCGCGCAGCAGGGCATCGAATTTTAGTTTTGAACGATTGCGAGAAAATCGTTCGGCTATCGCACGCCGCATTGCTTTTGTGAGAGAATAATTTATGCCTTGGTTTCGCAAAAAGAATCAGAATCTGGAATCGGTTCCCGCAGACGAACGGCGCGTGAAGACCGAAGGCATCTTCGTCAAATGCCTAGAGTGCGATGCCGCGCTCTTCAAGCCAGACCTAGAAGAATCCTTGCAGGTCTGCCAGCACTGCGGCTACCATTTTCGCCTTGACGCGCGTTCGCGTTTCACGATGCTTTTTGACGAAAGCAATTGTGAAGAGTTGGACGCCGAAGTTATCTCGATTGATCCGCTCGGCTTCGTTGATACAAAGCCTTACACGGAACGACTCGAACAGGCCAAACGCGTGTCGGGTTTGCCGGAAGCAATTATCTGTTGTCGCGGAACGGTCGGCGGCCACAAGGTTTTCGCGGGCGCGATGGACATGCTTTTTATCGGCGGCTCAATGGGATCAGCCGTCGGCGAAAAAATCACACGGCTCGTCGAACGCGCCATTGCAGAACACGGCGCGGTGATTATCTTCGCGGCATCGGGCGGCGCGCGAATGCAGGAAGGCACGCTCTCCTTGATGCAGATGGCGAAAGTCTCCGCCGCGTTCGCGCTGTTGAACGAAGCCCGCTTGCCGTTCGTCTCCGTGCTGACAGACCCGACGACGGGCGGCGTTACAGCGAGTTTCGCGATGCTCGGCGACGTGATTATCGCCGAACCGAAAGCACTGATCGGATTTGCCGGGCCGCGCGTCATCGAACAAACGATTCGCCAGAAATTGCCGAAGGGTTTTCAACGCTCCGAGTTTTTACTCGAACACGGAATGCTCGACGCTATCGTTGATCGCAGGGAAATGCGCGCCTACATTATTAAGCTGTTGAGCTTTATGGTGAATCCGGAAATCGCGCACGAAACAGTCATCAATACTGGAGTGCCGCCAATGCCCACGCCATTAGCCAAAGCCGCCGATTAAAATTATCAATTTGATTCCAACCGTTTAGCTACTCCGCTTCTTTGTCCAGATGAATTACGATGCTGTGCTTCGTTACCTTTTGAGTTTGGGACATGAAACCCTTGCGATCAAACTCGGATTAGCGACAACCCATCGTTTGCTCGAAGCGCTCGCTTCGCCGCAGGAAGCTTTCATTAAAGTTCAAATCGCAGGCACGAATGGCAAAGGCTCGACTGCCGTAATGCTCGACTCCATCACGCGACAGGCGGGCATCCGCACGGGACTTTACACTTCTCCGCATCTCGTAAATATCACCGAACGCATACGCATCGACGGCGCGGAAATATCCCGCGAAGATTTTGCGCGCCACGCCAACACTGTGCGAGAAGCAGCGGAAAATTTGCGACACACGGGCGCGCTATCCGCCTTGCCGACTTTTTTCGAGCAGATGACGGCCATCGCGCTGGTTGCCTTCAGAGAAGCGGGCGTGCAGTTCTCGATTCTCGAAACAGGTCTCGGCGGGCGGCTCGATTCGACCACGGCGGCGAACGCGGAAATCGCAGCGATAACACCCATCGCCTTCGATCATCAGGAATATCTGGGCGATTCCATCGAGGAAATCGCAGCGGAAAAGGCCGCCATCATTCGCCACGGAATTACATTCATCGCTGTCATCTCCGCGCAACTGCATGACGAAGCGCACAAAGCGATTCTGGAGCGATGTCTTGAATGCGGAGTGACACCGCGCGACGTTGATGATTGCATTGTGCGCGTGGCAGATGCGGATGCGACGGGACGCCTGTGGGTTTCATTCGCAACGGCTCAAGACGTTTACAAAGATATGCGGCTGGCCTTGCGCGGGCGTCACCAAGCGATAAACGCATCCGTTGCCATACGCCTCGCCGAAGCCTTGCGCGAAAAAGGTTTGCCGATTTCAGCGCAAAACATTCGCGCCGGAATCGAAGAAGCGTTCTATGCAGGGCGGCTCGAATGGCGCGAAGGTTCGCCCGCAATTCTTTTCGACGGCGCGCATAACGCGGCGGGCGCACATGCGTTGCGGGAGTATCTGGATGAGTTCGTCAAAGCGCCCGTCACGCTTCTTTTCGGCGCGATGCGCGACAAGGATTTGCGCGAAGTTTCGTCAACGCTTTTTCCGGCGGCGCAGCGTGTGATTCTCACGCACATCGAGAATCCGCGCGCGGCAAATCTCGAAATGCTGATGGGCGCTGTGCCGTCCGACTTCGATAAGAGTAAACTTGCGTTCGCCGCTTCAGCCGCCGAAGCGTGGAATGAAGCAAAAAGATCGACGCCGAATCATGGCATCGTTTGCGTCTCCGGTTCGCTTTACCTCATTGGTGAAATGCAAAAGATTTTAGGCGCGGAAGCCGGGCGTTAGCGCAAAGTTTTCTAATCGCTTTTCTTTCTAAACTTGATCGGCTTTCTTTCTAAATGCGAGACTAATTTTATGGCAATGCCAAATGTAAATGAACCGGAAGTGCTGGCGAGCGAAGAGATTTTCCACGGGCGCATTTTCGATGTAACGATTGACACGGTGCGCGAAGACGGTCAAACGTACACGCGCGAAGTCGTGCATCATCCGGGCGGCGCGGGGCTAGTTGCGGCGTTCGACGACGGCACGATTGCGCTCGTGCGGCAATATCGCCATCCGACTGTGCGTTATGTTTTGGAATTGCCCGCCGGAAGGCTAAACGAGGGAGAGCGCCCGGAGGATTGCGCGGCGCGCGAACTCGAAGAAGAAATCGGCGTCACTGCGGGGCGCATCGAAAAGCTGACAGAGTTTTTCACGACGCCCGGCTTCTGCGAAGAAAAGCTATGGCTGTATCTCGCCACTGAATTGACGGAAACGGCGCAGCAACTCGAAGCAGACGAGCTTTTGCAGATTGTGCGCGTGCCGCTCGAACGCGCGCTCGAAATGATCGCAGACGGTGAAATCGAGGACGCCAAAACAATCATCGGCATTATGCTCTCCGCGCCGCGCTTAGGCATGTCGAACATCAGCGTGGATGATTTTTAATTCGACACAGACCGAACATACATCGAGAATTGCTTCAACGGAAAGATGCCGCATGAGACTTTGCCAAGTGTTACTGTGGCGCCGCGAACACTTGCGCCGCAGAATCCTATTTGGCTGAATTATCTTCACTCGATTATCTTTCGTCCCGGCACAATCGATATGTATGTGGACGCGCCCGTTCCGACTGCGGGCTTAGGCGATGAAGACATGGCGGCGGACTTGATGAACGAAGTGCGCGCGGCGATGCTGCTTCATTTCCCCATGGCAAAGCGACAGGCAATCAGAAAGCAAGTTGACCGTCAAACGAAACTTCTCTTACACTCTATTTCGTGAGCACACCAAAAGATTTTTCACATCACACCGAGTTGCCTGCCGACGATTTTGCCGCATTGACGCATGAACCGCCCGCATTGCCCGATTTTTCTTTCCAAGCGACAATTGACCCTAATAATCCGCCGTGGGGCATCCTTCCGGCGGTGGGCGTGTGGATTATCAGCTTAGTGTTGCTAGTTATCACGCCGCTTTTGTTTGTTGTTCCTTATATTCTTCGCAAAGGAATCAGGCTGGAAGCTGTCAGCGAGTTCCTGCAAACAGATAAAACGGGTATTTTTCTTCAAATACTTTCTGTCATTCCGGCACATTTGCTAACGCTTGCGGTGGCATGGGCGATGGTCACGCAGTTCGGCAAGCGCCCTCTTTTCTGGCGCTCGCTCGGCTGGAGTTGGAGCGAAAATTTCCGTGCGCGTAGAAGCATAATCGCCGCCCTTGTTTTGTTCGCTGCGGGCGCGCTCATCACCACGCTTTTCAAAGGAGAGGAAACGCAGCTCGATAAAATCCTCACCAGTTCAAGAGCAACAGCTTACCTGATAGCATTTCTGGCAGTCGCCACCGCGCCGATTGTCGAAGAAGTCGTTTATCGCGGATTGCTGTACTCTTCCCTGCAAAGAGCGTTCGGCGTGAAGTGGGGCGTCGTCAGCGTGCTGGCATTATTTACAGCCGTACACGTTCCGCAGTATTGGCCTAACTACGGCGTCATCGCGGCGGTCGGACTGCTCAGTGCCGCGCTCACGATCATACGTGCTCGTTCCGGGCGACTGCTTCCCTGCTTCGTCATACATCTTATTTTCAACGGCATTACATCTGTGCTGATCGTTCTGCAACCTTACATTGAACGATTTAGTCCGGGCAGCCGCAGCACAGGCGAACAAAAGGCCGCTGCACTGTGGTCGCTCACGCGAACGCTTCGCGCGTTTCTTTAATCGACAATGACATACGAAGTCGTCGTGGTCGGCGGTGGCATCGGCGGCTTGACCGTCGCCGCATTGCTCGCCGCGCGCGGCATGAATGTGTGTTTGCTCGAAAGACAATCGCGCGCGGGCGGATGCGTCGCAACTCACGAAAAGCTCGGCTACGAATTCGAGCCGACCGCCTCGCTTTACGCTTCATGGCAGCCGGGAGAAATTCACGATAGAGTCTTTGCGGAGCTTCCCGTTTCGCCGCCGGAAGTTCACGCCGTCTCTCCCGCCTACGAAGTGCGCCTGCCTGACGAAACAAACATCCGCATCACGGAAAACGACGAAGAGTTTACAGAGCAACTGCACATCGCTTTTCCCGAATGCGCGAAGGCCGCGATCAGCTTTTACAAAGAGAGCCGCATCATCGGCGACGCACTCTTGAGAACAGTGCAACGCGTGCCTGATCTGCTCACCGCATCAAAGGCGCAGCGTGCGCGCCTCATTGCTTTTGAAGCACGCGCCGCCGTGCGCATTCTCCAAGCGATGAATCACACGGCGGCACAGCATCTCGCTCAAACATCCTTGCGCTTTCGCCGTTTCGTGGATGCGCAGTTGCAGATGTTCGCGCAGTGTTCGAGCACGGAATGCGCTTATCCTTACGCGGCTGTTGCACTAACCATTCCGCGCACGGGCATGTATGCGATTCGCGGCGGCGCGCAAACTTTGGCAGACATTTTAATCGAAGCGATTAAGAAAAGCGGCGGCACTGTGCGGCTTAACGCAACGGCGCTGCGCATGGCTTGTGACCAGAACGGGCGCGCCGTCGGCGTCGATCTTTTAAGCGGCGAAAGAATTACAGCGACGCGCGCCGTCATCAGCAATCTGACCGTCCAAGATACTTATGCGAAACTCGTCGGCGCAAGTCACACGCCCCTAGATGTTCACGCGCGTCTCAAAAAACTGCGCGGCTGGAGCGCGTATCTGCTTTTTTTGAGCATGGATGAAACGGCGGCGCAGCGGCTCTCAAACGAACGCGTGCTGGCCTTAACCGAGTGGCAAAAAGAACAGGAAAAGTACGATCCTTCGGGGGCGCAGTTTATGTTCGCCGCCTCCCCTGCGTGGGACGCGCGCGCTCCCGAAGGATTCCGCGCCGTCACCGTCTCGACATTTACAGACCCCGCGCCGTGGTTCGCCTTTCAGGAAAGCGGCGCGGAGCGTGAAGCGCAGGACGGGCGCGAAATTGAAAACTGTTGGCGTAAAATTCATCGAGCGATGTCCGAACTCGGCGACTCTGTGGAATTGATCGACACGCTGACTCCGCTCGATTACTACGAAGCGATGCGGCGCAGACTCGGCATGGTCGGCGGCGTTGGGCAATCAATGGATGTTTTCGGCAGCCGCGCTTTTTCGCATCTCACCGTGATTCCGAATCTTTATATCGTCGGCGACTCTGTCTTTCCCGGCACGGGCATCGCCGCCGTCACGCAATCCGCGCTCATCGTAGCAGACTCCCTCACCACACCAGCCAGCCGCTAATAGGCTCTTACCGACAGCGCTTTTCATAAAACTTGACATCGCCGAATTGTATGGTGTATACAGACAATGTACACTTTAACCGGACGATGAACTGCGATGATTATCACGATTGACGAAAACGATAGGCGGCCTCTTTACCAGCAGGTGATTGACGAAATCAAGCGGTTGATTGCGCGCGGCGAATTGCGCGAGGGCGCGACATTGCCGCCCGTCAGACAGGTGGCGGCTGATCTTGGCGTCAATTTCAACACGATTGCTGTGGCCTATCGGGAATTGCAGCGCGAGGGATTAATCAATGTGCGGCACGGCGCGGGCGCAGTCGTCACGTCGAGCACGGCGAATGAAAAGCACGACGAAGAATTGCTTGCGCCGTTGCGCGCGTCGTTGACGCAACTCGTGCTGGCAGGCCACGCGCGCGGGCAGATTATGGTCATCGTCGGCGATGAACTGCGCAAGCTATTGAAGGGAGCGAAATGAGCATGGGCGAAATTATTTTACTGCTCGGCACAGAGTTGCTGTTTCTTTTGTTTTTGATGTACATGCCAGCGCTGCGCGGCGCGGATGCGTTTTTCGGCGTGCGTGTGAGCCAAGAGTTTTTTTTCGGCGAAGGCCGCTCGATCCTGCGGCGTTACAGGCTGTATCTGGCGGCGATTTTTATAGGCTTGGGCGCGAGCGGATTTATTACGACGATCATGCGCGCGAATCCGATTTATGCGTTAATCGCTTACGGGCTTTCGACGCTCGGCGCGTTGACGCTCTACGTGTTTTTTCACAAAGAGGCGAGCGCTTTTAGAATCGAGAATCAGGAAAAACGTTTCGCTTCGTCGCTTAAAACAAGACGCCTCATTGATTACACGAAGATTCCTGTGGAAGCCTTGATCGCTATCTTGACCATTACGCCGATCATCGCGCTCGTTCACTTTTATCCTGATTTGCCGCAACGCATTCCCGTGCATTGGAACGGGGCGGGCGAGCCGGATAGGTGGGCGCGCAAAAGTTTCACGAGCGTCTTTTTTCTGCCCGTGCTGTCCGTTTATTTGCAGTCGATGTTCCTGCTGTTCAAATACGATTCCGTCGGGGTGAAGATGACTTTACCTGCGGCGCGCGCCGAAGAGTTTTTGCGATACAAGGAGCGCGCGCTCCGCATTTCCATCAATCTGTTTGATTGGACGCGCGTCGTGACGGCCTTCCTGCTCGGCGATCTGGCGCTGCATCTTCTCTTCACAACGCTCGATCAATTTCGCTTTTTGAAGTCGCCCAACAACATTGCGATGTGGAGTGGCACGGGAGCACTGATTGGCGGGATAGCTTACTTTATTTATCGCTTGCTCGCCGTCAACAACGAATTGAGCGCGGCGCACGGCTTCTCGAGCGTGCAGCGCCCGGAGGAAGCAAAGCACTGGCGCGGCGGGATTTATTACTCGAACCCGGATGATCCTGCGTTCTTCGTCGAGAAATTGGACGGCATGGGCTACACGATGAATTTCGCGCACAGGCGCATTCGTTTGTACCTCGCAGTGTTCGCCGGAGTGCCTTTGCTCGTAGCATGGGCAATCATCAGTTTGTAGATTTGATTTCAGGAGAAAAGACAATGAAGATGTTTATGATGGCGTTTCTTTTAATTTGCCTCGGCGCGGCGACGATTGCGGCTCAGAGCAAAAGTGATTCCGGCAAGTTTCTGGTCTTCAGCGCAGGGCAGCAACTCGGCGTCGAAGCATTCACGATCAGAAATGATGAAACGGCAGAGAGCGCAGACACTTTGAACATCGGTAATAACATAATCAACTTCAAAACATCGACCGTCTATAAAAGCGCGCGCCCTTCGAGTTTCACGCTCATGCAGGAGCCTAACATCACGCTTCAATTCGCCTTTGACGGCGCAAACGTTAAGTTGACGGGCGCGCGTGAAGCGACTGCGCAGACGGAGGCGGGCGCAGTCATTCTGGAGAACAACGTCTGGCATCAATATCAATTTTTAATCAAGCGCTACGACAAACAAAAAGGCGGCGCGCAAGCATTCAAAGCCTTCGTGCCGTCGATTATGCAAACCGTTCCCGTGAACCTCGAACTGCGCAACTCGCTGCTTTCAATTCCATCGTCCGGGGCGGGCGCAACGGCAACTCAATTAGTCGAGTATTACAGGCTTAACGTTGCGGGCGGCCTAGCGATGGATATTTTGACTGGCGCGGGCGGCAAATTGATTTATGTACGCGTGCCGAAACAGCGCGCCGAAGTCGTGCGCGAAGAATACGGCGCATCAATCGAAGTTATTCGCGCGAAGCTCGACAATCAAGCGAGCGACGTGCAGAAGAACACGCGCATCGATTACAGCGCGCCCGCAACCGCATCCTTCACGGCGGAAGAAGTAACCGTGACGACGCAGGGTTTCACGCTCGCGGGAACCTTGCTTGTGCCGAAGGCGAGCGGCAGCAGCGGCAGCGTGCGCATGTTCCCCGCAGTAGTGATGATTACAGGCTCCGGTCAGCAAACGCGCGACGAGTCGATAGGAATTCCCGGCCTCGAAAACTTCAGGCCGTTTCGCCAGATCGCGGAAAAATTGGCAAGCAACGGCATCGCTGTTTTGCGTGTCGATGATCGCGGGACGGGCGGCTCGACGGGACGTGACACGCTTCTCAACGCGACGACTTTGGATTTCGCGGACGACACGCGCGCGCAAGTCGCGTTTCTTCGCGCGCGCAAGGACATCGATCCGAACCGCATCGCGCTCGTCGGTCATAGCGAAGGCGGAGTAATCGCGCCGCTCGTCGCCGCATCCGATCCGCGCATTGCCGCCGTAGTACTTCTCGCGGGGTCTGGCAAACGCGGCGACGGGGTGATTATGGATCAAATCAATTACGAACTCGAAAACAACGCTAAGTTGAGCGCGGCGGAAAAAGAAGCAACGCGTGCGGCACAGCAACAGTTTTATCAAACAGTTATAGGGGGCGGTGATTTATCGAAGTATCCGGCGGAAGCGAAACTGCCTTGGGTCAAAGCCTTCATCGCTTACGATC
>JAABUK010000930.1_pt1 | contig 58616 bp, 50 predicted proteins | sample 5559141 | NCBI WGS metagenome assembly JAABUK01 (sample SAMN10711869, study PRJNA513367) | rock metagenome | isolation source: Antarctica rocks | place: Antarctica: Victoria Land, Pudding Butte nord | collected 2016-01-03
CCCAATATTATTCTTCATAAACCCAAACAATCTCTGATAGAAACTCCACGAGGTCTTCAAACCCTTCCGGCTCTGTAATCCAATGTCCTCCAGTCTCATACTCTTTCCAGTCGACGTTGCACATTCCCAAGTCAACCAGTGTCTCCCGCATCTCCTTGCCTGAAGCGATGTCTATGACATGGTCGTCCGCAGTATGGCTAAGGTGGATTAGGGTGTGAAGATGTCCTGATTCGGGTTCTACTGGACGGTCATCGAGTAGATCACCAGGTGGATGCAGCGTTGCTTCTTCGTTGAGTTCGAGGCTCGCTCGCAGAGCAGTGGCCAGCCCTTCGCATCTCTGTCGCTGCAAAACATTGAGTTGCAGTGTTGCTTCAGAAATTACCTTCCTCACACGGCCGATCAATGGCATCCACCCATTGAACCCCACGAAAGCACGAATCCCGCACATACCACTCAGCAAGGCAGTAATCGCCACGCCGCATCCTTGACTGATGCCACCTAGAATTATACGGTCGTGAGCAGCCGGACCGAAAATTCGGACCTCATCGTCAACCAGCCCTTGAATGAAGGCCACAGACTCCCGAAGTCCGTCGATCTGAAGCTCCTCTTCGATGCTCGGATTCGTCAAGGAATAAACGTCAAACCATTCAAATAAGTTCTGCTGGAAGATGGTAGAAAAACTTTCATGTGCGTTCGGGAAGATCCATTTGAAGCCCGGAAAATGCTGAGGCAGTGATTGTTCAGAGATTGATAGCCCTTCGAAGATTTCTTGGGCGAAGTCCTCCCCGTTGCTGCCGCGTCCGTGGAGGAGTATCATGGTGTGGGTGTGAGTCGATGTTGGAAGAACGACGTGTGGTTCTGGAAACAGCGGTCCATCATCCATTCTTTGAGGATCCAAGAGGGTCCGGAGGGGGAGTTTTCCGATCCGTTCAGTCAATCTTGATAGACTGAATAGTCTTCAAATGGGCAGACGAGGTAGAAGAAGCTAGCTATAAGTGGCATGATACGCAAGACTGGCACGTAGAAGGCCGGGATCTAGGAGTAACGAGGTTGATCAATCGGACACACTATCGAAATTACCGTTATCGAACGGTGACAATAGAGGAAGTAATGTGTATAGCCTTGTGCCAGCGAATCTTGGAAACATCATAATTAACCTGTAGGAGCATTGGCATCGTATCCGAAAGAGAGCCTGAAGCATCAGATTCAGGTGCAAAAAAATCACTGTTGGTTCCTTGGTGAAAACAGGTTGCACCAGAGTGTTTTTGCACCCCCAAAATTGGCCTTCCGTTCGATCGATCTTCCGCTCGCCAACCCATCCAAATCGGGGCATTAGCGTTGACATAGGGGCCTGTATTAGCTGTTCCAATGGCCGCTGTCATCGCATCGTATAGAACACATAACTGCTTTGTTGACCATTATCATGACTGGTCCTCATACGGCCTTTCAGCCTGGCCTGAATTGAACATTCAATAGTAACAGTGTAACATGCTGTTCATCGACTACCCGTCACTACATTCATCACCATCAGGATCAAAGTATGGACTTGTCAGTGCAGCCTTTCTGCTCGCTCTTCGAGGCCGCTGCTTGTGATTCGGCGAAGCTGCCAATCCGGAGGACGATTTTCTTGCCCTTCCTGGGTTACGTCTTCCCTTTTCTGGCTCGGATGGATGAGTGGTCTTCGTGTCGTATTCGCCATCTTCGCCCCGGGAGCGAGCAAGTGGCAGGTCAGCGTTCTTGTTGAAGGGGACCAAATTGGGGGCTTGCAATCTTGATCTTGGGAAAGGCCGATCCTTCTTTGGTATTTCGACAGTTATGCGTGCTTTCTTTTGCGAGTCTGGTGCAGGCTCCTTTCCCTTTTTGGCACATTTGGGTTCGAGGTTATGGTCTTCTCTGTCAGGATCGTCACCAATTAATCCTACTTCTAACAGCTCCGACGAATCACTAGTCTCCACGAGTGAGTTCCGACTTCGACCAGGCTTCTTGATATTGGCAGACATGATCGACACTGGCGTAGGGTACTGTTCAACTCCTTGGTGCTTTTTAAGCGGCATTTCATTATGAAGCTCCACGACAAGCTCACCGGACGTAGCTGTTTGATCCTCATCATCTTCGTGTGGAAGCAAGAAACCACCACCATCTTGCATGTCATCCACCAAAACAATGTCTGGACCACCAAGACCATCCTCAGGGGGCAGACCGTCACGGAGCTTGCCGGGTTTGTCGACCAGATCAAGAACCTCAGCACTCACCTCGGCGTCCTCACCGTACGTATCACTGACCCTCTCGCGAATTCTTAAACCCATGAGCATCCTTTTCCATAACTTGAGAACAGCCTGCTCCAGCTTGCCCTCCTCTTTCACTCTCTGTTGTTCTGCATAATCCTCCCACCCGGCTCGCACGGCTGCTTCATGTTCCTCAGCAACCACAACGCCTTCCACTACAGGTATAGCCATCTTCTTGCCGAATTCGAACCCGGTCACGGCTTCTGCGTAGTCTATCTCCAACTTCTTGCAGATCCTTACTGTGCCTCTCATGGGTATATGAACAGCACCTCTAGGCACCATGGAAGGTACGAAGCAATCGATATTCCCGTAGCCGTTCCTTGGAATGATACCATCTTTGATCGGTGGTGGAATGATATACTCCGTTTGATCACGACAGTAGAGCCCTTGAGTAGGCTTCTCACCTGTCTGCCTTTGCATTTCTTCAACTTCTCGTTTTCGTGTCAAGGTTACCGCGCGGATAGGAACGAGCTTCATTGGACCTTCTCCCTCTCTGATTTGCCTTCCCTCCTTGTGCCAGCTTTCAGCCGAGAGACACCGCTCCACATCCGCCCTAAGATAGACATTCTCTTCCTTCACCTTGTCGCCCTTGCCAGTTGCAAAGGTTCGTACAGGCTTTGCGTTTGGTTTCAATGCTTCCTCTCGTCTTAGGAAACGCTCCAGCGCGAATTCTGCCGACGATTTCAAGCTCTGCAGTGTATCGCCTTCTTGTTTGTTCTCCTTCCTTTCTGGCTGTTGCGGTACCAGATCCGTTGACTCTTCAACATCATCAATTGCAGTCCGCATCTTGTCTGTCCTGACATATCCACTCATTACGGATTTGAACCAATCGTACTCTTCGTATCGCAGAATCTTTCCACGTTTGTTGTAGACTGGAACTTTCTCAACAGGAATCCGAAAGCCTTTGGTCTTCCCAGGCCACATCCGTCTCTTCAGGTATCGAGTTGTGACATCCTTAGCAGAGCCATCATGAGAGTACGCAACAACGTATGCCATAACCTGCTTCGCCTTGTCCGCCTTGGCTCCGCGCGGCTCGAATGTTAAGAGTATCTCAGGAGTGCTGGCGACCGGGTTCAGTAGGACTAGCGGGGACAACGGGATTACCACTGAATTGATGGGAGACACGACTTCCGTCCAATAAATTGGGAATGGGAGGTCTCGGTCGTACTTGGACGGTTTCTGGGCTGGTTTGTCAGGGGTCACATCGATGACAGAAGTGTCGTCTAATTCTGACAACGTAGATTCCTCTGCATTCGAAGTGTCCAGCTCGACTGGGTCATTGCTGTGACCTTGCCCCTTCGTCTTACCGCTTTGCGGCCTTGCCCCGGCCGGCCTTTTCTCTTTACCAGTATTGACCATACTTGGTTCTTTCGGAGCGGGTTGGTCCACTTCATCGGATTCATCACTCGAGCTATCTTCACTCCTGTGGTTAATGGGCTTACTAAGCGTTCTTGTTTCTGCTTGCTCATTCTTCGTCCAGCCAAACCCGCTTGGTTGCAGACTGGCGGCTAGCCTCGATTCCATTCCAATGGCCCTGAGCAGTGCGGTGAAGAGCTGTGCACCAACATCACGAGAGCCTTCGCAGTTTCTGGCCCGCCAACGGAACTCAGGAATGCTCTCAATCCTCTCGCCATGCTTTTCAGGATCATGCTTGTCATTTTGAAACGATCTGATCTGCCGCTGTCTCACTGCAGCTGAGCCATAGCCAATTTTGCGTAGTCCTGGAGCTGTAATTGAGAATTTCTTCTTCCAATATGCTGAGAGAACTTTAAGAAGTGGAATAATTGGATCACCTCGGCTAAGGTCAGGTTTGCCGTTTTCCAGCCGAGTGCTAGGTGTTCCCCAGTCCCGCTGACTCCTCTCGTCTTCCGTCACCGTCCATTTCCCTTTCGTATTGCTCCTTGACCTCGATATCTTGTGATTTGAAGGGGCATGTTGCGTTGGTTCCAAGCCACTCGCAACTCTCCACCTTTTTATCTCCTTGACAATACCTGGAGGCAGTTGCTTGACTAGTATATCCTGAACCACTTTGTCGCAAATCCAGCGATTGCGAATCGCATTGTGATATAGCAGAAATTGCACGTGCATGCAATGCATCTGCAGTCGAATCTCTCTCTCTATTTTCGTTGGCCCCTTTTTGGTGCTCGTCGCAGCTCGCACCAAGTCATACTCGTCTACATCATCAACATTCCTCGATAGGTTCAGCTCAAGGTCTCCAGTGGCCATCGGAACGTGCTTCTTCTTGACAGGTGCTTGTTCAGCAATTGCGTCTTCCCAATCGATCTCCTCATCGTTGTCCTCATCTTCTCCATCCTTCTTCTGGTAAAACTTTCTGCCAGGGTCTGGCACATCCTCGAAATCGTCGCTGTCGATATCGCTCAACGACGACTCTGAATCGTCCTCGCCCAGGGTGAAGTTTTTCGCGGCTTGCAGGTCGGAAGATTGGCCTGGGTCTTGGTCTACTACATCAGTAAGCTTTGTCCTCTTCCTCGGCGTTGACGGACTGGGAAGCACTGGTGGCGAAGCCAGACGTTTGCGGGGGAGGAACGGTGGCATGGCAGGCAGACCGGATAGAGTAGATAAGCAGATATTCTGTAATGAGTGAGCCTATCATCAAGAAGAACTCATGCCAGTCGTGATCATATATTCTATAGCTTGTATTTAGAACGTTTGGGGAAATTCCGAGGTTGGATGACGTCGGAGACAAGGCACTTTTGGAGATCTTCAGGAACACGTTCGAAAAGTGACGGAGCTAACTACGGCCAATACCCTGCGAGATCTACTCGAGTTTTCTGCTCGAATGTCCTATTCGAGTGTTCTGCTCGAGTGTCCTATTCGAGTATCCTACTCGAGTGCTCTACTCGAATACCCTGCGAATTCTGCTCAAATGCCCTATTCCAGTGCCCTGCTCGAGTGCCCTATTCAAGTTAAACTTTATGTCTATTTCAGTTTTAAAACAAGAGTCTCTAGTAACTAGAATATAGCTTTCTTCGTACGATGAGTTTATGAAGGGAGGTCATCTGTCACGTGCACTGCACTAGTGCTCGGGGTCCTCACCCGTATATCTATCAACTCCTTCTCCACATAGCTTCTACACAATCAACCATTTCTCTACGAACGTTACGTGTTCGCAACGTTCGTTGCATCATCAGCGGGGTTTTAAAATACAAAATTTATTTGATAATTTTGATAAAAATGTAAATTGGCCTTATGGCTTTAAAGGTCCGCCGTACTGTTAAAGCGAAATCGCAATAGCCTGTGCTATCGCAACATTATGTACCTCGTTAGAGCGAATACTCTAACTAAAAGTCGTACTGCAGTTTGCTTAATTCAACAATATCTAATTGTCGAAATTATTTTACGAACTCTTAATGCTTCGCACAAGAAGTCGCTCAAAACGGCCGTTTAACAACAAGATAGACGTTCACACGTATCTCGACCAACTGATATACGATCTTTGCCCACACAAAACTTGTGGTGATACAAGAGGCTCCCAGCAATGCTCAATGCTACACGACTCCTTTGATCTCCAACTGTCCGTGCTGTTTGAAGAAAGCGCGCTCCCCGTTGAACAGGAACAGTCGATCATTCTGCTCTCTGGAGACACCACTGATATGCCCTGTAAAAGATAGCCTTTCAGCTCCTTGCATCTTGCTTCCCTTGATGGAGCATGGCTTTCTCCATAGTCACCCCCTTCCGCTCGTGGGCGCTTATCTTGCGACGAAGGTCGGCACAGGCATCGAACACTGGCACACATCTACTTTCCTCGCCCTCTAGATGTATGTCGCTCACGTCGTACTTCTCCTTGTCCTCCGTCTTTGTCTTTTTGGCTTTGGAGCCCTTGGTGCTGTCCGTTCGGGACTTTTTGCCTGTTACCGGCGCTGTATCATTCTGGAGAGCGTCGTGGGAGCGCTTCTTACCCGCCCCAGTTTTGGATTTCTGAAGCTCAATCAACTTCAAGCAGGCAATTGTTCAATCTTCAACCATGACTACCTTATCGCCTGCTGGCGCACTCTGCTTATCACTGTCAGTCTCACTGAGAGGAGGCATGTTTTAAAAGGCGACAAGAATATCGAACCACAGACTTAATGAAGATGGCGTGTAGGGTGAGGTCGATTTCCCAGCATGCTCCTTAGAGCCGGCCTTTTGCGTCATTTCTAGCACGCAGACGGGCGCACGTCAACATCACGCTCTCACTCGACATCTTCCACAGAGTCACGTTGTAGAACGAAGTAGAGTATCTAGCCCGACTGGTGAGGGAAGTAGCAAATTACTTCTTCATTTCTTGAGGCAAATGCCGACCATGATTTGAAGCGAATTTATTGCACTGCTGAGGAGAGTAACCTCTTTGCCTGCTCCTGTAATACATACCTCAATGCTAAACGTCTGATATCGCTCGTACCTTTCCTACCAAATCTTTGACCAGCAGCTCTTAAACGCGAAAGCTCCTGCGGACGCAAATCCGAGTCAAGAACGCACGCCGTCATGGTGAATCGCTCCCCTGCCTTCAAAAACCAAGTGCTTTACCAGCCTCGCACGTCACTCGGTACAGCCCCTAACTCCGATTACCAGCCTATAGGCAATTCCCGCAGAAGCCCCTCTTCGTCTCCCTTAGGATGGAAAGTTTTTGCTCCAGAACTTGGGTAGTCCAGGGGCGGCAGCTCTCCACTATCCGTGACCATCTCACCCATCCTACCTCCTCCACCCCACTCATTGCTCAATTCAATATTGCGAAATCCGTCATAGTCGTACGCTCCGCATTGCTGTTCCATTGCATCCCGTGCGCATCCACTTCCGCCTTTGGCTATGATTCTCAGATCACGTAGCTGTGCTGGGTCAAATTGAAAGCCTGGAGCAGCGGGAATAGGAAGGTCATGTCTGTAGTCATGTGGATCAGGATCACAGATGAGAACCGGGGCATCTTCCAGAACGGGCTCATCTTCGAGTTCAGGGTTGTGTATGACTTCCGGGTTGTTCGAAGAAAGGGCCAATGTGAAAGCTGATGTGGATGGCAGCTTAGCATTGCTCTTGCCATGCGCAGAACGATACTGAGGATCTTGCTTGCCAGACCTAGGTTGAGGACCATGTTTGGACTTGCGGACAAGGGCTGTCGTGGGCTTCCCCATCGAAATTGCCGAGTCCTTGCGCTCCTGATCAGCGATTTGGCCATCATGATCCCCTCCGGCATTGAGGGTTTTCTCCTCTACTTCCTTCAGGTTGAAGTATTCATTGCGTTTCGCTCGGACATTCGCAAGTCGCTGCTGCTGCTCAAAGTCAGGTATGGGCCGAGCCGCATCAAATGGATTTTGCCGATCCAAGAAACTCAAAGCTGTCTCCCTTGAGAAGGGTTTCCAAGTCCCGGCGCGGATTTTTTTATCACGCCAAGCCAACCACTTTCCTGCCCCAATGGTCACGTTCCATGCGGCAAGCGGATTTGTGGAATCGATAGTGAGCCAACACTTGGTCTCTCTCGGGGCAATGGCAGGAACACTCTGCATGGATTGGACAGTGGACTGTGCTTGTGATGTAGTGAGAGCCGCGGACTTCAGGGGCAGCCTGGTTGGGGAGCCCACAGCGTCTGAGATCTTCTGCTTAAGCTCCCTAATCTTGTGCGAGGACTCTCTGTCTAGTGCAGCCTCAGACTTCATCTCCTCACCACTCTGAGCAACGACCTTATTGTGATGCTTGGCCTCCGCAGTAGACTGGATCCACTTCGATACATCATATCCTCCGTCCTTTGATGTGCCCTTGGTGTTCTCTGCCTTAGTCTCCTTCTTCTCCCTCTGGTTGCTGCACTCCGCCACCTTCTTCGGGGAGTTCTTCACTTCTCTGATTGGGGAATCCTGAACAACGCGGACCGACTTGATTAGCTTGAATCTCGTCTGGCTTGAACGTGAACCGGAGACGTTCGCATCTCCCTGAGACCCGCTCGGATGGGAAGGCACCGGAAACCTACCATCAACACTCTCGACCGCGGCGGCTTCGTCATTCTCCGCTACTTTCAGCTCAGCACCCCGCCTCCTTTCTATTTCTCGGAGTTTCTTCATCCTCTCTTTGTAGTAATCTTGGTCTTGTCTGAGGAGGTCACCACGGTCATCAGCTTTCTCAAAGAGATCTTCACCTTCTCTACCATTCCCCATGTGCCACAACCAGCGACCGTCAACATATTTGATTTTGCTCAGGATGTCCCAAGCACGACGAAATTCATCACGGATAGCAACGATGCCAGAATGACCTACAGTCCTAGCAATGTTATGGTCAGTCTCAAACGGATCTTCAATCGCGAAGAGATAACGCAATCTGATGGAATTGTCTTTCCCAGCACGCTTTGCCTCTGTCCAATCTTTCGCCTTCTTCGTTAGCAGACCACCTTGCGTTCGTATTGAGATGACCTCATTGACCCAATGAAAGCCACGGCCATCCGTGTAGTAGCGAAAGAACCCACGAAGCAAAGATCCGAGACTCTCTCGGTTCTTCGTCATCTGCCCTTGCTCAGCCCGGGCTTGAAGCATTGCCTCGTCTTTGATGAAGCGCACGTCGAAGCCTTCGAACAGCTCGATATTTGTTTTGTTATTCCATGCGTCTTCATCTTTTGCTAGATGCTGAAGATTAGGGATGACAGGTGGTTGGGCGATGTTGATCAAGTAATGCAAAACCATCATAATGTATCCGTATGATGATAAGGTGCCATGATAAGGCGTATTGACTTTTCTTGCCTTCGACCATGCCTTCACGAAAAGCCCCATTGGCCTGACTCGTGGATCGCACTTGCAATAGCACCGCAGCAGAGCAGTGTTGTGGATAGCAACGTAGTTGGAGAAGTTGATATCGCATTGTATCCCGACGTCTGCCGTGTACTCGAGATTGGCATGAACACGCACCGGAGATTGAGGTAAGGGAATGATGGAAGGCTCTGTATCGAGCTCAGCGAAAGTCACCGTCGCAGCGTCTGATTGTTCATCTGTGATGTCTGAAGGCAGTCTGTTTGGGTCGACCCCAGAAGCAAGCAACATCCTGTCTTTCTCCTCTTGCTTCGTTTCTTCTTCCCATTTTTCCCGCTCCCTTTTCAGGTTTTCAAGAAGTTCTGGGTCCGGACTCTGGCACACTCGAAGTATAGGAACTCGAGTCTTCGTCAGCAGACGAGCCCCGTAACCAAGGTCCAGGAACGTTTTCTCGATCATTCTGCGAGACTCGACTTCGATCGGACCCACTAGTCCTTGATCTTTAGGGAACATCAAAAGTAGATCCATATCGGATCCAGGGACCGCGAACCCACTGGCAAGGCTCCCATAGCATTTGAGTCTCACGTTCTTGGGGTTGACAGTAACCTGGTCCTTGGCATACTCTGCAACTAGCTTTTGAACAATTTTTTCCAGTCGCTTTCTGAAAGTTTCTTTCTCCAAGAGCTCTTTTTCGTTGAGAACTTTATTGGTTTCCCTGTTCGCAAGGAACATTAGGTACTGGGACTGGCGATGCGTGTCGTGTTGCGCGTGGGAATTAGGATCACACAGACGACGATCTGAAGCAGGGTCATAAATACGAGGCTGAAAACCACCACCTCGAGCAGGAGAGTTCTGGTCAGTCATGAAGCTCGAGACAGGAACCTGTGGAGTATAACGTTGAGGTGTGTAAGAGTCATGTCCATGACCACGGTATGCTCCATGTGAGGCGCGTTCAAAAAACGCTTGTGCAGTATTGACACTCATCTGTGGACGCGGAGAGGTGACTGAGATCTGATGCTCAAGTTTTGGTTGAGGTAAAATACTTAAAGTTTGTGAAGGGTTCTTGGAAGTCGACTGAGGGGACCCTAAAGCAGGGAACGCTTCTACGTCATATCGACCTTGAGAGGAGAGAGATGGAACCAGAGTAGCGGAAGATGAGTCAGAAGGGAGAGTTGAATTTGAACGAGAGTTAGTTGTGTGGTGAAAGGGAGGAATCATGGACGAGGGACCTGGCGAAAAAGTGCTTGGCGGCCTAGGACCACGTTGGGCTCCCCGACCCCGGTGGTTGAAGAAAGGCTGCGGCTGGTGGACTGATCCTCGTGAAGCCTGACCTCGATGGGTCTGATATGATTGCTGAGGTTGTTGGAAAGGTTGCATGGGTTCAAAGGGTCTGGGTCTGCCTCGACTGGGACAAGTGCCGCGTGCAGGTGGTCCATGATATGCGGAGCCACGTTGTTGCGGCCGGTGATACTGATGCTGCCCGCGATTCCAAGGCGTTTGAGGCGAGCGGACGTGTAAAGCAGCTGTCTCGAGCTGCTGCTGCAAAGAAGGAGGTAGATTGTTATGAGGGTTTGCTTCTGACTGGTCCATGACGATTGGTTTGACAGATTAAACCTCTTCGAGAAGAGGAGAGGAAACGTCGAGAAACAACTTTGAGAGCAGACAACAGCAAGTACGAAGGGAGACTCGAAACTTGAGGTTCAAGATGCACCTTACCGATACCGATACTCGGAAAAGAGTCGCTACTCTCAGTCAAAGAGTATTTGCATCGACATGCCTGGGCCTGCTTTGAGGTCACAACGTGAGCCGTGAAAAAGGCAAGTTTTGTATCTTCAGGCGCCTTATTGATGGAGTGGTTACTACCACAGTCCGAGTCTTTCATTTATCATTCACCGCCAGCCTGCTCTTGTTTGGTGAATAATAAGTGTGATTAGATGGTGAATATAAATACAGACTAAGTAGGTACGTATGCAACGTTACCGTATTTACCACTAGCACCTTCCCGCTCAGCAAAACCCTTGGCATGCTTCGTGTCAGAGCTCCCGCAGAGCCTCCATTCCTTGTCCGTCTACTTTGACGTTGTTGCCAGTTAATTGAAGCATGTCAATGGGTTGTGAATTGCTGGCCCTTCTTCTGCACTCGACACATGGTCTAGACCTTGTACCTATGACCGCATTCATGCTCTCGCTCCAGACTCTGTCTTGTCTACTGTGACGTTCTCTTGCCCTTCTTCCTTGCGGCGTACTTCTCCGACTCCAACTCCCTCGTATCCATCGTTCGAGATGAACCCTTTTCTCCCGGCGCCTGATTCTCTGCCTAATGGCCAGCATCCTCAGCGCAATGTCCCCATACTAAAAAGGAAACCAAAGGCTGCAGATCCTCTTTTTGGAAAAAAGAAGAAGCCGATTTTCAGAGCTGCCGTTCCTGCAGCGAACCCGCGAATCAATGGCGCGCCTATACCTGTCATAAAGCCCCAGCCAGGGCGCTCGCCGGCTCCGTTGGGTGCACCCTCCCCAGGGCGGGCATCTCCAGCGCATGATGATCGCAGGATAGTTAGTGGATTCAGCGATCCGAACGGCACAGTAGATGGAGTTGTATACCACGACTACAAAGTTGTCACAACGAAACGAGAGCTCTTGAATGGCCTACGGTATCATGTCCTACAATTCAGCGGAGATAGACCTATCGATATTCGCAATGAAGCTGATTTCACGCGACCTGTTCGACTTCATCGAAGAGATCCGCGGGCAATTCCCACCGAACAAACTCGTGGCGAAAATGGCCAGGATATCAAAGATGGATTAGATGTCGAAGAGAGAGAAGAATTCGATAAGCGAAAAGAGGCAAGGCGACTGGAGCGCGAAGCAAATTTGGCGCAGGTTGCGCCATCTTTTGATCCTGGAAAAAGGTCCAACATGATCAAGAAGAAAACTGCGCAGGTCTACAATAGAGACTATACCCCAGAAGAGCGGAGAAAGATGCAGAGTAACTACGAAGAGAAATTACCCTGGCATATCGAGGATTTTGACAACAAGCACTGTTACGTTGGTTCCAATCAGACTGGATCCTCCAACATACATGCTGCCTTTGTCTTCGAACAATCTCTTGATGCAGCGAACGGTCGCTTTCGGGTCTTTCACATAGAGAAGATGTATCAATTCAAGCCGAGGAAGACATTCAAGACCATGACTATTGAGGAAGCTGAGAATGCCATGAAAAAGAAAGGGCGCGATCCAAAATGGCTGATTGACCGGAAAGAAGCGAACCTTAGAGACGCTCAACTTGAGCAATTGTCGAGACGTAACAAAGCATTTTTTGGCTCAAAAGACGATACGGCAGCTGGAAGAGGCGATGAAGCCGCAGATCTTGACTTCAATATGGAGGAGGACTTCGCAGACGACGAGGAAGGCGACATGTTCTTCGAAAAGGATGAAGACGAGAAATTGGCAGAGAGCAGGATCAAGGAAGATCAGCTGAATGCTAACATATTTGGCATCAAGGAGGAGACAGAGTATGACAAGGCCGAGGAAAAGGAGCGGCGCGAGAAGGAGAAAAAGAAACTTATCAGTAAAGGGATAAAGAAGGCTTTGGAGAAGCGGGAGAAAAATTTCGATCATGCGAGCGACTCTGATGATCCTTTTGGTTCCACGGTATGTATCATGCATCGAGCTGTCTTCCAGAGGACAATGCTAACGGTGTCTTTCTAGAGCGAGTCGGAGGATACTGAAGCTGAACGCCAGCGTCTGGAGGCAGACAAGAAGGCGAAAGCCGATCTTGAGGCTAAACGTTCCGGTGTATCAACAGGAACGAATACACCTTCAGGACGAAAAGAAAAGCATGGTGGCGTAGCCAGCGACAGGGAGGGCGGCATGAAGAAGTCCTCGTCCTCGAAGTCTCTCAAACGGCCTGGAAGCCCCAACCTTTCCGATGCTTCTGGAACGGACGCATCTCTGGCGCACAAGAAAAAGAAGAACCGGCACCTCTCATCCACTCAGCCAACTCCCCACCCCTCTCGCCCCATCTCCCCCGCTAATGTGCCTCCCTCTTCCTCCGCGCCAACCAGTGGCCTTCGTAAAGATTCAAGCACTTCACAGCTTGATGTCAACAATCCCGCGAAGAAGCGCAAAAGCTTGGCTCCCGGCGCAGGTTCCGACACCGAAGCCGCTGCGTTTAGTGATGGAGGTGCCATGTCCGAAAACAGCCGCAAACAGAAGCGACTCAAGCTCAATCTCAATCTCAATTCTAAAGATGGGTCCAGGTCGCCCAAGGTCCAGACACCTCAAGGTGGCAGCCGTGCCACATCGCCAAAACCCATGGCCGTGGCCGTCCAGGCACCTCGCCTGGAGCCTGATCCGTCAACCTACCCAACCGCTGCAGAGGTCTATGCGGCGATCCCCCCGGCAGGCATTGCCACAAATGATCTATCGAATAAATTTCGGAGTCGGTACCGCAAGGAGGATAGGTCGCAGATGGTGAACCGGATCAGAGAGGTTGCAAGGTTCGATAAGGCGACGAGGCTGCTCTTCCCGAGCGAGACCTTCAAAGCGACGTGAGCGGTCGATGAACGGTGGAAAGCAAGGCCGTTGTCCACCGTCTATAGTCCATGAGAGGGGGCAAATTCTACGTCAATTCTGTCCGGCGTGATTGATCGTTCTTGTGCGCATCTTACATCATTGGGCCTGGGTACAATGGGAGAGCTCATCTGGAAATAGACATGGACGGTCTGCATTCCTTGCTTTGCTAAGCATAGTAAACTTCTCAAACGCCGCCGGGCCTTATCATATGTACAAAATGTTAGCTTCCTTTTTGCTCTTGGAAGATAAACCTTCGTCCGTCTGCTCTTCTGGGCTTAAATTGTCGCCTCACGATTTGGCTTTTCCAAGCCTCTCAGCTTCCAACTCCCGCTCTGCTTGCTGATAGTATTTGGCTGTATCGACGCCATGCTGTGCACATCATCAGCACCTGCCTCTGGAACTGTGCTGTTTCGTATAACCCTCGAACACATACCTGATTATGATTCACAAAATTCATCCACGGCAAGACATGCCCGAGAAGCGCCGAGTATCTGCTGTTCCTCGCCGCAACGCCTTGCATGTATGGCGTCAGATCGCTGTGTCCGTATAGCGGCTCCCCCTTCTTGACCTTATCCACCATCTCCCGCATATCCATCTCGACTTCTCTGTTGTTTTCTGTCCAGCCGTAGAGACGCACTGTCATCAGGTTTTCGGGTTAGTCGTGGCCCCAATTTACAGGGCATGGGTGTGATGAATGCATTAGCGACGTACAACAACTCCTCTCCCATGTGAGAAATCCTGCCGCAATTACACCCATTGCGCATGATAGCCTAAATATGGGCGGGAAGGCCCCTCTGCCGGAGAAGGAGGGCGCGAAGCGTTCGGTTGCGAGCATGAAGGCTGGGCCCATCACACCCACTCCAGCGCCGTAAGCCCAGTCTTCACGGCGGGCGTAGCGGAAGGCTCGGCGCCAGTGTCTGAGTTGTGATCAGTACGAATCGAAGCTGAGATTATTGAGAGGATGTGACGTCGGTTGGGAGGGTGGGGATGTACGGACGGATCTGTGTCAATGACCTTGAAGTTTGGGCGTTAGCAGTGGAGCGGATTGGAGACACAGAGGATTGCAAGCTACCGGATAGTCAGTGTTCACCCGCTTCGGCGGTATGAAGACTTTCTGTTCCTCCATGCTGGATGTGAGGTCCGAACGATGGTGTCTCGTAGACCTCGAAAGCTACAATTGAGGTTCAAGCTCCGAAGTGGATGGAAGTCGGGCTTGGCAAGGCTAGCCGCTTAAGCACCAAATAGAGACAAGACACCTAACTTTCTGTCTATCAATGTTGCTTCTAAGGGGGGCCTGCTCGTGGAGACCAGCTTGATGCGAGTTCTGTGTCCTTGTCTGCAACAGAAAAGACCTCACAAGACGTGGGGAAAACAAGACCAATCATCCCTTCAAATTCCATATGGACGTCTTCGGCGGATGGTTTCTTAAGAACATAGCCAAAGTCCCGGCAGTCACTGGCCGGATTTGATGAAACAATCCCTCTCAATTGAGACTTTCGCGGGCATCAATCTTAGCCCTACCGGATGTCCTATCTTGCCATACGCTTTCTTTCCCCGTTTCTGTGCAAAGTTGGCTGCATACTTGGTCTCTTTTACACCTGTTCAATGTTAGATTGCTATTATTATATGTGCCATTTCTGCCGTGGGTTTTGCTTCTACTTATTCTCACACTGTCCTCCTTCTCCACGCCTTCATGAATTAACCATTCAAGGCGCGTTCGTTCACTCTCATAAACCATTCACTGCGAATCTTATGAATGAGTGGAATCACCCAGCAGCTCCTTCGTTCAGGAGAAAAAGTATTCGATACTCTAAACCTGGGTAGAACGTAACTTTGCAAGATTTGGGACCAATCGCGAGCGGTTTCTGGACAGCTCATTGTACGTATTGTAGATGGGTCATGAAAACAAATATCTAGGCTAAAGGTGCGTTCAAAATCTGTTATGACTGCGGTCATATACTGTTCAGTTCTCACTAGGAGGCAGTGTGCCTGTTTGCCAAGAAAATGTAAACCCTCTTCTGGAACCAAAACTTCTATTCTTCACCCTGCACCGCACGTTGAGCGGAAGAAGGATATGCCGCCACCATGAGAGAACAATTCAGATGCTATCAATGGTAAGCGTGTCCCGGAAGAGGAACGGCGTAAGTGGGACGACAGGTGCCTCTCAACCGCCGCCATCGTCCTTCATCGCTGCTCATCTTGCACCCACAAATGGGTCAACCTTCCCCAAGTTTGACCGTGAGGACCTGGCCCTGCTTCTGAAAGAATCCCTTGGCTCAGACGAAGATGGTCTGCCAAATCTAGGCACTGACGTGACTCTCAACCACAAATTGATCTGTGTGATCATCCAGGCAGGACTAGACACAATTGATCTGCGCAATGATGATCCTTCTCAGACAAGCAATGACCATCTTGGTCAAATCCAGAGTTGCATAGAAGTCATTGACCTTGCATTCGAAAAGACTCCCGAGGCTCTTTTCGTCTTGTCGAAGTTGGAAGATCTTGGTCCAGAGGCCGAGAATGTTCCCTTGTTTCTCTGGATTATTCCCAAATTACTTTCCCTTTTAGTTCTTGATAAAGACGAATCGAAACTGATAGCGAAAAACGTTTGGCCACTTCTCGGCAAGACGCTGGCTTCAGCAAAGCAGTGTCCGAAGAGTTTTGACTTCTGTATTTCGATCTCAACCTACTTTGAAGAATTAACAGAAGGTATTGGTCATTTGGGGCATAAATGACAGGACTAACATTGTTGCCTAGGCCTACTTTCGCTATTGGAGCAGATCGACATCCCGGAATGGCTATCTAAAGAATCTTCTTTCACGCTTTCACCGGATCTATCAGACCTCTTCGCAAGTAGCTTAGCTAAAGTCAACCTACGCGACGCAAAACTCCATGATACCGTCTACCTTGGAAGCCCCGCGCAAGGTATTGATACCGCATGCGGGCTGCTTAAACTCCTGGCCACTTCCGTGCTCGGCCAACCAACGACGATTGTTACATCCGTGAAACGTTGCCTGACCTCCGTCCTTGACCGATATCAACGGCTTTGGGATTTCCTCATGGCTATCTTGGAGTATTCTTCCAATGCAGAACATCGGATGTCGCATCAGATTGTAAATTTCTTCCAGAGTCTGCAAGATCTTGTGGTGCATTTGTCCCAGCCACAATGGCACAGTTCCGTGCAGCAAAAAGCCAATTTTCTATGGTCACAATCTATAGCCGAGATGGTACAAATCTCTCAAGCAAGTTTATTCCAGGTCACTGCCGACGAGATCATCTCTATCCTCAACCTTACGACTAAGATCTCCTCCCTTGCCCCGGGCCTTGCCCCAGCAGTATGCGAGATTTTGCAGCCTATAGCGATGATTATGCTGGACGAGCAGATCGCGCAGCCATCAAAATACACACAGATCCAGGTAAGAGAATTCAATCAAGAAGTCGCGATCTGACCACCATTGAATAGGCTTCTCTTCTAGAACTGTCCAACCTGTCAACTAAACATGCTCATAAAGATGCAGGCGATCATTCGGCAAGTTTTAATGGTCAGCATGGTTCAGACAACGAGTCCTGGCCTACTGAAGGCAGACCTCGCAAGCGACTACGACTCTCCTCGGCCGAGCAGAATCTAGAGCCCGTGAACCAAGCAAAGCAGCTCCGCCAACAATTGAACTTGTTGTTGGGTGCGGAAGATACCAGTGACATTCTTCTATTGGGAAAACCAGCAAGGTGTTTCACTCTATACGATTGTCTCCTTTGCGTCAGACTGACTCAATAGGGATAATTTCCGGTCATTGGCTGAAGTTGATCAATGTCGTGTATTTGAATTGCTGGGCCAAATTGCCTGTGGGGACAGCCTCGGCTCGCGGAATCCAGAGACTGGTTCTTCTTTGCCGCATTCGAATTGCCCAATCTGTGATTATGGAATCAACCCTGATCTGGCAGAGACAAGCTCTGACACAGAGCGTATCGACCTATTTGTAGCTCTTGTTCCGCTCATTCAGCGGTCTGCTAAGACAAGGGTGATTGCTATGGTGGCTCTCATGCGTCTTCTTGCCCACACTCCTTCCCTTGAAAATATGGACATCTCAAATTGTGCCGTGGGAGAATGGTGCCTGCAATCACTTCGAAGCTCATCACGAGAACTACGCATCTCCGCTGCAGTAACCCTCAAGTCTTTCGTTGCGCTAACGCCCCGGGTTGGCTATGGGCTGATCCATAGAAACAGGGTGGCAGCGCTGGACTTTCTGAACTCTCTATGGTCAAGGGATGCACCTTCTCTTCAAGAAACGACGGTTCTTGCTCTATCAGAGATTGCTGCGGTTGGTGGAGATGAAGAGCTGAACATCGTTTTAGTACGATTCGTTGAGTTTCTCGGCCATCCAAACCCATATATCAGCGGTCTCGTTTACGCAGAGCTGCAAAAGCTCGCTCGGAATATGAAATTGACTCCTGCGAGTCTGTTGAGACCGTTTTGGCGAACAATAGCAGTCATCGTGGCCAAAAACTTCCAGACACGACCAATCATCGCACAATCCCTGTGTGACTTCTTGGGTACTGGCATGAATGTGGACGTCCTTCTCATGTTCATCGAAGAGTATGCGCTACCGTACCTGATATTGACGCGCAAGAAAGACCTCGTGCTGCGTATTGCATTGGCTCACGGTCAAACCATGTCACCTTTTGACTTGTGTACAAAGAGCAACAATTTTGCGGCCATACTGTCATATCTCCTGACTCAGTCCGGTAAGGAAGCAGAGCATTTAGTAATGTCACTTCTGTTGGATACTTCTTCAGAGTTCAAGCAGCAAGATCTCTCAGCATGGATAAGGCTGGAACCTATTCTCATTGCCTGCGAGCTTCTGAAGGCAATTGTCGATGCAGGTAGCGAGCATAGTTCGAAGGCCTATCATGGACTGGAGCAACTAGCACACCTGGATTTGAGAAGCAGCACGACCTCAAGTGGCTCAAGGAAAGGAGAAGTTGTTGCAACCTTTCTGGAGGACCATGTCCTGGGCATTATCACGCAATTTACGGCCACTTGCAATGAGTTGCAATTACGGGAGCCAAATCTCGAAAAACGTCGATGCTTAGCAGCCATTGGGGAGCTTGTTAAGCTTGGGCAGCGTCGAATATCTAGTGCTTTACCGCAAATCTGTGCATGTTTACGCTCTGCCATGGAGAATAGGAACCTCTGTGACAAGGCGTTTGAGTCCTGGTCATTGATGATGACGCACCTTCCCGGAGGCGACGTTGAACCACTGATCGATCAGACCCTTGCAGTTATTGTGCAAAATTGGAACATCTTCCAAGATGCAACGCAGAGGGCGGCTCACGACCTAGTTGCGAAGATATGGGTAGATCACGAAGCCTCCGTTCTAGAGATTCTGGACATAATGCCGTCTCTGTCTTCGATCCCTTTGCTGTCTCGATTTGAGTCCGAAATCAGCGATTCAAAGAAACAGATGGACCACCGACGGCAGATGATCGCATTTTCTCGCCGGCTGCTATCTGAAAATGTGGCACTTGTCGAGCAAGCCCTCCATGAATTGGTTGCAATACTTGAGATAGGTCAAGAGTGGCTTCACCAGTCTTTGCTCCGTGAGCAGCCTGAACCTGCGATCGTTGAACTGACTCGCTCAATCCTTGATTGCTGCGTCAGGTTCAACTCTAATACTACTGTCGCAGGGGCTTGCGGCAAGGCCTTGGGTAAAATAGGGTGTCTTGACCCGAACAGAATCGAAACCGTCAAAGAGAAGCGGTCTGTGCTGGCAATTTCAAATTTTGGTCGCGCTGACGAAACGGTCGACTTTATCATGTTCTTCTTCGAAGAAGTTCTGGTGAAATCTTTTCTATCTGCCCCAAATACCCGGGCTCAAGGCTTTCTTGCCTGGGCTATGCAGGAGCTACTGAAAATTTGTGGACTGGAGGAAACGGTTGGGCTCCGTTCCCGGACTGCAGCAAATAATAGTAAGTACAGAGGTTGGTGTGACCTTGACGAGACTGTGCGGAATACTCTCACACCCTTCCTAAATTCACGATATTCTGTCAACGTGGTAATGGTGCACACTAAGTGCTCCTATCCCTTGTTTGATTCCAAAGAGATGAGCCATAAAGATTGGCTTCAGACCATTGTCCTCGATTTGCTGACCAGGGCCCCTGGTGAAAACATTCAGTTGATCTTTACCATTTGTCTACGCATAATCCGGTCTCAAGATACCTCGATACCAATATTTCTATTGCCTTATGCTGCCCTCAACTTGTTCATAGCTGGCTCCGAAGCTCAGCAGGATGAGAAGCAAAACCTCCTCAACGAGATGATTGCAATCTTGAAGCAACCACTGGCAGGCACGCAACTACACAAGGAGAATGTGAAACTGTGCAGTCAACGCGTTTTTGACATCCTTGATTACATGTCAAAATGGTTGCAGCAGAGAAGGAAGCAATTCCAGGTAGCAGTCTCTCGAAACGAACGTGAAATTGCCGACCATGCCGCACAGCTCGTTCAATCTCAAATCCGGAATATAGAGATTGCTCTAGAAGGCGTCCCACCTGATCTAATATCCAGCCGCGCTATCGAATGCAGATCGTACTCCAGAGCTCTGTTTCACTGGGAACAATATTTAAGACAGATGCGTGAGAATCAGGGGGGTTCGGATGATCTACTAGCACGCCTCCAAGAAATCTATACCCAGATCGATGAGCCTGATGGTATTGAGGGCATATCTGCACAAATGCACACCCTAAATATCGATCAGCAGATTCTAGAACACCAGAAGGCAGGAAATTGGACAGCAGCTCAAAATTGGTATGAAATGCAGCTCCAGGAGCAGCCTGAAGATAGCACAGCGCAGATGAATTTGTTGACCTGCCTGAAAGAGACTGGCCAAAGTGGTAAGTGGTCTCTGCTTTGGTTTTGGACCAGCACTGATCTATGCAAGATGCGCTTCTCAACCAATTTGAGAGTTTCGATAAGACCAATTCATTCGCTCTTGTTGTCCCGTTTGCGGTCGAGGCTGCGTGGACGAACAACAACTGGAAAAAACTTAATCAAATCATCGACGGAGCCGCGAATAAGATCGGTGACTTCAACGTTGGTGTTGGGACCATCATGCAAGCGCTACACCAAAAAAACCGGAGTCGAGCTGTTACTTTAATAGAGACGCTTCGTCTTGCAAATGCGACAAGTCTTACTTCGACTTCTGCGTCGTCTTTGCAATCCTGCCATGACATTCTGCTTCGGCTTCATGTTCTTGATGACCTTGAATCAATCTCGTTCGCAGCGAAAGACACTGGACATCTCGTTCTCGCAAACCTTGACCATCGCATTGAATCGATTGGCGCCGATGTATCCACCAAGCAATATCTGCTTAGTCTGCGGCGTGCTTCCATGGCATTGTCGTCCCACTTTACTGATCTTGACGTTGCATCCGGATGGCTAGCGACCGCAAAACTTGCTCGAAAGAGCTCTTCATCAAATCAGGCCTTCAACGCAATACTCCACGCAACCGCACTCGGAGACGATTCCGCGGTGATTGAGCATGCGAAATTGATGTGGAGAGATGGTCACCACCGAAAGGCAATTCACAGCCTAGAAGGTGCCATAGAGTCGGGTGCATTCGTTTCGCATAACTTCGATTCGGAAGAAATGACGCTAACTACGGATCAAATCCAGCGGCAGAACGTTGTGGTAGCCAAAGCTCACTTGATGCTCGCGAAATGGTTGGACTCAGCTGGACAGACTCAGTCAGAGATTATCAAGAAGCAGTATCGGAAAGCAACAGAATATCACAAGAAGTGGGATAAAGGTTGGTACTACCTGGGAAAGCATTATAACAAGATCCTAGACTCCGAAAAAGCTAAGCCGGTCGGTAGAGAGGCTCAAAGTTATCTGACGGGTGAAGCGTCAAAATTGGTCATCGAAAACTACCTGCGTGCTCTTGGGTTCGGGAGCAAGTATGTGTTTCAAACGCTGCCAAAAGTGCTGACCTTGTGGCTCGAGCTCGTGGCAGTTCTGGAGCAGCCGCAAGATGCACGACGCGGTAACGAGAAATTCACGGGGCATTTGTCGGCCCAGAGGAAAAAGGTTGTTGAGGACACAAACGCTCAGGTCAAGAAATACGTCGAGCGGCTGCAGCCTGTGGTATTGTACACGATACTGTCGCAAGTTGTCGCTCGAATCGGTCACTCTAACAAGACAGTCACGGAAATTCTCGTTGGTATCGTTGTCAAAGTTCTCAAAGCATTTCCACAGCAAGCGATATGGAGTGTACTAGCGTTGGCGAAATCATCTTCTAAAGAGCGTGCTAGTCGTGGCATTACGATCCTGGCTAAGGTCGTCGAGGTTCAAAGGAGGTCTGGCAGAGACACATCCGCAGCAGAATTGAGGAAAGTGATTAAGCAAGGACAAGAGCTATCCGATGAGCTTCTACGAATTGCCGATCACGAATTAAAGGATGCCAAAGCGACTCACGTGAGCCTTGCGAGAGAGCTGAAGTTCAACCATAAAATCGCGCCTTGCAGGTTAGTCGTACCCATAGAAGCATGTCTGATTCCGAGCATGCCGAACAGTCAAGATGCCTGGCCACCGAAGAATTTCCGCGCGTTTGCTAGGGAGCCGGTTACCATTGCTGCAATTCTGGATGACGCGTTGGTGCTCTCATCGTTACAAAAGCCGCGGAAATTGAGCATTCGTGGTTCAGATGGGAAGCTGTACGCCGTCCTAGCAAAACCAAAGGACGACTTACGCAAAGACCAACGCCTCATGGAATTCAACACGATGATCAATCGCTTTCTGAAGCGTGATGTTGAAGCCTCCAAACGCCGTCTCTATATTCGTACCTATGCCGTGGTCCCTCTGAACGAGGAGTGTGGGCTGATTGAATGGGTCGACAACCTAAAAACATTTCGCGACATCCTTATCAGATTGTACAAAGAGCGAGGCATCAACCCGAATTATGCGCAGATCCGTGCCCTTCTTGACGAAGCGTGTGCCTGCGCGCCAGAAAAGACAGGCGAGCTCTTCGAATCTAAAATTCTTACCCTCTTCCCTACTGTCTTCCACGACTGGTTTGTTGAAACTTTCCCCGACCCGAGCGCTTGGCTGGCCGCTCGGCTTCGATACACACGTTCTTGCGCAGTCATGTCAATCGTCGGCCACGTCCTCGGTCTGGGAGACCGCCATGGCGAAAACATTCTATTTGAAGAAGATAATGGTGGCACCCTTCACGTCGACTTCAACTGCCTGTTCGACAAGGGCCTGACCTTTGAAAAACCGGAGATGGTACCTTTCCGCCTCACTCACAACATGGTAGATGCCTTTGGCGCCTATGGCTACGATGGCCCCTTTCGCCGTTGCTGCGAGATCACGCTGACCCTTCTACGTGGCAATGAGGATGCGTTGATGACAATTCTTGAGACTTTCCTGTATGATCCAACGACCGACTTTATTGGAGGCAAGAAGAAGAGGACGCATCCTAACGTGCCGGATACGCCCCAGGGAGTTCTGGAGGGAGTCAGAAGTAAGACGAGGGGAATGCTAGATGGGGAGAGTGTGCCGTTGAGTGTGGGCGGGTATGTGGAGGAGATGATCAAAAGGGCCACGCATCGGAATAGGCTGGCTAGGATGTATATCGGGTGGTGTGCTTTCTTCTGATGTATGACATTAATGAAATGAGATGGCACAACAACGAAAGGGGGAAATCTGGTGATTTCGCAAGCTGTTGCTCTGGTTTGCGTCGCCTGCCAACTTCAAAGCTGTCCAGAACAATGGAAATTGACCAGCTGCACTTCTTCCTGGCAGGTTCTTTGGCCAAGATGATATTGCTCGCTGGCTTCTCCCTACTACATCTGATGTGTCCCCAGCCTCGCGTCAGATTGCTCTACAAGGCGCAAATACTCCCACCAGTCGGTCTCGTACGGGCAGTCAAGCGCAGAGCAGTTCGTTTTTCACATATTTGTGTCGAGACTTGTGTGGCCGTCTTCTGATCTCATCATCCTTGAACTTTTCGCTTCTTTCCACATCTCGGTTTCCTCCTCGGTACTGCTGTCCACGCCAACGCTTTTTGTAGCCTCGAAGACCCTTCGTGGACAGTGGTTTCAAACGGTCCTTGGTATGGAGTACATGAAGCTCTTTCGATAAAAGCTCGGCTTTCTTACTTTCCGGAATATTTCCGTGTCATCGAGTTCTGACAGCTTATTCGGCTAGCAAAGCTTCGAGCGCATCTTCATCCTCGTGCGCCGGAGCATTGCCACGTTCCTGGTGCGTCTTCTCAACTCAGCGGAGGGGCAAGGCTTCATTTTCCGCCAGCAATGCGTCGAGATCGTCTTCGCTCTGGCTCGGACTCCTTGGTTCTTTTTGTTTAGGTTGTTCTCCTGGCGAATTTGTTGCTGGCTGTACTGCCAGTAAAGCCTCAAGGTCGTCTTCGTCGTTCCCATCCGAAATCGACAGGTGACGTCGTTGTTGCGAGTTTTTAGTTGCTGTCTGCTCTGCAAGCAATGCGTCAAGCTCGTCCTCGTCTGGTTCGTTCACATCGTCATCGTGAATGGTGGTCCCGGTCTTGGGTTCCGTGACGAACATATCGCCGTCATCTCCTTCGTCGAGGTTACCAAATATGAAATCCTGTGCATTGTGCTTCGACCATGCTTCCAGCTGCTTGTCGTTAGATTGCTTGCCTCCTTCATCGTCTATGCCTTCCTTCCCGTTTTCCTTTTCCAGATTCCCCAGAGTATATCTATCCTCAACATCTCTCCCATATCCTGGCTTCCCCTCGTCAATCCATTCCCTCCTCATGACCTGCATCCTCTTCCCGTGCCCAACCTTCTCCACAAGCTGCAACCCATCCGCAAACTTCGCTCTCGGATACAAATTGTCCAACCACAACTGATAGTAGCTCAGCAATTTTGCAGCGTCCGAGTATTCATGACCTTTGCCCTTCAAACGTAGCTTCGAAGCAATGGAGTTTGAGCGAGCAAGGGCGCGGAGCTTAGGAATCCCGGGTTGAGATAAGAGTCTAGCTTCGTCGAGTTTCACGACAGGTTTGCGCTTCTTGGTGATCTTGACCTCCTCGTCTAGACCGAGGATGTCGGCATTCTCTTTGTTTTCTGATCCTGTAGCTTTGCGTTTCGTGCCATTCGGTATGTTGCTTGGCTCGTGGATGGAGGTGTCGATTTCCCGAAATGGGTCGTCGTCATTGTCGGGGACATCATAATTGAGAAGCGAAGCCACCGTGTCGCGCGTTCTTGTGTCTGTTGCCATGTTGAATGAAGCGCAGTACAATCGGTCTCGTCACTCTCTAATCATGTGGCGCTCTGGAGCAGAAGGTGTCTTGATCGTGGATTTGGCGGCGCTGAGGGACGCGGAAAATCACGCGAGAGAAAACGCGTCCGTGTGTCTTCCACGCCAAGCTTCTTCCAGACTTCTGACATGCGAAACTATCGTCAACTATCACCAGATGTCATTCCGCGGAGCCCTGTATATTAGCGGTATTTATGGATGTGCCTGACACCACGAGGCTAGACGGGAGCGCAACTAACTCCAAAGGCTCCAGCGGCAATCCTGAAATGCACAATGAATACATGGAAAAGGCGTTGGAGATGGCAGAGAAGGCTTTGGCTATCGGCGAAGCCCCCGTCGGCTGCGTCTTTGTCACGAATAACACCCTCATTGGATCAGGGATGAATGACACAAATAGGTCATTGAATGGCACTCGACATGCCGAGATCGTTGCCATATCAGACGTGCTTCAATCTCATCCTACGAGCGTGTTTGCATCCACAGATCTTTATGTGACGGTCGAGCCTTGCATAATGTGTGCCTCTATTCTACGCCAATACCGCATCAGGAAGGTCTATTATGGCTGTGGCAATGAGCGGTTTGGTGGGACAGGCAGTGTACTTGCAATCCACTCAGACCCCAGCATCGATCCGCCTTACGCAGTTTATGGAGGTTTTTATCGAAAGGAAGCGATTTTGCTGTTGAGGAGGTTCTATGTCCAGCAGAATGAGAAGGCGCCAACTCCTCGACCGAAGAAGCAACGTGGTCTGAATACCTTGGTGGAGGACCTGTGAAACACTTTTTTGAGAAGAAGTTGCTATGAGGGCTCTTTGAGGACCGCAGCGAATGCTCAGCCAGCTTCTCTGTAGCTATCTCGTACCAAAACTTGGTGTTGAAGGACTCGAGGGGACCATACATTGATCATGTATGCCTATAGGTGAGTCGGTGTCCTCTACAAGGTTCAACTGCTGGGGGTAGACGATTCCAAGACATTGAATCCTCAACGTCCTCCTTGTCGTCTTGACTGAGCGGCCAGCGGCCTTCGCAAGAACAGCAGTCAAGCAGCTTCGGGGCCCTAATTGCTCGTATCTCTTTTCATTTCGTTTCGGAGAACCTCCAGTACTCTCCAGCTTCTGACAAGAACACTTTTTCTGAGACCGGGTCCGAGTTTGAGACCGGCAAGTGCCTAAGCGCAGTTGCACCTACCAGTCCTCTTTGCTTGGGCTATATATTGCTGTCCTTCACTTACGTCTGTTCTGTTCAGGTCCCAAGACGCTCACTCATCTGCGTCCAGTATATCTCGAAATATCTGCCATCTCTTCTCTGTGACGGCCTTGACAGAAGCCTGTTTTAGCAGCAGCACAGTCTGCCAGCAGCCTCTCTTTTTGGAAGTCCTCGCTCCCATATTCATTGCAAATTCTCGAATAGTCATGGCCAAAAACTTGTCCGCAAAACCTCCTACCGAGAAATCGATACCCCCCACTGTCACAGGCAAACGCAAACGAGCCCAAGCACAAACGAAGGAATGTGTCGTATGCGTCGAAACTAAACCGCTGTACCGCAACTTTCCCGCATTCAGTACCTGCTCCCACGGCCCTGATACGTGTTCAGCCTGCGTTGCGAAACAGACGATCACACTCCTCGAGACCTCTCGTGGCAGAGGCTGGTCAGTCTGCAGATGTCCACAGTGCGATGTCCCCATTCCTACACAGGAGTTGCAAGCTGCTCTGCCAAGGGCCGTCGGCAAAGAAATGAAGGAAATGGTGGATGAGGCACTGGTGTCAAACGATTATAGCTGGCGCTGGTGTCTGGCCTCAGGTTGTGGTCATGGAAGCCTCCAGCATGGCTGGAACGAGATATTTCGATGTCGAAAATGTGGCTACAAGATGTGCTTCAAACACCAGGTGCCTTGGCACAAGGGCTATACCTGCCAGGAGTATGAAACGTCACATCCATCGGCAACAATCACCAATACGAACGAAGAGATGATAGGCGAGACGAGCAAACCGTGTCCTGGGTGCGGCATCGCTGTGCAAAAAGATGGTGGATGCAATCATATGAGCTGTGAGCGCCCCACCTGCGCCCCACCTGCACCCCAATTTAATACTTCTCGTCCCAATAATCTCACCAATTACAGGCAGCCAATGTGGTACTTCATGGGCCTGGGAGGGTGCTCCATCCGTTGTCGGTAACCCCGCACCAACAGGGCCGAGGGCAGTGGGCCATTCTCAACCACTGCAACGCAAGATGCTGGCAGGCGATCAAGCGGTGGCCTCTGCCAGCCCGGCGTTCCAAGCCGCTCCCAACACGGATCGACCTACGAACGCAATAATTGAGCGTAAGCTAAGACAGCGTGACGAAGCTAGACAACATCCTGCCGACAATGGGGCACAGGCTTGTCCGCAGGCGCAATTGGAGGTTCGACCAACGCAAGGTCAACAGCCAGCAGCACACCACGCTCAGCCGCAAGCGCCGACGCCTCGCCTTACTATTAGCCAAGACCCGTTGCCTCCACATGTCCAAGGCCGAGCTTTCGTCGCTTTCTACACTATCGAAGACGGGCATTTTCGATATGTGCGTCCGCCCGCTCGGCCTGGCGCAAATGTTCAGACCGCGATTGACCTCACTGGAGAAGATAATGGAGGTCGTGCAGCAGGGGGTCGAGGATCTCGAGAGTAGCTAGAAATAGGGTACAGGGGCTTTTCTGGCATTGGTAAAGTGGCATTTGACACGTCGCTCGATGTGCTTTGGCATTGGGATATGAGAGTGTGGGTCGGTTGGAATAGAATTATGCATTTTTCCAGTTCTATTCGGCTTTTCACAAATTCCCACCTCCCCATGTTTGGGCTGCAGCCCCTTTTCATCCCTTAAATGCCAAGCTACGTCACATGCGTGGATGCTAAGGCTACCCTCGCTGTCGTGGCTGTGTTCCTGTCTCTTCTTCATTCTAGTGTCCAGCTTCTTTGTCTGGACGAGCACGTTCCCGGGCGTGTCTCTACTGTAGTATCAGTAACTTGATGTTGAATGACATACTTCGAACTTCGCGCTATTATGCGAGTCATGATCAGAAAGCCGTGGACAGCTGGGACGCCACCAATCGCTTCAAATATCCGCGTGTGCTCCGAAACGATGTGTTTTCATATCCTCTTCGAGTGACACGAGGACACTAGTCCAGATGGCCCCTCCAGATGATTTGTGGAATGCTTCGGATCGTCACTGCTCCTGAATAGAGTTCTGCAGGAAGGGGTTGACCTGCCAGAGCGACGGCATAATCGACATGACAGCGTCTTTCCCTAATGGGGAACCACAACAGACGGATGACACCACCCTACCATCACCATACTCATCGACGATCACGCACAGCAGCCCCCTCAATGCAGACGAGGTTGGCTTAAGTTAAGTCGATCTCTGACAAGGTGCGACTCGATCGCTTCCCTGCTACCGAATGATCCTGGAGAAGCGTTGCGTTTATTGAACAAGCTCGTGACATGTATGATGCACCTCACATCTCCATTGCGTAAAGTCTGAAAGACACTCCCACGAGGGCTGATGCCGAAATGCCAGCCTTGAGCTCGGCTCCGTCTTTTATCCGGGACCAGATTGGGGCTCAAAAGACACGGTGGAGTTCGGTACAAGGGTCGGTACCGAGATGTACCAAAGCCTGACAGGTCATGCAGTCACCTAGACGTCCATTAAGAGCAGTACCCACACCGCGACATGACAAGCTGTTGCCGAGATTCCCGCATGGCGTAACGTACATTGATCGGATTGGTAGCCGTGTATAGTGATGGCTGCACAGTGCTCTCTCGTGCGCGATGAGCTCCGCCTCGCAGTCGCTGCAACCAGTGCACCTCTCTAGTCGCCTCGGTGGGTTGACAAGTTGTTTCAATGCATGACGGCCATCGTTGTGATCAGAGGCTTTGATGTCAAAACCTCAACGCACTCGAAGGATGAATCGAGCAGGATGGCAACAGGCGCCGTAGAGCCGACTGTTATTCGCAGCATAACAGCTAACTTAGACCAATCTCAAATAGCAAGCTGTACTTTAGTGGCTCAGGTTTGGAGGGCCGAAGCGGCTCAGATGTTCATGAATGCCAAGAGACAAGGTGGATGCTCAACCTCCTGCTCCTGTCTACAGCAGCCAACCTGACTTGCTCTCCCTCGGGTTGTCTGGAGCAGACACAGTGGCCGTCTCCCATCGGTTTTCCGTCCACCATCACCATGAAGCAAGGTCCCATGAAGCGGCTGAGCATAAGGTTTGGACGGATGAAGCCACGGCCAACAACTTCAGAAACGCCACCGGGAAGCGTCTTGCCCGATCACATCTCTGCACAACAGGACCCTTTGCCAAAACTGAGACCTGCCAGCTCGATCTCAAATCAACGACAAGATCCTCCTGGAAGAGAATTAAATGGCTTCCCTGGTTTACCAGCGGAGATCCTACTCAGCATAGCGGAGCATCTAGATGATGCGACTGCCGTCTGTTTATCTGCAACCTCGTATCGCTTCTCTGACGTCCTACATCATATCGCTCGTGACCGAAGGGGCCGAGAACGCTCACGCTGCTCCAAATGGCTCATCATGGCTCAACTAGAACGAGGCCTGGTCACAGATGCGAGACGACACAGCACCAACATCCAACTGACCTGCGTCCTTTGCAAAGTCAAGCTGGCCACCACATCCTTCGAACGCTATCATCCTCCAACAGCGAATCCAAATGTGATGGAGAGCGGCTTCGAGAATCTGCGTATGCTGTCGCGTGCACCGTTTGCTCGTTTCTGTGAACATCACGCCATGCGTACAGTGCTTGGTCGAGAGTCATCAGATCCGAGGAGAAACGCCGACCAGACCATCCGCTGGGAATGTTGCCTCCGCCGCATGTGCCTACATTGTGGCACCGTCCCTAATGATGGGAGTCCACCCACCTGCGGCTGCGTTTGTCCTGTTTGCCCAAGAGATGCACAAGTACCCACTTTTGTTCGATATGGGCTTACGCGGGCAGGAGAGAAAGCTGCGGACGATCTTCGCGTGTTCTTCTTACGATTCGAGCGAGGTGGCCCTGGTGGTGGCCCTTTGCTGGCCGTCGAACGTGTGCACAAGAGAGACGATAAGAAGTGGATCGAAGCTCCGGTGACAAAGCTCGCTGTGGAATTCAGATAATGAACATGCGTGACGAAAGTGCACTGAGCATATCTAGTGAAGTCTGTCCTTGCATTTACTGAGACGCAATAAGACGCAATAAGAGATCTATGCTTCAACCTTATCTCACAGTTCATTTCTTCTGAGCAATAAAGTTACCCCAGCCACCTGAGAGATACAAAGCTCGAAGCACCTTGTCAATACACCAAGTTCTGCAGACGATACATTTCCCCTTTAAAAGCGGATGCGCATAGCTCAATCGTGCGTCCAGAACTTCCTGCCACGAATCATTCATCATGAACCAAGAGCCAATTTCACGCCGATTGAGGACACAGAAGGGAGACGCAAGCGGCAGGGTCATGGGATAATATCCTGTTATTGCCCGTTGAGGTGTCTCTTCAGTCTCTCTCTGTCGCGGAAGAGCACTAAAATGCTGTGCCGCATCATGAGCTTTGTCACAGATGACGAGAACAGGCTACACAGCTATCGGGGATCCCATGAAGGTGAAGACCTCCGTTTCGGGCATGGACCAACGCCAAGACCAGGGGGTCCTCGCTCCTTAAAACTCCAACCAGGGACTCCTCTTACTCAATCTGAAACGGAGGATTTCGGTCGCGACCAATACTGACACAACGATGAGCTGCTCACAGCCACCGTAGCTGTGCTTCATTTAGAGAACATGACAGAGATAAAGCCAGCCATGGATTTGCTTTCCGTCTTCGGGTTCCTCGGCCATTTGAAATTCTTGGTCACCGTTCTATATCCGCTCTCCTCGCTCTTGCAAAGCACATAGTCCAGACTACGTCTACGGCACAAAAGGAAATACACTACTTCTTCTAGTTCGACTGGCACGCAGAAAGATATCGAACACGGAAAATGGCTACAGCTATATCTGCCGCTCCTCTGCCGTCACCGTTGGTATTGCACGGACCAGATATCGAGTATTTTCCATCATCCAGAGGTCGAGATGGGCGTAGAAGCGAAGGACTTGAGCCAATGCTCGACGAGAATGTGTCTTGTCGTGAGTCAATCACATCACAGGCAGGCGAATTCCGTCCCAGGAGCCGAAAGCCTCCCCAAACCATCAGGGTTTTGCTCAGCGCAACATGAGGACCTCACTAACACCGAGTCCGGCAGATTTCCCGTGGCGAAGTCAACTAACATCAATCAAGCCGTGCGGTTTTAGCAAATGGTGTGACACCTTTCGCCTCGATCTTGTTCTGGTAGACGGAACGAGAAATTCCTTTTTTCTCAAGGTCAGCTAGTTGAAGCTCCTCGCACACAAGCAGGATATGCTTAAAGTAGATCAGGTCCAAGATGGAGACGCCTACCGTAAAATGATGCATGGCACCTTTGAGTCCGAATCACTCATCTACCAATACATCCCTTCTCGCGTCCCCAAGCCCCTTGCATGGGGCAATTATGCATCCAACCCCGATCGATGGTTTTACCTGTGCACCTTCCATGACTTCAAAGAAGAGGTCCCCGGTGTCGACTCCATGGTCTCCCTGGTAATTCAATTCCAAGATTCCACCCGAGGCAAATCCCCAACAGGCCAATTCGGATTCCACGTCCCTACCCACCTGGGCAACGCTCCAAACAACAACGAGTGGCAAACGTCCTGGGAAACCTGGTTCAGCAAGGCAATGGACCAGATGATGAAGATCGAGGAGACCATGCACGGCAAAAGCAACGAAATCGACAGCATGAAAGACGCTCTCTTCGGAAAAGTGATCCCGCGACTTCTCCGGCCCCTTGAAACAAACGGCCGCACCGTCACCCCAACGCTGATTCACTCCGATATCCATGACAAGAACATAGGATACGACGCTTCAACAGGAAAGACTATGTTGTTCGATTCCTGCGCTTTCTGGGGCCATGACGAGGCCGAGCATGCGACCCTGGGGTCGGCGCGGTACCTGCACAGGCAAACGTACTTAGATGAGTATGTAAGGAGGGTGGGAGCGAGTGAGCCGAAGGAGGACTTTGATGATAGGACTAAGCTGTACTGGCTTCGGTATGAGTTTCTATCGTCGGTGTTGCATCCCCAGGACCCAGCGGGGCGGGAACGCGCTGTGAAGGTGATGAGGGAGCTGGTGCTGAAGTATCCTGACGGTTTAGAGGGGTATGTCGAGGGTGGGGGAACCAGTACTTCGTGAGGTGTTTAGATTCTTGGTGTGGAACTGAGTTTGCTTGCATCATGGCAAGTTTCTTGCAGGCCTCCAAGAACAAACCTGGAATGGATAAGAGTCCTCAACTGGTGAATTTCAAGGTGATGTCTTAGACCGTCTCCCCTTCCTATCCCGCCATCTCATTGTCTTCAAGAAAGTCATCCTCGCCGAGTGACTGAGTGAGTGCATAGTATAAAGGCAGTGGAACTCACTGACTGACCGACCGCCTCACTTCCATCTTGGCAAATTCCCGCCTTCCATGACGTCCGTACCGTTACAGGGCGAGCCTTCCCGCCATCATTCTCCAAGGATCTACTCCGCACGACGATTCATCTATATCAGAAGCTTCCTCCAGAATCCGTCTGGATGCCATGTCGTGCACCGGTGCGCTGCACAAATACTACAGTATCGAATGTTAGGGCTTCACAAAGCAGCAAACAACGCGGCGATAACATTGCAGGAAGAGCGGGGGACGAAGTAGTTAGCCCCTGGCTTGGTCTTCTGATTCACGTATGTAAAGACTGGAAATTGTGGTGGTGACCGACCTCGGAGCTGAATTTAGGAGGGTAATGGGAGCGAGTCGTGGGTGGTTGTGGGAGGCGATTGGGAAGATATTGTTGATGGAACTATTACTAGCTTCCATGATTTGGTGTTTTATGGAAGGATATAGAGTATACTATGGACCGTGGTTTTCAGGTTCGGTCGTGGGTCTGACTGGTCGAGATTGGTCGTAGGGCCCTTTGAAATTCCCATGTAGACTATATTTGTTGCTAGCGATGGAGTAAGGCGCAAGGGACAACTGCCAGCATGTGTTGAAAAGTGCGGTCAGCCGATATGAGAAGCCTCCTGACGTGAGCTTGTCATATCCGGCGCCGTAGTAATCATCCGAAGTGTATAACGTTGAATTTCCCGATAGAAAGTTCTCGGCGGGGTTGAGATTGCTCACGTGGGTCGGTCCTGCTGCGAAGGGAGACAGGGCAATTATGTTGTTGAGCGTGACCCATGAATCTCCGCCATCAAGGCTATTGAGAGGCGTTGTCGTGCTCGGCATCCGTTCAACCTGAGAGCGCCGCATGCGATGGACGCTGCAGGAGGAATCCTGGCAGAGGATGTTGCATTCAACCCTCGTGGTACCTATGCTGCAGTTGTTAATCGTGGAACCTTTATCAAGCGAGCATTTCAGTGCGAAATACGAGGTCTCGATCAATTTGTTTAAGCGGTCTCGAAACGGAAGGTCTGGAATGGGAATACCGCTAAGTGACGAATAGGTGAAAGATGTAGTTTGGGGGACGGATTGCCACTTGTCGTGTTCGCTTTCACTCGAGACCGTAGGCAAAGCCTCCAGAATCGATATCTTTACATTCTGTCAGGTGTCTACGCTAGACTCTTGATACTCAATGGTGGTAGAAGCGAGGCTTGATACAAAGCATTGACCAGACTAACGGTGCTCGCAGAGGACGAAGTTCTTCGGAAACCACTAGTCGAATTCGAACTTAGATACCATAGCGTTTCGGTGGAATTGAGGATTGACGGCCTCATGGAAAGCAAGCGAAGAGAGCTCTGACCCCCAATAGGTGAGAAAGCCCAGAACAAGAGAAGAGAAACTGCCCCGAGGGTGTAGTTCCGCACAGCGAAGAATGATTCGACTGTGCCAGCAAGACGATGACTTCCGATGAGTAGCACGAGAGTCCAGTAATGCGTCAGTCAACAGGAGAATCGTGCAGTGGTCAGTATGCACAGACATTGAGTTTCCCTCCTTTTTCAGCCCCCTAAAGCGCAAGACTCCTTCTTACTCGCCCTGTAAGAGCAGCGAAGACGATGGGGTATATGGCAGAACCGAGTCGATTGGCGGCAAATACCCTCTCGTCCCAGGGCGAGATAGGTTTGCCATCTAGTGCAATAGTGCATGCGGCGAGAGCTACTTCGCATTAGATGAGAACACGATCTGAAATAGCTTTTTCTCGTCAAAGTGAAGCAGGGTCGACGTTCGCCGAGACAGCTCAAGCGCGATCAAGTTCTGGTGAAAGGCTGGGTTATGCCCATGCATAAATCTTCCTGGGAAACCGCCATGGTGTTTCGAGTGGTTAACGTGCTCTGCAGTGCTCTGCAGATCCCTAACACTTCCGCTCCAGTATCCGTCTCTCTAGAGGCCACCCAGATCACATTGAAAATTGCAACTGCTTCTCTTATTATCGACATAGCCGACACCAATAGAGATAGTACTGCCGCAGGCGAGTAACCACTTGGGTCGGAGATGATAGACTTGGCCATGTAATTGTAGTTTTGAGATGGTCTAGCACATCCTTCGAGATTGCTTGGTGAGAAATTGATAGTGCATCTGACGCTATTGGCGGCCGTTGTGAGTGCAGGAATGGTACTGAACATTCCTTACCGATAGATATAAATGGGGGTAACGTGTTAGCTGCGTCCCAAGCAATCGCAAGTGCATGGGAGAACCCATGGCGTCCTGTCTTCCTCAGGCCCTTTGGCCAGTTTCTGATCGGCTGTGAGGGAGCGGCCACTGGTTTCGCTATTGATCTATCAGACAAGGCGGAAGTCTTCGCAATCGCCCACTGAAGCGTGTGTTGCCGCGCCCGGCGAATGAATACCTTAGAGACCACCGATGTCCCCTACATGCGGGGACGGGACGCAAATGCAGTTCAGTCTCGTGTTGCTATGACCTCGACTTAAGATACTCCATGGAAGACACACTGCTGCTGTCTACTTGGAAAGGCAAGCCTGGGAACGAAAGATGTGCTTTCGACAGAGCGGAAGAGATTGCCAATTCCCATATTCCAAGTCAACAAGGCTGACCTCGTCTGGGTAAGCGCCGTTTTGTCCCGGCTAGCGACCTCAGACTCTCACGTTGCCTTTCTGATAACCAAAGGGGCCCTCCGAATTCGAGTACGTATAGTACGTATTATTCGCAAATGGTATTGCCTGCTGCACGTCAGTGAGATCAGGGGATGGGGGCGGAATTGGAACCCTTGCGCTGTCGAATCAAAGGCTCCATTACATACGCAGTGGTCGAGTCGTACATTAAACTGTCAGCACGCAGGACCGCACCAGAACCCTTGCGAAAGAGGCGAGAAGACAAAGCAGACAGTGAGCAAATTCATGTTGGGCAAACAACGCAAAATGTCTGCTCTTAAAGCACTTCTTCTGTCTGTTGTCGGCCAAAAACGAGTTGTAAAGACGAACGTTGACTCCCGCTCTATGTTACTCGCCGGTCACCTTGTGGATTGAAGGCAAAGCCTGGTATCGTCCTCGTAAACAACGCCACAGACGATATGACGGAGTGGGAGGAACCGTATCTCTCAATCAATTCACAAAGCGAGCTTCAAAAGGTTCACGCAAGGAACTTGGAGATTGCTGCCTGGCGCCAAGCTGACACTCCTCAATCCTCAATCCCCACCACCCACCACCCACCAGCCTCCAGCGTCTTCACATCCTCAAGACAGACCACAGCCAGAAAGAGTATTGAACAATGTTTTCTCTCTTCCCACTTCTAGTACCGTCAAGATGCCTAGAATGAACTCCAAGGACATGCTCCATACAGCATCTCCCACCCCACAACTCTCAGACAGCTCTCATCCTCAACATAACTCTCCCCTCTTCGCCACCTTACCAGCAGAAATCAGACTAAAAGTCTACAAATTCACCTTGAGCTCATTCGACGACCCGTCTAAGCCCTTCAACCCACAGCACCACCACTACCGACCAGGGCACGAATACCGGCAGAAATACGATTTACGCCTCCTCCAGACCTGCAAGCGGATCTACCACGAAGCACGTCTGCTTCCTGTGTCACTCAACGAAATAGTCATCTACCTCTACCGCGGCCCACGGTCCAACCCCCCCGCCCACTCCCAGCATGATTGGCGAATGCGCTACTAGATTCTAAGCCAGGATCAATGCAATGCTGTGCAGACGGTGCACTTCTTCGTCCAGCAATACTACCTGGAGAGCACGGAGAATCTATTCGGCTTTGGGGATTATCTTCTGAGTCCGCAATGGCCAGGAAGGTTCGGTGCGGCGGGCGATGCGCATGTCCTAGACGCCAAGAAGATCGTCTTGACGTTCCGGAGGTCGGATTGGTGGTCTTGGGAATCCCCGCCTATGTCCAATGACCAACTTGCTATCTGTCCGTGGAGGCGGGGCAGGACGGACTGGAAGCAGATGGAGGCGGAGCCTTTGGGAGGACCGAACGGCAAGTGGCAGGGTTGGGGAGGCCAGTTTCACTTCGTTAGGGGCTTGGAGATGCTGGAGATTGAGTTTGAGACTGTTTTGACGAAGAAGAGGCAGCTCGAGCGTGTTGTTGAGAGGGCCAAGCATTGGAAATTCCCGCTTCAGAATGATAGGGTTTTGGCTTGGACTGGGGTAGTGAAGGGGTCGATGTGGGAGGGTGCGCTGAAGTTGGAGGAGGATTATGGGGATCGATTGGTGAGATTGAGGAGCGTGCACGAAGACACCGAGCCCGTCGTGCCACCGAAATGTAGCTACGTGGTTATGACCATGATTTGGCGGGTAGCTCAGCGAGAAAAAGCTGATTGTGAGGGGGATGAGATGGGGCGATCGGCTTCGAGGCCAGTGCTCAGTCCGTCCCGGACAGAATCGCCTTCTTCAGAAAGAGGACGTGGACATTAACCTGTGCACCTGAAAGCTACGCTTCTCTCTTCCGGAGTACTCCATAGGAGGGGAATTCGAGTAGTAGCTGAGAGTCAACCGATATACACTCGTCACACTGTTGTGATTTCTGGCTTTTCTCTTGTGCATTCTTCGGTTCCTATTTCGGGGCAGGGATAACTCCATGATGACATTCTCCGACTGTAACGTCGATTGCAGGTGAGGCCGAGCAATATATCAAGACATCGCGTCCGAGAAATGGCAGGAACCTCTGCTTTGTCGATATCTCATACAGCTTGGAGGCAGGTCGTGGACTAAAGGGCCTTCTCAGTTGGGATTTCGGTAGAGCAGCGATTGAGATAGTAGATGCTCGAGAACCTCGGATATAAATTTTCATACGAGGCTGTCGCAGACTGCTAGTGAGCCTAATTGCTTCGTCCTCTCTTTCGAATGGAAGCTCGACGCCATTTTCCGCCAAATTCGGTGTGGTTTCTGAGATATTGGGGCTCGTCTCAATATCAGATTTATTCTGTCCCTTTTGATGTAGCCCATTTTCCTTCACAACTGCCTTAGTGGTCCATTCCGCCCGAGCATTAGGTTTTCAGCAATCATCGCATTAGAGAGTCTCTTGACGGTCTCATCCATCGGATTCTGTGAAAGTTCTGCGCTTTCAATAGGCGCCAACGCCCCCGTGGAGGAAGAGCCCTGAGCTGTCACGCCGGTCCATCTTGAGATGTCCCATCTGGCTTCACTCTGAATATTGCATCAGCCATCTGGACCACAGATCGCATTTCGGCTACATCGTGTACGCGCACGATGTCCGCTCCACCCTGTACACTGGCAGTAACTGCTGCCGCTGTTCCCCAAATCCTCTGACTTGCTTGTCTCACGCCCGTGATCTTTCCAATGAAGCCTTTACGACTGGTGCCTATAAGCCAGGGGATGCCTTGTAGTCCCGGAAAGTTGCGCAATTCATCGAATCTTCGGAGAAGCTCCAAGTTCTGCGCTTGTGTCTTTGCAAATCCGATACCAGGATCCAAGATGATGCGCCATCGAGCTATGCCAGCTGTCTCTGCTGCCCTCACACGTTGAAGCAGTTCTTGCCCAACGCCTTGGATGACGCCTTCAGGATAAGAGGTCATGCTGTTCATGGTCGACGGGTCGCCTCGCATGTGCATCATGATGATCGTCTTGCGCAGTCTTGCCGCAGTGGTTAGCATTTCCGTATCCAGCGTGCCAGCGGACACATCATTTATAATGTCTGCTCCCGCTTCGATGGCCGCTTTGGCTACTTCAGCGTAGAATGTGTCAACGCTGATGGCGATCTTGGAGCCTTCCGGTATGCTGCGTATAAGCTTGATGGCCGGCAGGGTACGTGCAAGTTCTTCGTTTGGCGACAGCCTTTTTGCATTCGGTCGAGTGCTCTGACCTCCAACATCGATGATTGATGCTCCTGACAGAATGAATTCGCGAATCGTTGATTCAAGAACATCCTCGTCGCACAATCTGCGCATATCGCCATCAGAAAAGGAGTCCGGGGTGACGTTCAATATTGCCATCACCAAAGTCTGACGTTCAGAATTGCTCGCTCTTGAAGGTGGCAAATTTGGAGCAAGCTGCGTGACCGCCAATGCTCTGCCATTCGATGCCTCCTTGTCGAGTGCTGCTAGGTGGGCAGCAATCGACCTGGTATTATGAGGACGAGGTAGACGTTCCTGTGGAATCAGATCTGCTAGTGGCCGCAGAACAAATTCCCGTTCAAGCATTAGCTTGTGAGGAATCGTCAATCGATCATCTGTTATGGTCTGATCGTCATACAGTACGATGTCCAGATCAATACTTCTCGGGCCTTTGTCTACGACACGCTTCCGGCCGAGAGCATTCTCAATAGCTTGAAGAGCGTCAAGCACTTCGTAGGGTTTTAGGGCTGTTTCTACCTTGATAGTATTTCAGTCTTGATCTTAGATGGCCAAACGACAGCTTCTCACCTCACATACGCCGTTGTAGAAGGCATCTTGATCTGTCACATACATTGGCGCAGTCTCATATAGAAGACTTGTTGCTTTGACATTTATTCCCCAGACTGGCATCATCTCACATGCTTGCTCGATCATACTGACACGATCGCCAATGTTGCTGCCAAGAGCAATCATAGCACGATGCGGAGCAATACGCTGGTGCAGCGTAATATGCTGCCGAGAGAATGCCTTTCCAACGTCCTTTTTGTCCATCTCCATGGTCGACGAAGCAAGCCGTGGACGGCGTTCGTTGTCCAGCTCACCGCCGGCACCTCTCACATTGTGGAAAACCCTCTCTGACCTCCTGCGAACCGGTCTCACCGCCGTACGGGCAGGTCTAAGGGCATGGGCATTCTTTCTCGTCCAAGAATGATGGCGTGTGCTAGGAAGATTGTGCCGAATGGAGAAATTGAAACATCTGATAAGGGAGCAGCTTTGCTTCGATGTTCTCCAAGTTGCTGTACTCATCAAAGCACTCTTTTGCATGTTCGCCAATTTTGAAGTACCACTGGGGAAGATTAGGAGAGGGCTGCTTTGGAGAGTCAGCCATTAATCCAATCGTCCGGACTCAACCCGGTAATGCCATTTCCTTTCCGTCATCTGATTGCCGACTGTCGAGAGAGTGTCTTCCAGGAGCAAGACACGTCTCATTCCAACCTCTTCTCGGAGAGTGATATCGTATCTGAAGCTGTCCAAGTTCAAATGACAGGACACGTGCATGCCTAGACTTTTCATCCTGTTTGGTGATAGTGTCTTCTGCGGAGATGCCGAGGTACGAGGGATGACCGAGCAACTTCGTAACTTCATAAACCGAAAGATCCATCTCTCCACATTCAAAGAGCCCGTCATCTTTCTCGGCTCTCGAATGTCTCCTTTTTGTTCTGCTTCCTTCATCGAACTATTGCATCGATAAGATACATTAATACTTGATCTACTCAACAAACACCCATTTTCTGCCCGCCCATCTCCTTCAATCATGGCGTCTCCTCGTAAGTCACAGCGTCTTCCGTGCCCCCAGTCCACGCTGACATATCCATCCAGAGCAAATCAAGACTACGGTCACCGACATGCTCAACATCAAGCACCCTGTGTTGCTCGCCGGAATGAACGTTGCAGCAGGGCCAAAGCTTGCTGCGGCAGTCACAAACGCAGGAGGATTGGGTGTCATTGGAGGCGTGAGTGCATTGCCCTCACGCTTCGAACATCCGACTCACGTCAGCACAGGTCGGCTACACCCCTGAAATGCTGCGAGAGCAGATCGCCGAACTCAAGGGCTTTTTGAAAGACCAAAATGCACCATTTGGTGTGGATCTTTTAATTCCCCAGGTTGGAGGCACTGCCCGCAAGACCAAGTGAGGAGCATACACGATTACCCTTTGACCTATTCTGACCCACTTCCAGCTACGACTACACTAAAGGCAAACTCGACGAACTAGTGACTATTATCATAGACTCCGGCGCCTCGCTCTTCGTCTCCGCCGTCGGCGTCCCCCCAAAAGCAGTCGTCGACCGCCTCCACAAAGCCGGCATCTTCTATATGAACATGATAGGCCACCCCAAACACGTCAAAAAATGCCTCGACGTCGGCGCCGACATGATCTGCGCCCAAGGCGGCGAAGGCGGCGGCCATACCGGTGACGTCCCGACTAGTATCCTCATCCCCACCGTCGCCAAGATGTGCGCCGAGGCGAAATCACCCCTAACCGGTCAACCCGTCCAATGTATCGCCGCGGGCGGCCTCTTCAATGGCCAATCGCTAGCCGCGGCCCTCATGCTCGGCGCCTCCGCCGTCTGGATCGGGACGCGCTTCGTCCTCTCGGAAGAAGCTGGCGCGCCCAAGGCCCACCAGGAAGCCGTCCGCACGGCCGGCTTCGACGACAACGTGCGCACCATCATCTTTACGGGCCGTCCGCTCCGCGTCCGAAACAACCCCTACATCGAGAACTGGGAGAAGAATCGCGCTAATGAGATCAAGGACTTGACTGAAAAGGGGACGATCCCCGTAGAGCATGATTTCGAGCAGATGGGTGATGATGTCGATGATGAGACGATGGACAATGCGAGACCATTTTTGATGGGCAAGGCGGCGGCGGTGGTGAATGAGAGGAAGAGTGCGAAGGCGATTGTGGATGAGATCGTTAAGGAGGCGGTGGAGGCGATGAGTAAGGGGAGTGCGACGATTGTGTCGAAGAGTAAGCTGTAGATAAGCCTCTCGAGCGGGAGGTAAAGTTGGGTTGGGTTGCGCTACTTCATCTGGAATACATTTGATTCATCTTTAAAAACATACTCGTCGAGAATTCACGTGCTCGCCGCAGAGGCCCCTGAGTGAGATGAGATTGTGGTCTTGGCTATGCTCTGTCTGCCATCTGAATATGTGTGTCAACACCACGACTTGAATTGTGTCTGATGCTATCTATGCAGGAAGTATCAAGGTGTGAGTGGAAGACTCGTCGACGCTTACCCAACCTGCGACCAACTGATAGATATGCTGAAGGAAGATGAAAGGCATGAAACTTTTAGTGGCTGTTCCATCTGAGGACAGCATCAGTCAGCCAGGTCCACCCAAAAGAGGAAACCCTCGGGTGGCCAAGGAGGACTGACGGTGACAGCAGCGAGCTATCCAGGACAGTCAGAGGTACTCGGCATGGACCGTGCCATAGCACTTGTTCTTGTACCACAGGGAGTACGCTATGTGGGCTGATTCGAACTTGACACGGATCTGATAGCTGATGTGGAAGTGTTTCTTGCGATCTGCACCAGTTTTTTTCGGTAGCAAGCAAGTGGGAATGGAAGAAAGATCAGCGGTCAGCTTGACCATCTCTTTGGCCCCTGGAGTTTTTCAGTCTATTCCCTGTCACAGAGTTAAACAGGGTACTCACCATGATCCTCGTACAGTGGTGGTGGGCGGTCAGTGTGCGACTCAAATGAGTAGAGGATAACTTCCACTTCCTCGAAACGACCGTCACTAACAAGGCGAGTCTGATAGTAGTTAGAGGTGGAATACTCGCCCTCTATGAGTTTTTGTCCCTGAAGATTGTCAGCAGTTGTGACAGATCGCCGGCACCGTAATTATGAACTCGAGAGATGTCGTCTCCAATACATTGTCACACAGGCTGATTTTGAGAATCTTCGAATTGTGTTTCCGCAGAGAAGTGAGATAATCCGAGATGAGGACTTCGCCAGTCGTCTGTTTATTGACACTCAAAGCTTTGGGGTCAGGATACGCCAGGGCCAGATGAGAGCTAAGTTTGGCAACATTCGGTTCCATTTCAAATTTGAAGCACTGGTAGCGACTTTGAGATTCTGGAATCTGGAAACCCCATTTGGCGACAGCTTCATGGTAGCAGATCTCCGTCGGAACCTTGGTGCTTGTAATGCCATCCAAAGAGTCGTGGACATCGGGCCACTGGCCATTGACACTCTGCGTTCCAGGCTGTACCAAGTCAGCGAGGTAAGAAGGGCTAGAAGCGCAAGGTTGAATACCCGTGCGGTATGAGCCCATGCTACTCCAGAGAAGGTCGTCCCCAGATCGATTGCAATCAGAATCTTGCCATCAGCACCGAGGGAGGATTCAAGATCACCAGGTGAGGACATTGTGAAAGATTTCAGGTTGATGTTGAGAGTGTGATATTTAGAGCGGAGGGAGAAATAGAAGTAACGTCGATAAGCGAAAGTGGTAGGTGGAAGCGACGGAGATCTGTCAGGAAGAACAGGAATTATGAAAATGAGAAAGCGTTGAGTGAATGTGTTCATTGCTCAACCACTCAGGTTCCAATCACATACATAGAGCTGACTTCGAGGCTTACCCCAACTAATTGATCACTTACCAAATAAACCCTTGACTGAGTCTCAATCTCAGCCCATCTGCATCGAACGTCCTTCACAACATCATGGACAGCAAGTTCTTTGATGAGATGAAGGATGAGGAGCAAATGAGCAGAAGCGAAAGTGAAATCGACCTGAATGCACAGCGGAGAGCGTATCAGACGCATCAGAGCAATGTTCAGACACAGCAGCGAGACCCGCGGCACATTTTCAGTCCACGATACACTCGCAGTCCAAGGGAGAACGAGCACCCAATGAGCCTACGACCACTGAAGCCCCAGCCCACCGTCTCGTCTGAACAGGACACTCGCGACAATCGCACGCAGCGCGATCACAGCCTTTTGACTGGAAGAGAGATTGTGAAACAACGAGGTCTTAATCAAAGGATCCAGCTCAGAGAGCTCGGCGAACAGCTAATTCTTGTCCGATATGAATTGGCAGCTGAGAGGGGAAAAAATGAGCATCTCATGCAACTGAAGGATGAAGAGCTCCGACGTCGTCACCTAGAAATCAGCGACTTACGCGTATCTATTGTAAGTTATACAAGGCAGAAGCTCATCTTGCTGCCTCAACAGGACTTAAAAGACTCCGACATCGCTTTCAAGTATCAAAATCTCTGTACTGCCATTGCAGACTGGGAGGAGGTTGAGTTCGGAGACCTGGAAAATCCTTTGGAGAACTTCGGAAAGATTGCGTTCGGTCCAGCAGCAGCTGGGCTAGTACAGACCTACTTGCACATCGAGAACGAAGCCAAGATAGCTGACACACATCAATTCACGGGGAAAATCACGCTGACTTACATGATCCACCTTCAGCTGCAACAGACCAGCTTGCTGGAGAACATTTGCTGGCCATCACTTGATCCCTCCATTGAGAATTTTGTGTCATTCATCGAGCACGGCATCAGGACAATCCAGCCGCCTAGGGGTATGATCACTCCCCTGAGATGTCCGTTATGACTAAATCAACAGATGAACTTCTCGTCGGCATCTGGGGCTCGGAGATCCAGACGTCCACTTTCTTGCATGGTCTGCACCAAGCTAGTGACAATTAATTATGACCCACGGCCGAGGATTAGCTTTACGTTACCGATGTCATGTCTGGTCACATCTGAGCCTACGAGCAGCCAGCCGTGCATTCTGTCATAATAAAGGTATATTGTATCACCACGTCATTGTGGTTGACTACCACTCCTCGACGTGATCAGCGTTCAGTCTCGTCCGGGCCCAGAAAGCATAATGATATGTCTGCAAAGTCTAATGGTAACGACCACGGTGCCCAATCCTCGCATCTTTCTAAGTCCACAATGTAATCGGTACGCAGCATCAGCTTGGTCTTTCTCGCTTCATCACAAGTACTTACCGTTTCTTCGATTCAGCGTCCCACAGGACGTTGGCACTTTTGTGATCGTATGGGCACAGTCGACATTTATACACAGGTCTGCATGACTTATTAGCAAGGAGAAAAGATCCTGCACCACTTCCACTTACGATAGAGCTTCTGGAAATCCCTTTCGGTTTCGTCGCGCTGAGAGCGTGTCATTGCTAGTCGTTCTTTGCTCGGCTTCCTGAGGGTATCAAGCGGCACGCCAGGGACCTTTCCCATCAACTTAAAGATAAGTCATCCACCAGAAACCAACATCGTAGAATCCTGCTCTTTCTGCAGTATTGATAGAAGCTTGGGAGTAAAAGGGCATTTGTCTCTAGTGAGATGTTTGCTGTGATTTCCATCTTCGTGTACAATGTACGTTGAAGGCGTTTTTGAAGCTTTCTTGGCTCGATGTTTTGGATCCAGATGCAATGTTTTCTCTGAGCCCGGAGTTCTAGTAACGACTTAATGGCTACCACGACGATACAGATGGAAGACTTCATACTGCATATGAACTCTTCCCACAGCTTCCCAGCCTGATTGCACACCACTATGTTGCTTCCAAATGAAAACGGCTGAAGTTCGGCGGGACATTCGTCCAAAAACGCATCCTTTTCAGCAAGGACTTTTGCCAACCGCCAGGTCGTGTCGTTAGGGAAACGAATGTCTTTCCCATGAAGGTGCGCACTGATCCATTCGACATCTTGGTAGGCCATCTTCACAATTCTCTTAAGAACTACCGAGCAAGAGGTTCAAAATAATAAAGAGGCAGAAATGTTAGATACAGGAGGAAATGAACTTGATTCTATGATAGATCTGACACTAAAAGGGATAAAGTGCTGTCGCTAAGCGCCTGTCGGGGGTAGAAATCGGGCTCTTGAGGCTCGACCGTACTTTCGGCGAAGCAAGACAGAAGTGATTAGCCGCGATTAGCACAACAAAGAAAGACAGGTATGGAAGGGGAAGATCCTGAGCTTCCTCGTCCTGGAGCTTCACGCATAGATTTGGACCGTCGGCGGCGCGGTACGGGCAGGTCTCCCCACTGTGGGGTCGGTTTTCGAGTCCTGATGGATATTGTAGTTATATTGGGGGGATGCCAGGGATATATATATATATTGGCAGTCCAGAGAATCTTCCAGTTTGGATCATCAAAGGATCAGCAATGATTGTGCAATAAGATCGAAGAATACTCTGGCTTGATAGCATAAATTTGAAAGCGTGTGTGTAAGGGTCGATATAATGTCGAAGAACGAAATTAAAAGAGGCGTCACCTCTTGTCAGACAAATTCGGCTTGAATAGCTAGTAGAATGTCTGTTGAATTGATGGAATTAACTATCTAAATCTATGTAGAATTGCGCGTAGAATGAGTGTTATATACTCAAGAAAACGCTCGAAATAGCCTTGTTGGATAGGGCGGTTGGATAGGGCGCAGGCTAGCCGAAATCTGACTAATAGACGCCCTAAGATCTAGGCTGTTTGACACACCCCCTCAGCTTCCATTTCGGGCGAAATTGAAGCTGGATATAAGTCGAAATAACGCGAAATAGCGTTAAATAAGTGGATCAGATCTTGAATGATCTAGAAACGCGTAGAAATGCTTCCTGATATCCGCTTTTATGCTGAAAATTAACGTCGGCGTTATCACACTCCTCATCGGTTCTGCTGAGTTCCTTCTGTTAAAGAAAAAGAAGGAGGAATAAGAGATAGAGCAGGCTTTTATATTATCATCGTCGATAATGTCGATAATAACGTGAGTGATAATATAGAGAAATAGATTATTTGCGAGTTATTCATTATTCTCTTAATTCTTCTTTTTAATACAGATCAGTCTATCTGATATATCAATTAAATTTAGTTATCGGATGAATATAGCATGCTTTTAAATAAGTAGAGTCTTGATGTTAGGATCGGGAGCCGGAGAGATGAAAAAGATATAAAGGAGACAGAGCAGTAGAGTATTGATAATAAGATGAAACTGAGCGTAAAGCAACTATCTAGAATGAGTTAGTGAAAGAGTCTTATACTCTTTTACAATTCCCAAACTTATTAACTAATAAACAGTTATATAATAAAGCTCACGGAAATATCTGCCTCTCTTCTTATTATGCAGAATAACAAAGATAATAAGATCAGTATCTTCCCGTATAATAGAGTTATAAATCACGTGTCTAAGTTAATCAAGATTAAAGATCTGACTCAGTCACAATTACGTATCTAAATTAATTGAGATTGAAAGTCTAACTCAATCACAATCACGTGTTTAAATTAATTAAGATCGAGAGTCTGACTTAATTAAGATTATGTGCCCGAGTTAATCAAGATTAAGAGTCTAACTCGATTAAGATCACGTGCTCTTTAAGCTGAGCGCGTATAATAATATATCTCCTTTTACAATCTTTTAACTTAAAAGATTCTCGAAATAAAAAATAATTATTTATATAATATTTAATAACGCAAATTTAACGTTTAATATATTCTTATAAAATTATTATTAAATCTAAGCTATAAAGTATATAAGAAATTTATATTAAGAAGAACTTATATTCAGAATTAATCTTTATTAACTTAGCACTACTTTCTAAGCTATTAATACTTGATTTCTTAAGAGTTAATCTTTACTCTTTCTTAATTACAAAAATATAACGCAGAAATCTAACTTCAGATCTTATTTTATCTGAGTTACTAATATAAAAGACGTGTAATCTCTTAGAATATTAAAGATTATAAAACAGCTCTTAGCTATTTTTATAATCTCTCTTTTAATAAACTTAATACTTAAAGTCACGCTCGGGATTATAGCGGCTGTTAATAATAATTTTAACAATTTATTCTTCATCTAAAATCAAAGTAATCTAAGCTTAAATATATTAAGACTGTTCTTTAATAATAAATTTAATGATCTTCTTTAATAACTTAATATAAAAGATATTATAAATTCTTAAGCTTTTAAACAGTTTTAATTAATAAATAAGTAAATTAATATATTTAATAATCTTATAAAGATTAATCTTTTAATGATTTAACTTCTTATTAATTTATTAAGTGCGAATATTATTAATCTTTAATCAGATTATATCTTTAATTTTAAATGTCTTAAACTATTAATATTAATTATAATAATATTCTATTTATACTTAAATTTAATAAAGCTGATTTGTTATAATCTAATAAATATTCTAAATCTTATTAATATAAATAGTAATGATGATGTTAATTAACTTTATTTCGAAAGTCTTTAAGAAGATAATAAAATTAGAATAATAATTATTCTTAATAAAGAAAGAGATTATGTCTGTAATAATATAAGCACTATTATTATAAACTATCTCTACAATATTTAATTAATTATCTTAATTATTTTAAATATAGTTAATATAAACTCGCAGATAAATCTTAAAAAATATATTAACTTGTTCAGTCTAATTATTAATAAAGAGATGATAAATGATTATAAGAAAGTACTTAATATTAAGTCATTTATATAGATACTTAATAAACTTGTTTATAAATTATATATCTTAATCAGTAATTCAGATTTTAAGAATATTATAATAACGAATTAAACACTAATAGATAATAATAATAATTTCCTTAATAATTATACTCTTCTCGCGAATCATTTTAAAATAAGCACGCTTAATATAAGCATTAATTATAATCAGAATAATATCATTCTTAATCTTAATTATAAAGAGTTTAATAATAAAGTTTAAGCTTATTTAAGTTTAAGATTCTTTAAGCTAAAAGTGAGATTTAAAAAGATTGTAAATCTTATAAAAGCTAAGTTTGTTTTATTAATATAAGTAATATCTTTAAACATATCACTTAATTAATATGAAGAGTTTAAGTCAGAAGTACTGTTATTAAATTAGTTTAATTATGTGCTTCTATTCAAAATAATTAATAAGAAGATTATTATGATACTGCTTAAGAATCTAAATATATAAACTTCGGGAAATATAGATCTTATTATTCACAAAAAAAATTCCGTTATTTAGAGTTCATCTTTTTAAAAGATTCTTTAATAGAGTGTCTTCGTGAATATTAGAATCTTTAATAAGAGTAATGGCGTAATAGATGCGGATTAATTCAGAAACAGTGATTACTGAGAGATTTAGTTAAGAAATCTTAAAGTTATTAATCTCGATTAAGACGAGATTTAAGAAGAATATTATAAATAATAATTCTTTCTATATATAATCAGCGCGTTTAGAGAGCTTATTAATAGAATTAATTATACTCGAACAATATTTAATTATATAATCGAATTTGCTAAGCTTTAATTATAATTCTATCTATCAACAACTTAATTTTGTGATGAAGTTAAATTAACAAAGATTATTATAATTAAAGAGCACAATAATCTATTATTAAACGCCTTTTAAAAAGTGTCTTCAATACTTTATAATATATATTATAATTAGTAATTCTTAATTCGACGTATTATAATAAGACTCTTTAAAGATTAACTTCTTCGAATAGTAAATGATTAAGTATTATCTTTTATGCTAATTTATCTAAGAGAGCATTATCTTAATTACGTATACACAGACGTTAGATTTAATAAAGATCTGCTTACTCAAATCAAATTAATAAAGAATAGAATACTTATAGAATACATCTTTTAACTTATTAAAGAATTCTCAAGTCTATAATATAAAGATAAAGCTTTCGAAAGACTTCTTTAATAGATTTATTAGATCTCTAACAATCTTAAAGTATTCTTAAATAAAATAGTAATAGAAGTTTATAAAATTAAAAAATTCTTAAATCTCTTAAAGCTTATAAAGCTCTAACTAATTATAAATAATCGCGATTCTCTTTAACTTCATCTTAATTATATTATTATAAATAATAAAGTCTAAAAAGAAGACTTTCTAAATATAAAATTCACACTTATCAAGATTAATAAAGAGCTCAGTCTTTCAAAGACGATTTAAAATCTTATAAATTCTTTTCATCAACTGCTTTTTAATATTTTTATAGATGAGAATATTATTAAAGAAGATCACGCAATTATTATTAATTAGATTTGTAAGAGCATGATTTATATAAATCTGAAATCAGATCGGCTTATTAACTAATTTGAAGAATATAATATTATACTGAAAGAGTTCGTATTAAATCTTAAAGGCGGTAAGATGTTTATACTCTAAGATAATTCAGATTCGATGAAAGATCTTAATTAGATCAATCTTAACGAAGAATCGTGCGTTCTGAATCTGATTTAATAGAATATTGAATAAAGATGTTGAGTAGCGATTCTTAATAATAATAGCGTTAAGAGTTCGATAATTAACGCAAAGATGAAGCTTAATTAAATTTTTCTTGATTACGAAAAGAATCGAAATCGCGGTAGAAGACTTATTAAAGAAGATTTATCGACGGTATAAATATTCTTTAATATATTTCTTCTGAGTCTATAATTTGATATTACTATAAAAATATACAGATTTATTTAGCAGAATCTTATTTAATTCAATATTAATTCGGAAGTTTCATTTCGGGTCTTAATGAGATAGTAGTGAGATACATCTTTTCTTAAAGAAGACGTTGACATAATCTTAATAATTAGAAGATAAAGTAATACGAGCTTATAATTTCTTTTCAACAATTATTATAATAATAAGAATAATGAGAACAATAAGAAATATAATAAATTTATTAGCTATTAATAAATCATTCTTAACAGCTGTTTCAAAGCTTTTAACTTCTCTCTTAATCTAATAGAGCTCTATATTAAAGAGATCTTAAGCAAAACAGTTAGTAATCAAGTCAATCTTCTGTAAATCTAACGCGGTACTTAAAGAAACCGCATACTTAATTTAAAGAGTAGTAAACTCTTTAGCTTATTATATTTAAAAAAGATAATTAAATAAAATCTTCTTAAGAGTGATTTTAACGTAGAAGTTAATTAATAAATTAGTTAATTCAGAGATAGATTTCGGATTTTAATTAAAGTATAATATCTTTATAAGTTAGTTAATCTGAGAATTATACTTACACAGATATAACTATTCTGCGATTAAATTATACAGATTAATATAAGCTATAATAATCTTAATTATCTGCTCTAATTCTATAAAGATTTAAAACGTTAAAATATATTTCTTAAAATCTTTAATCTACTAAAGCTCACTTTTGTTTAACGCGTGAATAGTGTTCTCAATAATAACTTCTTAAATATTATAATCTAAGATCTAGTTATGATTTACAAAGTTTATTATTATTTCGCTATCTATTATTATCATTATCTTCTTCTCATTCAGTAAGCTCTTAATAATTAAATATAAAGTTGTGTTAAAGATGATTTTATTAATAAGAGTTAATATAATGTTAAAGACTGTCAAGACTAGCTATAGTAAGGTTCAGATATCAGGGGGTTGTGAATAGAAATCACTGTTCTCATATAGAAGGGTCAAGAGTAGAGTGCAATTGATAACATGAATTGATTACGAAAGAAGAATAGAATTATGAAATTATAAGATGTAGTGTTATTTATATACTTAAGAAGAATCATTGCTCACAACTGCTTACTCGTGAGTTTAAGTGAGCATTAGCTGATTGCTCACAACTGCTCACTCGTGAGCCTGAATGAGTACTGACTTATTGCTCACGACTGCTCACTCGTGAGCCTGAATGAGTACTAGCTTGACATCAAGTCTTAAGTCACGTGATTCGGTTAATCTTTCTATTTCGAAAGATTTTATAATACTATCTCTTTCTTAACTAATCTTTATTTTGAAGACTAAGAGCTAAAATCAAGAGCTTTTATAAGAGAAGTTCTTCATTATTCTTTCTTCTCATTATGCTTATTTATCGAGTGAGTAAGTCTTCTTTCTATTATCGTTAGACTTTAATGAAGAGAGTGCTAAAGCTGAATTCTTTTACTAAGATATTCTACTCTAATTATACTCTCGCAGATATTCTATACATTTTCTCTGCACAATTCTCTAAATGCTTTAAATATATTTGTCGCGGTCATTATTATAACGGAAACTTTTCTGATGATAATTTCAATAAGTTAAATTAAGAGAAGAAGAAATTGCAGCTAACTCTTTATACTTCTCATAAAAGATCTTTAAAGAAGACTGCGAAAGCTGTAAGTCTTTAGAGATAAATTAAATCTCTGAAAAAGACGCGAAAGATTATAATATCTTAAAAGATTAAGTCTTTAAATGAGCTTAATTAAAAAGAGGAATATTTAGAAGAGAGAGAATAATCAATTAATGCGGGATTAAATATTATTTTTAATAAGATATAACTAACTATTCTCTTTGATTTTTCTCATATTAAGAGTTCCGGCGATAATAATTCTCAAGGATTATGAAGTTGAGATTCATTTTCAATTCTTATATATTTTCTGATATATTATATTCTAATCATTTTATTAGATAATGAATTTTATCTTTAATCTCTTAATTGTTCAGCACTCGTTTCATTTTATACTTCTAATTCTAATTATTTAAATAAATTAAAGTCTATTTAGCGTTCTTTAATATAAATTTTAGAAGAGAAATATCGAATATAGAGTAAATCCTTATAATATCTAAAAGTTTAAGTCTGTAAATTGCTTTATCTAAAACTCTCTAAATTGAGTAGAGATTAAGTTTTATGTGATCTAATTTTGCACTAAATCTTTTAATTTTGATATTTTGATGAAGTAGATATACTGAATTCTTCTCTTTAAGATTTGATCTGTCAATTCTCTTAAAGTTATAATAGATTCCGAATCTTTAACTAATAAACTTAAGATCTTTTATCAATTCTTAATATAAACTGATTAATAATTATACGCTGATAACTATTTTTTGTGTAAGCTGTTTCACTTCTTTTAATTATTTATACGAAACGAATTTATATTCGTAATTTGCGTAAAATAATAATATTTCAATTACTGCCGATACACTATTATACGCGAACTGCGCTAACAATAGAAGTACTACTCAATTATTCTAACAATAATTTACATAATATCGTAGATATTGTTTCAGTATCTAATTGATTCTTTTAATTTGTTCGTCTATCTGCGGATGATAAATAAGTAATAACTTATACTTAATCCTAAGCTGATTCATTAATAATTTCCAAAATTTGAAAGTGAATAGTTTATCTCAATTAGAGAGGATTTCCGCTGATATATCGTGATTTGCGAATATTATTCGCAAAAATATGTAGATCAGATCCTCCGCATTAAATGCTTCTAAATAATTGATGAAGTATATATATTTCATTAGTCTATCAGTAATAATCAAAATGCTATTATAGCTAATATTTATTATTAGATCTTTAAACAAAAGTAATTTAATAATAAAGTCTAATATTATAGATTTCCAGACTCTCTTTAATATCTTTAGTAACTGCATCTTTCTATATGATTTATATTGAGAGTGCTTTATTTTCTAATAAATATTACAGTTAACAATTCACTGTCGAACTGCTTTATTTATTTTAAAAAAATAGTAGAATTTAAAAATATATTTCAGAGTTTTTTCTATTTCTTGATATTTATAAGAAGTCTCCTTATAATATTATTGAAGAATTATCTCTTTAACTTGATTCATAACATATACCAATTTCTTATATAAGATCAGCCCGCTGTTCTATTATTAGAAGACTAAGTATTTTTCGAAATTCTTTTAAATTTCATGGAATAAATAATTGTTTAAGTATGATCTAATAATTCGACATTTCTAATCTTAATCAGAAATCTAAAATATCAAAGCGATCATAATATAATTATATATTATAGATCCGTCTAAGTTCTCACGTAAAACTGATTGTGAAGCGAATTTGACATCTCAAACATAATTTACTCAATAACTTAAAGCATCAGCTTTAATATTATTATTTCCTTTTCAATAAAATATCTTAAAGTTATATACTGATAATAGTTCAGACTATCATATCTGATATCTATTTAATATCTTAATAATAATGAAGTATAATAGATTTTTATGATCTATATAGACTTTCACAGAATACTTAGATTCTTTCAAGTATACTCATTATTCATCAAACGCGGTAATTATAGCTAAGAGTTTCTTATTATGAATCTCGTAATTAAATTCCGCAGAAATCATTTTTCTAGAATAGAAAATAACGAGTCTTAATCATTCTTCGTTATTAGATTGACTTATATATATATTGATGATATAGTCTAATATATTCATCTTAAGCATAATTTATCTCTTAAAATCAAATATTGCGAGAATGAAGACTGTTATAAATTTCTGTTTCAGCTTCTAAAACGAAGACTCTACTTCTATTTTTCAGATAAAAAATACTTTCTTTCTAGTCATTTATATTAACGGGGCGGTTATTTTTGAGTAACTTGTAATAAATCTTTAATAGAAGTTGGCGAATTTGAGAAATAATTATAATTTCTTTATTAATATAAATTGCGGTTATTTAAATATAACTGTGATCTTAAATTTATTTATCTAAATTCTCATAATTATTAAAATAAATTTAAGAAACTTAATACTTTACTTATAAAACTTATATTTCTTGATCTTTATTAACAGATTTTTTATTTAAAGAGCGCGAAGCATCTTTCGAACGTGTTCAATATATTATTCTTTAATTTCAAAGTATATGAGAATATTATTAAGATAGATGATACAGAACTGATCTAGATATTCTTTAAGAATATTATTCATCATAAATTAAAAGAAGATCGGGGCGTTTATCAATCTAAATAATATGATTAGATACTCGTAATAATTATAACGAGTTTGAAATGTTATTTTCTATTTCTCTTCTTTTTTCATTCTCATTAAATTATATACTCTCCGTAAATTAAGCGTTATAAACTACTTAGCTTCACGAATACAATTATATAGCTTAGAGATGAGAGGTAATACGTAATAATTTTTTATAATTATATTATTCAGTTATTAATAATTAATATATAGACGCATTTCTTTATTTAACTTCGAAATAAATAGAACTGAGTATTCTATAAATAAAGTTAAGAATTGAATAAATTCTTTTTTTTAATTCTTGTTAAGATATTCTTATAAAATTTTAAATTCTTTCTTAGAAAGAGAATAAATAGATTTGTACGTAAGTTTCTTATCGAGTTTCAACAAAATTTCATAATCTTAAAATTGATGTTCAGATAACGCAGATGCGCTTTTATTCTTTATAAATAAATATTTAAATTCATTATATTTAGATGAATACTTAGAAAGTTTCTCTATTATTTCTACTAAGCATCTGTTATCAGATTTTATTTATACTATCTTAATGAATAATATTATTACTATGATTATTTCGCAGGCGTAATTAAGAAAGCTAATAATCTGTTATTTCTAACTTACTTTCGAATTATAAGTTTCCAATTATAGAATTCCCAGAATAATATCGTATTTGATTTTCACAATATCTAACATCACCTTTTCGATATGTTATTATATAGCTAAATTGAGTGAATAAGTCTCTATCTTAATCTATTCTTAATTTTACTTTATAAAGCTTTCGTCTACTAATATTAAGCGATAAAGTTTATTCTTCTCTTAAGTTAACAAACATAAGCGAGTTATATACGCTAAAAAAGCGTAATTTTCGATAACTTTAAAATCTATTATAATCTTAACTTTTTATTATTTAATATTTTCTTATAAGATTATATATCGTGTATAATTAATATTGATTACTACTAATTTTTGAGACTTAAGATTAAATTCTTTATTAAGTCTCAAACGCAAAGAGTCTTCTTATTTTTTAATTCTTTAAATCAATAGTTTCGAAAATAAGTATATTCTTTCTTTATAAAGTAATAATTGAGATTATCACACGAGAAGTATGTATATAACTTATAAGAGGTGCGATTCTCTCTATCACAAATCACTCTTATTATCTTTAATTCTTTGAATTCTTTAATTTATATTATACTTACGCTTTATATTTCTTCGAGATAAGCGAGAGTGTTAATCTTATATAAATTAACTGCTCCTCAAATATTACTATTTAAGTGATAATAAATCTGTTTCTAATTTTAATTCGAACAGTCTTCTATGTGATATATTCTTAATTATAATTTCGACTTAATTCTTTAAGATATCTTTTTAAATACATATATCTTATATTAATATTGAGATTTTAACTCGCAATTTATATTCATATATAGCGCTGACTTTCAGAACTTAATAATTATTTTTATATAATTCTTATTATACTTAAAATTGTTTAATACTCACTTCTGAAATACTTTAAAGATAGCGCTCAATAATTATCTTATTTTCTTCTATCTAAATTTCTTGAAATATCACTTTAAGCCGTTCTTATCTAATCTATAAATAGCGTATTAATCATTATAATAGATAGTCTAAAATAAGTAGATATAAGATAATTCTATAGATTTTTAATTATAAATCTATTTAAATAATTTAATAACTGTTTTTAACATCAGTATTTTAATATCAGCGCAGCTGATATCTTATATATTATCTGATTTATTCATTCTCTATTTCGCCAATTCTCCCGAGATCGCGTATAACTATTATTTATTGAAACAATTATTAACTCAATATTCAGATTTCTTATAATAGAGATATAAGTTCTTTTTCATTCGCTTCTCTTACTAAATTAAAGAGAGTTTATCTTAATTAGATTTCTTTCTAAACTTTCTCTGATTTATAACATTTAAATTCATTTCTCGAAAGTATCAAACTTATTTAAATTAATACTCTTTCTTTTAATACTTACTTAAGATAAACGCTTAAGTATATTCTTATTCTTTTTTCATCTATCTTTTATATAGATGATTATCTATCTTAATAGATATATTAATTAGACTCTTTAGTTTATCTAATCTCTCAATTTAAGTCAGCTTATTCTTAATTGAATTCTTCAGTTCTAGATAATATTTAATTATAAGTACTATATCATCTCACTTAATTTATAATGTAATCTGCTAAAACTTAGATATATACTTTATTGCTAAATCTATCTATTAAAGTTTTTAAACTTCTCGTTCAGTAGTTCGTTCTTCGTTCACTTCTTTATACACCCGTCTAATACACTTCTTAAAGTAAGAATAGCTGATGAAGATTCTTTTTATTTTCTCTTTCTTATCTTTGATCGACTTTTCTAAGTAATCTATTAGATAAGATTCGAACTAATTAAAGACTCTATTTCTGAGATAAGTAACTGCGAATATTATCTTAACTTCAATCATCTTTAATCTCTAAATATTAAATTAAATATATATATTAACTTAAGTTAAGAAAATTCGAAGTTTCTTTCTATCTTTATAAAACGTGTTAGAGATATTGACTTTTAAGAAGATGTGATCTATATTAGCAATCCCTTCTTAAGATTATTCTTATTTAAAGTATGATATATTTATCTTAATAATTTCTATTATAATAAAGTAACTAATATTCGATAATAAGTAGTTAAAGTATTAAGAATTATTAAGATTAGCTATAACAAGATTCAGATATTAGAGAATTATGAATAGAAATCACTGTTCTTATATAGAAGAATTAAGAGTAGAATGCAATTAATAATATAAGTTAATTACGAAAGAAGAATAGAATTATAAAACTATAAGATGTAGCGTTATTTATATACTTAAGAAGAATCGTTACTCACGACTACTCACTCGTAAGTCTGAGTAAGCACTGACTGATTACTTACGACTACTTACTCGTGAGCCTGAGTGAGCACTGACTTATTACTTACGACTGCTCACTCGTAAGTCTGAGTGAGCACTAACTTGACGTCAAGTCTTAAGTCATGTAACCCGGCTAATCTTTCTGTTTCGGAAGATTCTGTAATATATAATTCTGAAGAATAGCAAATCTAAGCTTATCTAAATTACTAAATCTTTCACAATCTCTATTAATATTATAATTATAAGTATTAAGCTTATTAATTAAGTCTTTAAAGTTATAAAGCACTTCAGAATCTTATAATTAACTTTATTATAATAAAGATAGAGATTAAAATCGCGATAATATTACTTTTCTTCTGCGATAAGAGAGATCTATATATTTCGTGCTCAAGATTTTAAGATTTTAATTAAGACTGCAGTCGTATTTATAACGCAGAAGTTATCGCGACTATTATTAATTAAATTAATTGAAATACTTTAAAGACTTCGATTTCGAGTATATTTAATTTGAAGACTTTAATTAATAAAGAGAGCGTATTTCTTTAAATCTATATAATTATTAAAGTTTAGAATTAAGATGTTAATTAATTTCTACACATTATATTTAAGCTTAAACTTAAAAAGCATTTCTTAAATAAGAATAGAATAATTAAGCTATAAAGCTAAATCCTTAAAAATCTCAATCATCTTCTTCACTATTATGATTTATTAAAGATCTCTTAGCTACTAATTAAGATGATTTCTTAACTAAGAATCGCGATACTATTAATATAGAATTTGCTTAATATCATTAAAGCAGTTTGAGATAATATTAAGTTATTAATTATTAAGAATTAACTAAAGAAATTTCTTAATCTTATTCGCGCAGAAATTATAGAGAGAGTTAATTTAAACGCTCTTATTATTTAATAGATGCTAAATCATTATCAGAAGAGAATTTAAAGATCGATAAAAAAGAGATCAAGCTTATCAGTCTCGCCGTTAAAGATAATGATATTAATAGGCTTAAGCTCTTTAATTACGGAAATTAAGATGAATCGATTATTTATTAGAATAGCTGATAATTTATATTTTCGTTCAAGTCAAGTCTTAATCTTCTTTATAACTTTATAACAGATACTGTTCAGCTCTTAAATAATAAGATCTTTATAAGTGCTAAGATCTTTATAAAATTCGTTATTATCAGCGTCTTTATTCTTCTTAATTAAGATATGAGATCTAACTAAGTTAGTAAGAGATATTAATTTAAATTCTAAAATAATAAAGAAGTTCATTTAAATCTTATATTATAAGCTATGTTAAAGATTCTTATATTAAGTTAATAAATCGAACTTAAGTAATAAGATAACTGAATACTAAATATCAGATATAATATTCTAATTTAATATCTTTAAAATCTTGAAGATACTTAGTCTGAGATTATAATTCTGAAAATCTGTAATTTTAAAGCTATAATTCTGTAAATTTATGATTTAATATTTATAATTCTAAAGCTATAATTCTGTAAATCTATAATTTAAGAATTATTTTATCAGATCTATACTAAGATAACACTTAAAATGTTAGAGTTAAAAGTTAAGAAAATAAAAAAGATATAAAAGAGATAGAGTAGTAAAGTATTAATAATAAGATGAAACTAAGTGTAAAGCAATTATCTAGAATAGATTAATAAAAGAGTCTTATATTCTTTTATAATTTTCAAACTTATTAACTAATAAATAATTATATAATAAAGCTCACGAAAATATCTATCTCTCTTTTTATTATATAGAATAATAAAGATAATAAGATTAATATCTTTTTATATAATAAAGTTGTAGATTATATATCTGAGTTAATCGAGATTAAAGATTTAACTTAGTTATAATTATATATCTAAGTTAATCAAGATTGAGAATCTAACTTAATCATAATCACGTGTTTAAGTTAATTGAGATTAAGAATCTGACTTAATTAAGATTATATATTTAAGTTAATCGAGATTAAGAGT
>JAABUK010000931.1_pt1 | contig 58615 bp, 50 predicted proteins | sample 5559141 | NCBI WGS metagenome assembly JAABUK01 (sample SAMN10711869, study PRJNA513367) | rock metagenome | isolation source: Antarctica rocks | place: Antarctica: Victoria Land, Pudding Butte nord | collected 2016-01-03
TGGAGAGCCGGGAATCGCTACGCGCTTCCCGGCTCTCCACGCCACATCCGGCGGCTATCTCAGCACACCAAAAGCTGCGCTACACTAACAATCCAACCGGTGCAAAAGATCGGGCACTGCACCTCGGCCGCGTATCCCTCAGTCCTCGATCGGTTCTGTCCTTGTGGTGGCTATAGGAATGACGCTGCTCGCTTTAGGCTTTTCTTTCATCCGTGGTGGCCTGGGGCGGAGAGTGGCGTTTTGCTCGTCATTGTCTACATCGTGTTCGCTTTACCATGGTCTTCACCTTCCAGCGTAAATCTTTCACAATCGCGAGCTTATTTCCGCAGCGAGCTTTGAGAGCGTGATAACGCGATTGCAGCCGGGAACCCTTGCGATTGCTGGCGGCCCATGCGCTCTGAGTGAGCGTCGTCTTGAGCCAGACATTTCCCCAAATCGTAGGAACTCTTTTCTTGATACCGGCGCTCTCATGGTTCGCTTGACAGAGCCCCGCCCAGAACTAAGTTGCGCTGCCGTGGGGAACTGCTGCATGTCTGCGCCTACCTCGGCCAGGATACTGGCTGCGGACTCCTCTTTGATTTCCCGGAATGCTCTGGAGCAGATGAAATGCTCCAGCCAGGGCTGGGCTTTCCATGCGCCGTCGGATCTCGCGGTTGAGCGCTTCAACCTCATCGTCCAGAAACTCCAGGTGTTGAAGCGGATGTCGAATGAGAAAGCGCTGATGGTCGCTCAACCGATGATCAGCAACGGAGGCAGTAATCTGCGGAATCTTCACCCGTGCTTTTTCTTGCCAAGTTGGCAATCTGTTCCGCATTCACCCACTGCAACTAAAAGTTCACCTACCAAGGTCTGCATAGGAACAGCAAAGACGAAAGAACAGTCACAACAGCGTGTCACAACCTGTCCTCAAGAATGGTCTTTGAAGACCGTTCCTCTTATAAGGAAGGGCGCGAGCGCAACTCATCAGTGGCAGGAGAGCTGATCTCCACCAAAGGCCGCACATTCGCGCAGACTTGCTTTCTCGTTCCGCAGCTTTTCCGTTGCAGTCGTGTGCGGCGGACCATACATTCTTGAGCTGTCTTCTGCTGGTGCGAGGTACAGCCACGGTACACACGTCAGCTTTTCCACAGAAGGAGTGTTTGCGGTAAATCACGGTCGCTCAGTCACATAGGGCTACGGTGCTTTACGGAAGCGAGCCCTTTGTTTTGTTGGCTTTACACTCTTCTCCAGCAACTCAAAATTCGCCGAGGGCAACCTCGTGGGGGTTCGACCCCCCTCCCGGCACCAAACGACAGAGATAGGCGGGGTATCGTTCTGTGGGATAACGACGCTCCTGCTTATGCCGGAGGTAGGCTGGAAGCGCTCTCCTGTCCGCTGTTAGTCGGCTTCCGATTGTTACAGGCCATGCTGGAACCGAGGATGGTCACGACCAAGACCCAACGCTTGTTGGCTGACGAGGATTCTTCCGAGCTAACAGAGTCGTCGTTCTGTCCGGACGTCGCGCGAATCGAGTGCATCCATTGCTGCATATTGGTTCGCTCCGCGGCCCTTGCCTAAACTTCTAAAATTGCAGAATCGAGACCGCATTGACAGTGGCGGTGACCTTACTGGGACCTTTGTGCGGCGCGGGATCTCTGGACGGGTCTGCGTTTTACCGGAACGATCTCGTCCAGGAGAAGGCCGAGGCTGGTTTGCGCATCTCGCAAGGTGGTGGTGTGACGTTCCAGTCGGCTGATCATCAGCGATCCTTCGAGGGTCGCGATGATGGTGTTCGCCACGCGCCGCAGGTCGATGTCCCGGCGAATCTCTCCTGCCTGAAGTCGCTTCTCGATGATGCGGCTGCGCTCGCGCCAATCCTGGATTCCGCCCAGCGCGAGGGAAACGGAGAACGTGGTTGCTATCGTCCGCGTCGATGGCCGTGTTCATCAGGGGGCAACCTTCGGCGACCGGGGATGGCGTCTCGACGAACATCCGATTGCGCGGCGCAGCTTCTCGGCGCCGGCGGCGATCTCATCCAGGTTTTCGGTTCGTACCTTGGTGCTTTGCGCGAGAGCAAATTGGAAGGCCTCTGTCGCGAGTTCCTCTTTACTGGTGAAGTGCCGATGGTGCAGGCCGGTAGCGGCCATGAGGTCTTGCCTCGAACTGCCGCAAATCCATGCTGGTTGAAGATGGGCGTGGCCTTCTCGATGGTTCGCTGCCTGGTTGCCTCGCCTTTCCGCACCGCTCACCTCCAGACAGAGTAAGACAAGACGCACCGGTCCCATCTTTACTGATTAGATGGTTATAGGGACCGAGTGGTCTCTTCTGGTCGAGGATGCCTATGGCCGTCGCTATAGCCGCGTTGTCGGTCACAGTCCCAAACCGCGTTGTTGCCGCGACTCGTCCTTGGATGTGGCGCTCGACACCTCCATCGCAGCGTGTCGTTCCCTAATTGGGATAAACGTGGTGTGCGCCGGGAAAATGGAATACGGAATGCGCAATCGTTTGCTCATAGCGTGAGATGTTGTGAGCCAGGAACTGCGAAGGCTGGGGTAGATAGGGAGGAGGAACGAGTTTAGTTTGGTCAGAGAACTGCTAGGTACTTTGCGTCCTACTTGGCGGTTCCCTTGCGTAAACTCTTTTCTAACCTCGTCTTCTGCTCTTTTGCCTCGCTTTCCGTTCTGGCCTTCGTTCCTACCCTTGCCCTCGCCGAGAGCCGATGGGTTCCTGTTGGGCCGGACGGCGGTGACGCGCGAGCGTTTGCAGCCGATCCAAACGATCACAAGCACATCTATCTCGGTACAACCAGCGGAACTCTCTATGACTCGCACGATGGTGGACAAAGCTGGACGCGCCTAGCGCGGATAGGGAACCGGGACGATCTGGTCCTGGACAATATCGTGGTTGACCCGCTCGCTCCGGAGCACATCTACGTAGGTGCCTGGGGAGTCGGGTATGCCGGGGGAGGGCTTTACACCAGCGCAGACGGGGGCCGGACGTGGACATCGAATCCCGCGATGGACGGCCACTCCGTCCTCGCCCTTACCATGGCTCCATCTGATCCGAAGACCATGGTGATCGGAGCGCTTGACGGTGTCTTTCGCACGATCGACGGTGGCAGCACATGGAAGCAGATCAGTCCCGAGAAGAGCAAAGAGCTGCACGAGATCGAGTCGATCGCGATCGATCCCAAGGACCCGCGCATCCTCTTCGCGGGAACGTGGCACCTACCCTGGAAGACCACGGACGGAGGCGATCATTGGGCAAGCATGAAAGAAGGGATCATCGACGACTCCGATGTGTTTTCCATCATCGTGGATCCCACCAATCCGCAGAATGTATTTCTCTCGGCCTGCTCCGGAATTTATCGCAGCACTGATGACGGCGGCACCTTCACGAAGGTGCAGGGCATACCAGCAACGGCGCGTCGTACCCGCGTGCTGATGGAAGACAGCACGCAGCCGAACGTGGTCTTTGCCGGAACGACCGAAGGTCTCTGGCGCACCACTGACTCCGGACATACTTTTCAGCGCCATGGGGATCCGTCGTGGATCATCAACGATGTAAGCATCGACAAGCAGGACAGCAAGCGGGTGCTGCTCGCGACCGATCGCACGGGTGTGCTGCTGTCCAACGACGGCGGCATGACCTTCACCTCGTCGAACGAAGGCTTTTACTCGCGCAGGATCTCAGCCGTTCTGCAGGACGGCAATGACGGGTCACAGATCAATCTCGGAGTGATCAACGACAAGGCTGCGGGTGGCGTGTTTCGCAGCGAAGACGGCGGGAAGACCTGGACTCAAAGGAGTGCGGGCCTGGGCGGCGCAGATGTCCTATCGCTAGGAAAGACGCCGAAAGGCACGCTCCTCGCCGGCACCCGCCACGGGTTCTACCGGTTTGAGAACGGAACGTGGCAGATCTCGGGCTTGACCCTCCCCTTACCACCCGAGGTTTCTCCGGATGCGCCGACCAAGCCAGCATCTCACCCACTCCGGAAGGGGCACGCTTCCGCCAAGGACGCACAGACGGCTTCTCCTCCGGAAGCGGCCGCAACGAAGCGCAGGTTCACCGCGAAGGCGCAGCCGCATGCGGTCAGCCTTGCGCCGCAACAGCTAAGCACCGGGGTCTACGGCATCGCTTCGGACGATGCGAACGTATTTGCCGCAACGGAAGAGGGGCTGCTCACCTCGGCGGACGAGGGCCGTACCTGGAACCGGGTGCGTAGCGCAAAGACTATGCTGTGGCGGCAAGTAGCAGCACAGGGTGCGCTCGTTGCCGTGGCAGATCTGAAAAGGATCGCGGTCTCCTCCGATAAGGGATTGAGCTTTCATCCGGTGGCCACACCCGCCGAACTCACGATGATCTCGGCTATCACGATCGACAGCGACGGCCGTATCTGGGTTGGCGGGCGTGAAGGCGTATATGTGTCCGAGGATAGTGGGTCCACCTGGCATGCGCAGAAAGAACTGTTTGTCCCTGATGTCAGTGGACTCTACTTCGACCAGGCGAACCGCCGTATTCTGGTCACCTCCAACCAACCAGAGTCGCTCGTCTTCGGCGTAAAGCTGCCGGAGATGACAGTGAGTCACTGGAACCCGGGCTGGGTACTTCGAGAAGCCAGATCTGTCGGTGACCATCTGGTCGGCATCACGCGTTTCGACGGAATTGTTCTGCAGCCGGCAGTCCCAGGCTCACAGGAGGCAAGCGCGAAGTGATGTTCTCCACAAGGGAGCACTTGGTTTCGCTCTGAGTTGAGGATATCCGTCCTTTGAGCTTTCATCAGAGCTGATGCCTTTCGCGCCGTTTACAGCCTGGCGCCACGAAGGCTTAAGGAGTTTGCGATCACCGATACGGAGCTGAAGCTCATGACAGCAGCCGCGATCATGGGGCTGAGCAAGAGTCCGAAGAACGGGTAGAGGATGCCTGCTGCGAGCGGCACCACCGGGGCATTGTAGAGGAAGGCGAAGAAGAGATTTTGCCTGATGTTGCTCATGGTGTGCTGGCTGAGTCTTCTAGCTTTGACGAGGCCGCAGAGGTCGCCGTTGATGAGCGTGATCCCGCTGGTCTCCATGGCCACATCCGTGCCCCTTCCCATGGCAATTCCGACCTGGCTTGTGCGACTGCCGGAGCGTCATTAACCCCGTCGCCAGCCATCGCCACAACGGATCCCGCAGCCTGAAGTTTCTTCACGACCTCGGCTTTCTTTTGCGGCAGCACGTCGGCTTCGAAGTCGATCCCCAGTTTTGAGCTAGCGATGCGGCGGTGGTGTGGTTGTCACCCGTCACCGTGACGACTCTGATCCCTAATTTCTTCAACTGCTCGATGACATCGGCGGTTGAGTCTTTCAACGCATCAGAGACAGCAATGAGGCCGGCGAAGCGCGCCTCTGATGCGACGTACATGACGGTGTGCCCTTCGGCCTGAAGAGCTTCTGCTCTTCCACGCAAGATTTCAGCCGGCGCTCCGAAATCGCTCATCAGGGCGCTGTTTTCCAATGGCTGCTTTCATGCCGTTCAAAGTTCCAGAGACGCCTTTGCCGGTCAGGGATTGGAATGCTTCCACGGCGGAGGGACCAACTCTTCTCTCCCGGGCGGCGGCGGGGATTGCCGCGCCCAACGGGATGTTCGCTCGCCTTCTCGAGGCTGGCGGCAACTCACAGGAGAGCTTGCGGCTTTCCGGTTCTGTCCGAACGATCTCGGGATGCATCGGGCAGGTGTACTGAATGGCGGTGAGCGGGGCTGCCATGCTGGCCGGCTCGAGTGCCATGCCGCACTTTGGGCAACTGCCGGGTCCCGACTTGTGCACCTCTGGATGCATCGCACAGATGTATTCGGTGTGCGGCACAGCCGCTGCCGGAGGAGGCGGAGATGCTGCCGGAGGTTGAACTTTGAGGTATTTGTCCGGTTCTGCGCTAGATTGTGCGGCGCAACCCTGACTGGGAGGAGAAGTGCCTGCTGCCCTGGTGATCCAGATTTGCAGCGGATTTAGCGGGATCAACTGTCTTACCGCAGACTGGATTGAGAGTTGGCTGAGACATATCGGCTCGCTTAGAGTGGAGGCTTTTGAAGCGTCAAAATTCGTGTGAGTTGTGGAGGGCCAAACCTCATCCGGACTGTCGAGCGCACCTGAGCGAGGGCTGATGGCGAGATCCTGCTGTCCGGAGAGGGCTGCGAAGATACGGGATTTCAGTGGGAACTCGCGCTGCGCGGTGTCGAAGACCATCTTCGCCTGCTCGACTGCGACCTCTGCCTGCAGGGATCGGGCGGCAGGACACAAATGAGCGTCATCATGCCTTGCATGAACAGATTCCGTCCTGGGCAGAGCCCGTCGTTTCTCGGGCCGATCGACCGTCTGACCACGCTCATCAATGGGAGCTCCATGTAGGCATCCTGCGGGAAGTTTGGAAAGCCGAAACGGTAGGGTCTTAACTTGCGCCGCCAGGGTTACGTTGTGATGCCGCGAAGGTCTCAGGGCGGATGGGAACGAAGCGAAACAGACCGGCCGGCGACAGAAGAAGTCGGCTGCTGGCGAGACCCCCGGCGTGACATGCTGGCGAGGGAGACCGAACAGCTTTCGACTAAAGGCGGCAGATGAGGAGCTCTCTTTCGTAGATCATCTCGGGGGGGAGATGGTCGTGGAGAAGGAGAAAGAGCTCTTCGTGTCCCATGACCTCGTGCTTCCATTGTTCGCGATCGACATGCTGGAGAGCTTCGAAGGTGGAGCGCGGGAAATCGAGACTGTTCCAATTGATGTCTTCGAAGTGAGGCGTCCATCCGATCGGGGATTCTTTCCCACGAACCCGGCCGCGGACGCGGTCAACGATCCACTTGAGCACGCGCATGTTTTCGCTGTAACCCGGCCATAGAAAGTCGCCTGCAGCGTCTTTGCGGAACCAGTTGACATGGAAGATGCGTGGCGTGGTGGAAAGGGACCGCTGCATACGCAGCCAGTGCCGGAAGTAATCGCCCATGTTGTAGCCACAGAAGGGAAGCATGGCCATTGGATCGCGGCGAACCTTGCCGATGGCACCGGCGGAGGCGGCGGTGGTCTCCGAACCCATCGTTGCGCCGACGTAGATTCCGGCGGACCAGTTGAAGGCCTGGTAGACGAGGGGCATGGTGGTGGGCCGGCGGCCGCCGAAGATGAAGGCGGAGATGAGAACACCGTCGGGATCTTCCCAGGATGGATCGATGGTGGGGCATTGGGAGGCAGGTGCGGTGAAGCGGCCGTTAGGGTGGGCAGCGGGCTTCCCAGTCTCCTTACCTATGGCGGGAGTCCATCGATCGCCGCGCCAATCAAGGCACTCGGCGGGTGGAGCATCGGTCATGCCCTCCCACCAGACGCCGGGCTTGCCTCCGGGCTGTGCCGGAGGTGTGAGCGCGACGTTGGTGAAGATGGTATTCGATCGAAGGGTGGCCATGGCATTGGGGTTGGTCTTTGCCGAGGTGCCGGGAGCGACGCCGAAGAAACCGGCCTCTGGGTTGATGGCGCGAAGCTGGCCGGTGCCGTCGGGTTTGATCCAGGCGATGTCGTCACCCACGGTGAGAACCTTATAGCCTTCAAAGCCGGCGGGCGGAATCATCATGGCGAAGTTGGTTTTGCCGCAGGCAGATGGGAACGCGGCGGCGACGTAGGTCTTCTCGACTCTGCCCTGTGCGTCGGGAGGAGCTTCGACTCCGAGGATAAGCATGTGCTCGGCCATCCAGCCCTCGTCACGAGCGATGTTGGATGCGATGCGAAGGGCAAAGCACTTCTTTCCGAGAAGGGCGTTGCCGCCGTAACCCGAGCCGTAGGACCAGATCTCCCGGGTCTCGGGGAAGTGGACGATGTATTTCTCGTTATTACAGGGCCAGGGAACGTCGACCTGTCCGGGTGCGAGGGGCGCTCCGACGGAGTGCATGCAGGGGACGACGCGTTTTTCGTCTTTATCGATCTCCGCAAAGACGGGGGTGCCGATGCGGGCCATGATGCGCATGTTGACGACGGCGTAGGCGGAGTCGGTTAACTGCACTCCTATCCGCGACATGGGAGAGCCTACTGGACCCATTGAGTAGGGAAGGACGTACATGGTGCGGCCACGCATGGAGTTACGGAAGAGCTGCTTGAGCTTTCTCCGCATGGTGAAGGGGTCTTCCCAATTGTTGGTGGGGCCCGCGGCGTCTTTTGAGAGGGAGCAGATGAAGGTGCGGTCTTCGACGCGGGCGACGTCGTTGGAGTCGGACCGGGCGTAGAAGCATCCGGGCCAAGTGACTGGATCCAGACGGGTAAAGGTTCCGGCCTCGACCAGACCGTCGCACAGGAACTGGTACTCGGCGAGCGATCCGTCGATCCAGTGGATGGAATCAGGCTGCGTAAGATCGGCCATCTTCTCCACCCAGCGAATCAGGTGTTTATTGGTGGTGAGCGGTGTGGAGATGGTGGTGTTTTTCGTGGTCAAGGCGCGGTTTCCTTCGGGCTTGATTTTTCGCTGATCCGGGGGCGAAGTCAAACTCGCTGAATCTCGGTGGGATCTTCCCGGAGTGGAAGCACCCAGTCCATTTAGAGTGGAACCTTATGACGGACATGACGGACTCGTCAAAAGTCGACCTTGTCGGCGTCGGTCTGAACGCCACGGACACTGTCATCGTGCTCACGGATTTCCCAGAACGCGGTTCCAAGGTGGAGTACCGGGACGTGAGCATTCTGCCGGGCGGACAGGTGGCGACGACGGTGGTTGCGTGTCAACGCTGGGGCATGCGTACGCGCTATGTCGGGAAGCTGGGCGATGATGATGCGGCCGAGCTGCATCGCCGGGAGTTTGCGCGTGCGGGCGTGGAGACAAGGCTGGTCACGGTGGCGGGAGTTGCGAGTCCCCAGTCCCTGATCCTGGTCGAAGGTGGAGTCGATGGGGGAGGCGAAAGGACGGTTCTTTGCAGGCGTGATGAACGGCTGATCCTTGAGCCCGGCGATCTCGACCGCGAGTGGATTGTGAATGCGCGGGCTCTTCATGTCGACGGGCACGATACGGCCGCAGCCACGCTGGCGGCTCAGTGGGCGCATGAAGCCGGTATACCCGTGATCGCCGATCTGGACGAGTTGTATCCCGGAGTTGAGGAGCTGATTCGGAACGTCGACTACCTTATTGTCAGCAGAGATTTCCCTTGCCGACTGATGGGGGAAGTGGATCTGGAGTTGTCCCTGCGGCGGATGCAGAGTCGCTTCGGGTGCCGGCTTACGGCTGCGACGCTGGGAGAGGGCGGCGTCATGGCGTGGGACGGGAGACGAATCTACACGACGCCTGCGTATCTCGTTCCGGTGGTCGATACGACTGGCGCCGGAGATATCTTCCATGCGGGGGTGATCCATGGGCTGCTGCAGGGCTGGCCGCTGGAGCGACAGCTCGACTTCGCCTGTGCCGCGGCTGCGTTGAACTGCATGGCGGTCGGCGCGCGGGGTGGCATCCGGGCGACTGAAGAGATTGAGAGGCTGATGGCTACGGGATCTCGCTACCCTGTCGGGAATCGACGCGAAGAAGGGCAGAGACTGCAGGCGATCTGAGCCCGAGCCTAACCATTTGGGGACCGCGGTCGCGGGACCGGGCGCGTAATCGGGGGGGCGGTTGGGATGGGCGGGGCGGGCTGGTGGCTTACGCGCCGGCAAGAGGTGCACGCTTCTAAATTTGCCCATTTGTTTGAAGATCTGGAGGTATTCCGCTTTTCAGGGTGACCGGAGAGCGCTCCCAGCTGTCCAACAGGGACCGAATCAAGACATGAACAGGGACCGAACCAAGACATTAACAGGGACCGAAACAAGACATTAACAGGGACCGAAACAAGACATGCGTAGATAGTGGAGCGTTTATGGGGCCGATCAAGAGCAACATGGAGCTGCTGCTCCCATTTCTCGACGCTGGGGTGAGGGTGGAGGAGGTGGACGGCATTCCTGCGATGGAGATCTCGCGGCGGGATGAGGTGCTGGAAGCAAACGCTTACTACTTTGGGAAGAAGGAGTGGATGGCGGGGTGGTTGGCGCACGTGCACCGGTATCCGGAGTTTCGGGAGAGGTGGGATGCGGTGGCGGGCAGGTGGGACGGCAAGGTGGTGGTGGATATCGGGTGCGGACCTGGAAATCTGCTGAGGAGCCTGGAGGGAGCGCCACAGATTGCCATCGGCATCGATGTTGCGCGGGGGAGCCTGGAGATGGCTGCGGAGCTGGGGTATGTGCCGCTGCTGGCGGATGTCCATGCGATTCCGCTGCGGTCGGGGATAGCGGACGTGGTTGCGCTGAATGCGACGCTTCACCATTGCGTCGATATGGACACGGTGCTGTTGGAGGCGGCGCGTCTGGTGAAGCCGGGCGGGGTGCTGGTGCTGGATCACGATCCGCAGGTCTCGGCGTGGAACTACCGCGGCCTGGGGCTGGCGGTGTGGAAGCTGCGAAGCCGCTGTACCGATGGATGAAGCGGGGCGGGCACCGGGCGGAGGGAAATGAGCAGGAGTGGGCGGAGCGGACGGAGGTGCATCATCGGCCCGGGGATGGGGTGACGGAGAGCATGCTGCGCGAGCCGTTGGAGCGGGCGGGGTTTCGGGTGACGATGTATCCACACAACCATGCGGTCGGGGCGGGCGTGCTGAGGGGCGAGATGGGGCGGGCGAAGGCGAAGCTGCGATGGGGGCAGCGGCTATCGGGGATCAACCCGGACTCCCGGGCGGGGCGTTGAGTTTGATGTGTGTGGCGGTGCGGAACGCGGCGTAACGGTGGCGTGTTTTGGGAGAGGGTCGTGGTGGGTGGGGATGATGGGTAGAGAAGCGGGTTCTTCGCTGTGCTCAGGATGACAAAGTAAGGGGAGGGGACGAGTATAGCGAGAGAGGACTGGGGCAGACCCGGCGTGGGCGAGGCTGAGTTGGAGCGTGGAGAGGTGCGGGGTCAAGGAGAAGAACAAGAGCGATGTCTGTCGCTTCGCTCCGGCCTTCGGCAGAGTGGAACCCAGGTAAGCGACGATAAGACTGTTGCGTACCTGGGGCACCCGGCAAAGCCGTCGTCGCCTGCCGCGCATCGGTCGAGGTGCGCGAGTTCCTCGCAATGCCAAGAGAATAGAAACTGCAACCCCGGAACACGGAGACTCAAATGAGAAAGCTCAAAATCATGGAACACATCTCGCTCGACGGCGTGATCCAGCACTCCGCCGACGACGGCGATTTCCCCTACAGCAGCTGGATCGCGCCATATCGAACCCCCGCCGGCCTGGACGCCGTCCTCGCCGCGCAGGGCGAGCGCTTCGATCTGCTGCTCGGCCGTCGCACCTACGACATCTGGTCGGTCTCCTGGGGCAAGGCGCCGAGCAGTCCGATGGCGGACGGCCTCAATGCGGCAACGAAGTATGTCGCGACCCACCGTCCGGAGAGTCTCGAATGGGGCCCGTTCGAGGGCCTCGGACCGGACATCGTTGAGGACATTCGCCGCATCAAGTCGCAGGACGGCCCGGACCTCGTCCTCTGGGGTAGCTCCACGCTGACGTCGAGGGTGCTCGAACATGGGCTCGCGGATGAAGTCCTGCTGGTCGTCTATCCGGTCCTGTTGGGCACAGGGAAGCGCTTCTTTGCGGAGGGAACCCCGCCACGATCATTCGAGCTCGTCAGCACGAAAGCAATGCCGTCCGGCATCATCCTCAGTACTTACAAGGTAGCCGGGCCTTTGAAGACCGGATAGTTCCACGACGCGACATCGTCAGTGAATACTGGAACGCCGTAAGAGCAGGCATGAAAGATGTGCTTAAGGCGATCATCGCCGCCATTGCCTGAGTCACCGACGATATCGGCATCGCAGAAGAACTGGCCCAGGACGCACTGGTGACTGCGCTCGAACTCCGGCCCGAAGAAGGCATCCCCGAAGATCCCGGCGCGTGGCTGATGACAGCGGCCAAACGGCGCGCCATCCGCAATGACGAAGAATCTGCGGGAACAGGATTGCTGGAGAACAGGTTGACGCAGTTAAAGAAGGCAGCCCTATGCTATAGGTGCGGTCCTGTCGTTTGAAACGCGCTTGTGTGGAGCTATGCGGTGCTCGAGGGCAGGGTGGTCAGGAGCCGAGGGCGGCGGCGGTGACCAGGTCTTTGGCTTCGGTTTGGATTTGTTTGAGGTGGTCGGGGCCGTTGAAGGATTCGGCGTAGATCTTGTAGACGTCTTCGGTGCCGGAGGGGCGGGCGGCGAACCAGCCGTTTTCGGTGGTGACTTTGAGGCCGCCGATAGGGGCGTGGTTGCCGGGGGCTTCGGTGAGGATGGCGGTGATGGGATCGCCGGCGAGGGTTTTGGCGTGGACCTGCGAGGGGGAGAGTCGGGCGAGCTTGGCCTTCTGGTCCTTGGTGGCGGCGGCATCGATGCGGGCGTAGGAGGGGTCGCCGTACCTTGCGGTGAGATCGCGGTAGAGGAGGCCGGGATCCTTGCCGGTGGTGGCGGTCATTTCGGCGGAGAGGAGGCCGGGGATGAGACCGTCCTTGTCGGTGGTCCAGACTTGCCCGTTGCGGCGAAGGAAGGTGGCGCCGGCGGACTCTTCGCCGACAAAACCTAACGTCCCGTCGATGAGGCCGTCGACGAACCATTTGAAGCCTACGGGGACTTCGAGCATGGGACGGCCAAGGCCTTTGGCGACGCGATCGATGATGGAGGAGGAGACGAGGGTTTTGCCGATGCCAACCTTTTCGGACCATTCAGGCCGGTGGGTGAAGAGGTATTGGATGGAGACGGCGAGGTAGTGGTTGGGGTTGAGGAGGCCGGAGGTGCGGGTGACGATGCCGTGGCGATCGTGGTCGGTGTCGGCGGCGAAGGCGACGTCGTAGTTCTCTTTCCTGGCGATGAGGGAGGCCATGGCGAAGGGGGAGGAGCAGTCCATGCGGATGCGGCCGTCCCAGTCGCAGGTCATGAAGCGGAAGGTGGGGTCGACGTATGGGTTGAGGATTTGTAACGGAAGGTGGTACTGATCGGCGATGCGGGGCCAGAAGTGGACGCCGGCTCCGCCGAGGGGGTCGACGGCGAGGTTGAGCCCGGAGGAGGCGATGGCGGCGAAGTCGATGACGTTGGCGAGGTCGTCGACGTAGGCGGTGATGTAGTCGTGGCGGTGGGTGGTGGGGGAGTTCAGGGCGCGGGGGTAGGGGATGCGCTTGATGCTGCTGTGGGTGCCGGCGCGGAGATCGGCGAGGAGGTCGTTGGCGCGGTTCTCGATAGTTTTCGTGGCAGAGGTGTCGGCGGGGCCGCCGTTGGGTGGGTTGTACTTGAAGCCGCCGTCTTCGGGGGGATTGTGGGAGGGGGTGATGACGATGCCGTCTGCCGATGGCATGGAGCCACCGCGTGCGTCGCGCGCCAAAGCTTTTTGAAGAGCAGCAGAGCCGCCTGCCAATTTTGCGTTGTGGGTGAGGATGGCGTGGGAGAGGGCGGGGGTGGGGGTGTAGGCGAGGTGCTGGTCGACGAAGGTGTCGATGCCGTTGCCGGCGAGGACTTCGAGGGCGGTGGCGAAGGCGGGCTCAGAGAGGGCGTGAGTGTCCTGCGCGAGGAAGAGGGGTCCGGTGGTGCCCTGGGCGGCGCGGTACTCGACGATGGCCTGGGTGATGGCGGCGATGTGGTCTTCATTGAAGGCGGTGTTGAAGGAGCTGCCGCGATGTCCGGAGGTGCCGAAGCTGACGCGCTGGGAGGGGATCGCGGGGTCGGGGTGGAGCTCGTAGAAGGCGGTGATGAGGCGGGGGATGTTGACGAGATTTTCGGGGAGGGGAAGATGTCCCGGCTGGTTTTGTGGAGCACTCATGCGGAGAGGACCTCGGGGTTGGGTGCGTTGCGCAAGGACATTCTATGGGACGGGGGTGGGTTTCGAGCTTGGCCCGGGAGTGGAAGAGGGGAAGGGCGAGAGGCAGGTTCCTCGCTTTGCTCGGAAGGAAGGAAGAAAAGCATGGGAAAAGGCATGGAATGGAAGAGAGAAGGGCGGAGGCGGGCAGGGAAGGGGGTTGCGTCAGGGATGACACTTTTGTCGGATGGAAGGGGGAGGGCCCAGTGCCTATAACGGGAGGTGGTCTTCGCTTGTGCGTTGAGGATTCTGGCTTCGCCGGACTGGCTGGCGGCGAGGTGCGGAGTGAGTTGGGATGACCGGAGGGCCGCGGTTCCCGAGCGGCGGAGGGCCATGAGGTTGGAGAATTGCTCAAGCTACGGTGGAGGCGACCGCTAGGGGTGGGGCTCGCAGCATTGGCTGCTGCGACGACGCCGATGCACGCCACCGAGGCGACGCTGGTGGCGGATGCGCATGTGAGCAGTGCCCGGCCGGCGGTGAACAGCGGGGCGATTTCGAATTTGAATGTGGGGGCAGGGTATACGTCGCTGCTGCAGTTCGACCTGAGCACCCTGCCAGCAGGGACGACGGCAGGCCAGGTGACGAAGGCGGTGCTGCGAATGTACTGCAACCGGCTGGACACGGCGGGGCTGGTGTCGGTGCAGGCGATAGGTGGGAGCTGGGGCGAGTACAGCGTTACGTATGCGACGCTGCCATCGGTGGGGACGGCGGTGCAGGTGTTTTCGGTCAGCCAAGCGGGTGCGTATGTGACGGTTGACGTGACCGCGGTGGTGCGGGGGTGGGTGGGGGCGCCGACGACGAACGATGGCCTGGCGCTAACGGCGGCAACGGCGGTGATGCAGTTCGACAGCAAAGAGAATGATTTGACGGGGCATGGGGCGATGCTGGATGTAACGCTTTCGTCTGGGGGACAGGCGGGTCCGGCGGGAACTGCGGGGGCTGCGGGAACTGCGGGGGCGCCAGGTCCGGCAGGGGCTTCCGGGGTTCAAGGAACGACAGGGGCGGCGGGGCTACAAGGGATTGCGGGGTCTGCTGGGCCGATGGGAGCGCCGGGTTTGACGGGCGCTGTTGGGCCTGCGGGATTGCCGGGAGCACGGGGCGCTGATGGAGCGAGGGGGAGTCCGGGGCTGGGGTATGTCGGGGTGTACCAATCGACGGCGAATTATGGTCTGGCGGACGTGGTGGGGTACCTGGGGTCGAGCTATATTTCGTTGGTCGCGAGCAATCATGGGAACACGCCGTTGTTGAGTCCGGCGCAGTGGGGGATGCTGGCGCAGGCGCAGGTGGGGGCGATGGGACCAGCCGGGGGGACGGGATCGACGGGGACGCCGGGGGCGATGGGACTGCAAGGATCCCAGGGGCCGGCGGGGCCGACTGGGGTGACGGGAGCGGTGGGGCCGGTGGGTCTGCCGGGGCTGACCTACCAAGGGACGTACGCGCCGGGATCGAACTACAGGATGGGAGATGTGGTGCTGTGGAACGGGACGAGCTACGCCTCACTGGTTGGGGGAAATCATGGGAACACGCCGGACTCGAGCGCGCCCCAGTGGGGTGTGTTGTCGCAGCAGGGGCCGGCAGGAACGACCGGAGCACAGGGTGGGCCGGGAGCGGCGGGGCCCCAGGGACTGCCGGGATCGGTGGGGCCACCGGGTGAGCGGGGCGGCCAAGGGCTGCAGGGCATCGCCGGGCAGGCGGGGGCTCAGGGATTGCAGGGGGCGGCGGGGGCAGGGGGCCTGCAGGGGGCCGATGGGGCCTGGAGGACCGGCGGGGCCGACGGGGCTGTCGTTTCGGGGGGCTTACGCTTCCGTGACGAACTACGGGTTGGGTGATGGCGTGACGTACGGGGGTGCTGGATATGTGTCGCTGTTTGGGGGGAATCGGGGCAACACGCCGGACGGCAGTTCGCAGCAGTGGGCGATGTTTGCGGCGGCGGGACCGAGTGGAGCGAATGGGATCGCGGGAGCGACGGGAGCTCAGGGTGTGGCGGGGCCTCAGGGCGGGCAGGGGGCCACGGGTATGGCGGGACCGGCCGGGGCCACTGGAGCGCAGGGGCCGGCGGTGGCGAACTACACGGGTAACTATTCTTCGGGAGTGAAATACGGGTTGAATGACGCGGTGAGCTATGGCGGGTCGACCTACGTTTCGATGGGGGCGGGGAATCGTGGAAATACGCCGGACGGGAGCCCGGGGATGTGGGCGGTTCTGGCGGCGCGTGGGGCAGCTGGTGCCCCTGGAGCGAATGGTGCCCCTGGGGCGACTGGGCCCTCGGGCGGGGTGGGAGCGGCGGGAGCGACGGGGTTGCAGGGGCCGCCGGTTAGTTTTACCGGTGGGTGGAGTGCAGGGCGAGCCTATGCGATGGGTGATGCGGCCAGCTACGGTGGAGCGAGTTATGTGGCGGTTGCGGCGAACAGCGGGAGGCAGCCTGACATAAGTCCGGTGTATTGGGCGCTGCTCGCCCAGTCTGGAGCTATGGGGCCGAGCGGGCCGACCGGAGGCCAAGGAGCGGTTGGACCGGCGGGAGTTGGTGCGCAGGGGCCGGCGGGAGCGCAGGGGCAAACAGGCGTTCCAGGAGCTGTTGGGCCGGCTGGAGCGGCGGGTGCCATGGGTCCAGCGGGGACGACAGGAGTCGCCGGGCCGACGGGCGCTGCTGGAGTGGCGGGAATGGCTTATCGGGGGAGTTATGTTTCGACGAAGAGTTATGGGCTGAATGACGCGGTCAGCTACCAGGGTTCAACGTATCTTTCAACGGCGGCGAACAACCTGGGGAACTCTCCGGATGGAAGTCCGGCGCTGTGGAGTGTGTTTGCGGCCGCGGGTCTGAAGGGGGTAGATGGAGGGGCGGGAGCGGCAGGTGTCCAGGGGCAGGCGGGAGTGCAAGGGGCGACGGGAAGCCAAGGGGCGACTGGGCTGAGCGGAGCCGCGGGCGTGAACGGTGCGACTGGTCTGCGCTACCTGGGGGCGTACACGTCCGCGACGAATTACGCCTTGAACGACGGTGTGGTGTTTGGCGGAGCGACCTATATTTCGCTGGCAGACGGGAACCGGGGGAATGCACCGGATGTGAGCGCGAGCTGGTGGGGGCTGCTGGCCCAGGTGGGAGCGTCTGGACCGACGGGCGCCGCGGGATCTGCGGGACCGACGGGGCCGACCGGAGCTACGGGCGCGATGGGATCGACGGGAGCTTCCGGGGCGGCGGGGCGGGCGGGAATGGTGTACCGGGGTGGATGGAACTCCCCCGCGAACTATGCGGTGGGCGACGGGGTGGGGTTCCAGGGGACGACGTACCTAGCGGAGATGAGCAATTCGGCGTCACAGCCCGACCTGTTTCCGAGCGCATGGTCGGTGCTGGCGCAGGGCGGAAGTGCAGGGCCGACGGGTCCGGGTGGAGCTGCGGCCACGGTGCAGATCGGCACAGTGGCGACGGGCGCGGCGGGCGGTGCAGCGACGGTTTCGAACTCCGGAACGGCCAATGCGGCGGTGCTGAACTTCAGCATTCCACAGGGTGCGGCGGGTGCGGCTGGAACGGGCAGTGGGACGGGGGGCGCGAGCACGAGTGGAATTGCGTTTCAGTCGGTGTATCACGCGGTCTCATTCAATGCGCTGTTCTATTCCGTGAACAACTCGAACTCAGCCTCAAACGAGAGTAGCGGGACGATGCTGACGTGGGTGCCCGGCGGGTGTACGGCGACGAAGCTGACGATGTATTCGCAGCAAGCGAATGCGATTACGGTGACGCTTCGCCAGGGGATGCCGGGCGCGATGACAAATTCGACGCTGGCATGCACGGCGACGGCGAACTCGAGCTGTACGGCAACGGGGAGCGTAGTTGTGGGGACCGGGAGCTTTGTCGATCTGAATATCAGTGGGTCTAATGGCGTGGCGTCTGGGGTGTGGACGGCGTTGGCCTGTAACTAGGGTTATCGTCCGCAACGGGTGAAGATCTGGGTGGCGCGGCGTTCGGGGGCTAGAGTTTGAGCGCGCGACGAAGATCGGCGGCGAGGGTGGAGAGGAGATCGGGGTCTGGATCGGCTGGGTCGTCGAAGAGGACTTCGAGCTTGCGGGCGATCTCGGTGCCTTCGGTATGGCCGAACATGCCGACGGAACCGGCAAGTTTGTGGGCGGTCATGGCGGCATCGCGGCGGAGGGGATGGGTGAGCGTGGCGGACCTGGCGGTCTCGGCGGCGCGGTCGAGGGTGAGCAGGCGCTCCTTGACCATCGGGAGATTGCGGATCCAGAGACTGTCGAGCAGCTTTTTGGTTTGGGCTTCGGCATCGGGCTTCATGGTGACGGCCTCCTGAGAATTTTCCAGAGGATTGCTAATCGTTCCAGCCAAGAACTTCGGAGATCTGTTGCGCGAGCGTGAGGGGATCGAAGGGTTTGAAGAGAACGGCAGCGACGCCAAGGTCGGCAAAGCGGCGCTGATCGATTCCCTGGACCTTGGCGGTGAGGAGGAGGACGGGGATGTGGGCGATGGCGGGGATTGCCTGCATGAGGCGGAAGGTGCTGGGCCCATCGACGCCGGGCATCATGACATCCATGAGGATGGCGTCTGGATGCTGCGCGGAGGCGATGGCTATGCCTTCGGCACCGGAGCGTGCGGCGAGAATCTGCCAGCCGGCGGTGGCCTCGAGGGAGAGTGCGGCGACCTCACGGATGTCGTCTTCGTCATCGATGATGAGGATGCGTCTCATGAGCGAGCCCATTCTCTCACGCAGGCCGGCTGCGGGGGGAGTGCATCAGGCGACCGAGGCGGGAGTGAAATCGGAGATCGCGCGCAGGCGATGGACCATGGAGACGACGAGTTCTTCTACTTCTTTCGGCTGCACCTTTGCCTTGGTGAGGAACTCGGTGGGGCCGAGCCGCAGCTTGCTCATCTCGTGATCGGAGACCTCGCGACCGGAGTAGACGACGAGCGGCAGGGTGCGGAGGCCGGGCTGCTCGCGAAGCCACTCGACGAAGGAGAAGCCATCGCCGTCAGGGAGGGTTAGATCAAGGATGAGGAGGTCGGGGCGGCGCGCAACGCATCGGCGGATGGCTTGCTGACGGGTGGAGGCGTGATCGACCGTGACGTGGGCCTGCTCGAAGCTGGCGATGACGACGCTGGCGAGGTCTTCGTCGTCCTCGACGAGGAGAATCTGGGCGGGGCCCTCTCCACGATGGAGGACCCGGCCGAGCTCGGCGAAGAGGAGATTTTCGTTGAAGGGTTTCTGCACCCAACCCTGGGCACCGCCGGTGAGCTGGCTCCGAAGGACGGGAGAGAGGACGCTGAGGATGACGACAGGGATGAGCGAGGTGGCGGGATTGTCGCGGAGACGCTGGAGGGTCTCCCATCCGCTCAGCCCGGGCATGTAGAGGTCGAGGAGGATGGCTTCGACGGGGGACTCGGAAGCGAGGAAGATGGCCTCTTCTCCGGAGGTTGCCTCAATGACGGTGTAGCCCTGACGGGTGAGGTGCTCCCTGATGACGGTGCGGATGCTGGGATCGTCATCGCAGACGAGGATGGAGCCTTCTCCGCGAGGGAGGGGAAGGACGAGGGTCGGGACGACTGCGTCGGAGGATCTGGCGGTGCGGGGGATCATGACGTAGAGAGTGGTTCCGGGGCCGAGATTGCGCTGGGCCCAGATGGATCCGCTGTGCTGCTGGACGATGGTTCGGCAGATAGCGAGACCGAGACCGGTGCCGCTTTTCCGGCGGGAATCGGAGGGCTCGACCTGGTGAAAGCGATCGAAGATGGAGTCGAGCTTGTCGGAAGGGATTCCGCGGCCTTCGTCAGAGACCTTGAGGACGATGGAGTCGGAGGTGGCCTCGACGTGAACGCGGACGGTCGAAGCGGGAGGGGAGAACTTGATGGCGTTGGAGAGGAGATTGGTGAGGACCTGCAGGATGCGATCGGAGTCGCCGTCGAAGTAGAGGGCTTCGGGGCTGGTGCTTGCGGGGGGACTTTCGAGCACGATGCGTACGGTCGCCTCATGGGCCATGCCGGCCATGGTGTCTGCGGCCTGCTGGACGAGATCGCGAAGGGAGCAGCGGCGGATCTGCAGTGGAGCGCGACCGGACTCCATCCGTTCGAGGTCCAGGATGTCATTGATGAGGCGGATGAGGCGATCGGTGTTGGTGACGGCGATCCGAAGCAGATTCTGCGCTTTGGGATCGAGATCGCCCATGATGCCGGAGGAGAGCAGGCCAAGGGATCCGCGGATACTGGTGAGCGGGGTGCGGAGCTCATGGGAGACAGTGGAGATGAACTCGTCTTTGAGGGTATCGAGCTGAGAGCGCTGGGTGAGCTGGATCTCATCCTGCTGCCGACGCTCGGTGGCTTTCTTCAACTGCCAGACGAGGTCGTTGCAATGGCGTTTTGACTGTACAAGCACGATGAGCAGCGCGATGCTTGCGAGTAATAGAGCAGAAGCGGCGACAAAGAGAGCCAGAGTCATTCAGGTAACCAGTTTAGTAACTAGGAACTAGCGCAATAGTAACCCAGTCTCTCTGCGTCGCTGCATAATTCTGCATCTCTCGGCATAACGCCGTCCCCTTTTGGGCCATTGCCTTCCCTGTCGTTTACGGATAGGTACAGAGCAGCGAGCCGGAGTGCTTCCGATGGGGTGGTTGGGGAGCCTTCTATATTAGGAGTGCGGCGGAACAAACCGAGAATGCCCGGCGGGGTGTTGGGGTGGGAGCTGGCGAAGCGGGATGGCGTGTGCTGGAGAGGGCCAAGACTGGATGAACGTGAACTTTGCCGAACGTGCGCACAACCACAACTGGAAGGTGGATCCCATTGTGCGCTCGCTGCTCGACACGGACTTTTACAAGCTGCTGATGCTGCAATTTATCTGGAAGAACTTTCCGTCGACCTCCGTGACGAGTGAGGTGGTGAACCGGACGGTAAAGGTGCGGTTGGCCGACCGGGTGGATGCGGGGGCCTTGATTGAGCAGATGGAGCATGTGCGGGGGCTGCGGTACAGGAAGAGCGAGCTGGTGTGGCTTGCGGGAAACACGTTTTATGGTGTTCGGAGCATCTTTGAGCCGGGTTTTCTCGACTGGCTGGATACGGAGTTTCGTCTCAGCGACTTCGAGGTCGCGGAGCACGAGGGGCAGCTGGTTCTGCGGTTCAGCGGATTGTGGACCGAGGTGACGATGTGGGAGATCTATGCGCTGGCAATTGTGAGCGAGCTGAAGACGAGGGCGGCGCTGAGGGAGTTGAGCGAGCTCGAACTGGACGTGCTGTATGCGCGGGCGAAGACGCGGTTATGGGACAAGATCGGTAGGTTGCGAGACGTAGAGGGGTTAAGGATCTCGGACTTTGGAACGAGGCGGAGGCACAGCTTTTTGTGGCAGGAGTACGCGGTGGAGGCGCTGCGGGCGACGCTGGGCGAGGAGTTTACGGGGACATCGAATACGGCCCTGGCGTACAAGCATGATCTTGAGGCGATTGGGACGAATGCGCATGAGCTGCCGATGGCTCTGGCGGCGATGGCGAATACCGATGCGGAGCTGTTGGAGTCTCAGTACCGGGTGCTGGAGTTGTGGCAGAAGAGCTATGGGGGAGCGCTGCTGATTATGCTGCCGGATACCTTTGGGACGACGCAGTTTCTCGAGGGCGCGCCGGACTGGGTGGCGGACTGGACGGGGCAGAGGGCGGACAGCAAGGATGCGACCGTCGCGGGAGACGAGTACATTGCGTGGCTGAAGGAGCGTGGGCGGGATCCGCGGAAGAAGCGGCTGATTGCGTCGGACGCGCTCGATGTGGACGAGATGCTTCGGCTTCACTTCTATTTCCGGAACCGGATCCGGTTCAGCGCGGGCTGGGGAACCTTGCTGACGAATGATTTTCGGGGATGTCATCCGAGGGGCGAGGATACGCTGGAGCCGTTGAGCCTGGTGTGCAAGCTGACGAGTGTGGAGGGCCGGCCGACGGTGAAGCTGAGCGACAACGAGTTGAAGGCGACGGGACCTCCGGACCTGGTGGAGCACTACCGAGAGGTCTTCGGATCAGTGGCGGTGCGGGGAGCGGAGGTTTTGGTGTGACGGGCGGGATACGGTTCGGCGGAAGTTATCGCAGACGCAGCTTTTGTCTATTTGTGCTTTGGGGCGCTTTTTTCGTGCAGGATGTCGGAGTGTTTGCGGGAGGTTTGCATTGCAGTTGGGGAACCAGGTCGTGACGAAGCTGGATGGAAAGGCGCCAAGGTTTGCAGCGAATCGCGCGGCGCTGGCGATTCTTCTGGGAACGATGGAGGGAGAGCAGGCAAATATCCGGCTTGGAGGTGGAGCGAAGGCAGCCGAAGCGCAGAGGTCGAAGGGGCGGCTGACGGTGAGAGACCGGCTGGCTCTTCTGCTGGACGAGGGAACGGCGTGGATGGAGCTTGGGCTGTATGCCGCGCACGGGATGTACGGCGAGTTCGGCGGTGCACCGGGGGCGGGCGTGGTGACGGGCCTGGGTCGGGTGAGCGGACGGCTGTGCATGATCATCGCAAACGACGCCACGGTTAAGGCTGGAGCGTTCTTCCCTATGACGGCGAAGAAAGTGTTGCGGGCGCAGCATATCGCGCTCGAGAATCACATTCCGACGTTGTACCTGGTGGATTCATCCGGAGTGTTTCTGCCGCTGCAGGAGGACGTGTTTCCGGACCAGGATGATTTCGGGCGGGTGTTCCGGAATAACGCGGTGATGTCCTCGATGGGGATACCGCAGATCACCGCGATCATGGGGATGTGCGTGGCGGGCGGAGCGTATCTGCCGGTGATGACGGATACGGTGTTGATGACGGAAGGGTCGGGGCTATTCCTGGCGGGACCGTCGCTGGTGCAGGCGGCCATCGGGCAGAAGACGTCGGCAGAGGAGCTTGGGGGAGCGGCGATGCATGCGGAGATCTCGGGAACTGTGGACTTCAAGGAGCCAAACGACCATATGTGCCTGGCGAGGTTACGATCTCTGGTGGGAAAGATAGGAGATCGGGGGCAAGCGCCGTTTTCGGTGGCGCCGTTCGACGAGAAGAGAGATGCGCCGAAGTATGCGGCTGAGGAGATGTATGGCTTGATCGATCCGGATCCGACAAAGGCGGGGACGAACACGTACGACATGCGGGAGTTGATCGCGCGGATCGTCGACCGATCGGAGTTCGATGAGTACAAGGCTGACTTTGGGCGAACCCTGGTGTGCGGATATGCACGCATTGGCGGGCGAGCGGTGGGGATTGTCGCGAATCAAAAGATGCATCAGCAGCAGACGGTTTCGATGGGTCCGCAGGCGGGGACGAAGCGCACGGAGTTCGGCGGTGTGATCTATACGGAGTCGGCGCAGAAGGCGGCCCGGTTCATCATGGATTGCAATCAGTCGTTGGTGCCGCTGATCTTTCTCCACGATGTGAATGGCTTCATGGTGGGCAAGGACGCGGAGTGGTCGGGCATTATTCGTGCGGGAGCGAAGATGGTGTCGGCGGTGGCGACGAGCGTGGTTCCGAAGATCACGGTGATTGTGGGTGGGAGCTTTGGAGCGGGGCACTATGCGATGTGCGGGAAGGCTTACGATCCGCGGTTCATCTTTGCGTGGCCTACGGCGAGGTACGCGGTGATGAGCGGAGCGTCGGCGGCGAATACGCTGGTGGAGGTACGGGTGAAGCAGATGGAGCGTGGGGGAAAGCATCTGTCCGAGGAGGAGAAGAAGAGGGTCTACGAGGAGATCAAGTCGACCTATGATGCGCAGGCCGACCCTCGGTATGGGGCGGCGCGGATGTGGGTGGATGCGATTATCGATCCGGCTGACACTCGGCGGGTTCTCCAGATGGCGCTGGAGGCATGCGCGCTGAACCCCGAGGTGGCGAGGTTCAACCCGGGGGTGCTGCAGACGTGATGTGCTGACCACTCGCGAAGATGGGACAACCTCCCGGAACCGCCGACCACTCCAACGTGACTGAGGTGAGGTATGAACCAGAATGACAGCTCGACGAACCTAAATTTGAACTCGACAAAGAGTGCCGCCAGGCCCTCGCATGAGGCGGTGGAATCGCACACCGGCGATGCGACGGATGCCGGCAAGACAGAGGAGCAGCAGGTGGATCGCGTGGCGATGGAGAGTGCGAAACGCGCGCAGAACCGCATCCACAACGATGAAGAGACTACGCCCGGGAATACTATCTTCTCGAAGTAGACCGCGCAGACTTCCAAGTCCAGGCTTCAGCCCAGCTTCCAAATTGAACAGAAGTGGCCCGCCATGGTGGCAGGCCATTTTCTTCCCGGGATGCTAGCTGACTTTGCCGATTAGACCGTGGGGGTCGAGGATGTACTTCCTGGCGGCGCCCTTATCAAAGTCCTTGTAGCCCTGTGGGGCATCATCGAGCGAGATGACGGTTGCGTTGACGATTTTGGCAATCGGCAAGCGATCGTGCAGGATGGCGTGCATGAGTTGCCGGTTGTATTTGAGGACGGGTGTCTGGCCGGTATAGAAGCGGTGTGATTTGGCCCATCCGAGACCGAAGCGTACTTTGAGGTTGCCCTGCTTTGCGGCCTCGTCGGTAGCTCCTGGATCTTCGGTGACGTAAAGACCGGGGATGCCGATAGAACCGGCGGCTCGGGTAATGGCCATGAGCGAATTGAGGACAGTGGCGGGAGCCTCCTCGCTAGAGTGGCCATGAGCCCTGGCTTCGAAGCCGACGGCGTCGATGGAGGCGTCGACCTCCGGCTTGCCGACTACGTTGGCGATGAGGTCTTCGAGCTTGTCGGATTGGGAGAGGTCGATGGGCTCGTAGCCGACCGATTTTGCGTGGGCGAGCCGCTCATGGTTCATGTCGCCGACCATGACGACGGCGGCGCCGAGGATGTAGGCGGAGGCGGCTGCGGCGAGGCCAACCGGTCCAGCGCCGGCGACGTAGACGACCGATCCAACACCGCAGCCAGCGTTGAGGGCTCCGTGAAAACCGGTGGGCAGGATGTCGGTGAGCATGGTGAGATCGCGGATCTTCTCCATAGCCTGGGCCTTGTCGGGGAAGGCGATGAGGTTGAAGTCGGCGTAGGGAACCATGACGTACTCGGCCTGGCCGCCGATCCATCCGCCCATGTCGACGTAGCCGTAGGCACCGCCGGCACGACCGGGATTCACGGTGAGGCAGACGCCGGTCTCACCGGCACGGCAGGTGCGGCAGCGGCCACACGCGACGTTAAAGGGAACGGTGACGAGGTCTCCCTTGTGGATGTACTCGACGTCGGAGCCGAGTTCGATGACTTCGCCGGTGATCTCGTGGCCGAGAACCATGCCTGCGGGGGCGGTAGTACGGCCGCGGACCATGTGCTGGTCTGACCCGCAGATGTTGGTGGAGACGACCTTGAGGATGACACCGTGGTTGATCTTCTTGCCTTGCGGGTTCTCGAGTTTGGGGTAGTCGATGGACTGCACCTCGACGTGGTTAGGGCCGAGGAAGACGACGCCGCGATTGGAGGCCATGAGGATTCCTTTCGGTGTGGAAACGGTGAAGGAAGGAGCCGGGGAGGGCTGCTGCGATGTGGTGGCTACAGGGCTGCGGCCGCGGCCTCGGCGACGGCGTGGTCCTGCTCGCCGGAGCCGCCGGAGATGCCGACGGCGCCGACGACCTTGCCATCCTTCTTGAGGGGGATGCCGCCGGCGAAGATCATGATGCGGCCTCCGTTGGAGGCGTGAATGCCGAAGAACTGCTGGCCGGGCTGGGAGTTGTTGCCGAGATCTTTGGTGGTGATGTCGAAGGCGCGCGAGGTGAAGGCCTTGTTGATGGAGATGTCGATGGAGCCGCGCCAGGCGTTCTCCATGCGTTCGAAGGCGAGGAGGTTGCCGCCCTCATCGACGATGGCGATGTTCATGGGCTGGCCGAGTTCTTCAGCCTTCTTTTCTGCCGCGGCGATAATGCGGCGGGCGTCTGCGAGTTGAATCATGAATACTTCCTCCGGGTGCGGGATGGCACCTGTGAAGCTGAGATGCGTTAGAGCAGGTCGGTGGGAGCGCGGCCTAGAGGGGCGGCGCGAGGGTGCTCGATCGAGGGCAGCGGGTCAGGCTCAAGGGCGGCGCTCTTCCAGCCGTAGGTTTGGTAGTGCCAGCGGGCGGTGCCGGCATGCAGATCAACGACGGTGAAGCCTTCGGGGGTTCCCCAGCGGGAGCCCTTCCACCAGTTGCCGGAGACGGCTCCCGAGGTAATGTAGGGGGTGTTGCGCCAGAAGACGGTCTCGTTGATGTGGGTGTGGCCCTGAAGGACGGCGATGACGTTGTGGCCCTCGAAGAGTTGCGTGACCTCGAAGGCATTGCCTAGAAGGAAGCCGTGCAGGCCGGTGATGGCCTGGTAGGCGGCGGCTTTGGCGGCCTTGTCGTCGGTGGGGGCGTACTGCGGAGCGGCGGAGACGAGGGGGACGTGCGAGACGACGAGGATGGGCGTTCCGGCGGGGGTGGAGGCGAGGTCGTGTTCGAGCCAGGCGAGTTGATCGGGGTCGACCATGGCGTCAAAGTCGCGCTGCGGTGTGATCTGGATGGAGTCGAGGAGGATGAAGTGGTAGCCCTTTTCGTCGAAGGAGCGATAGGTTTTGGTATTGAAGCGCTGCTCGAAGGCCTTCTTGCCGTAGAGGGGGTCGGAGGTGGGGACGTTCGCGCCGGGGTCGCGGCCGAAGACATCGTGGTTGCCGATGACGTGGTGGATAGGGATGCCGTCGAGGGCGTGCTCGGTCTTCCCGTAAAGGTCGAGGAGCATGAGCGAGCGGTCGCGAGGCACGGCGGCGATGTCAAAGCAGTGGTCTCCGCCCTGGATGCAGAGGTCTGGTTTAAGGGACTTGATCTTTTGGAGGGCGAGGGCTGTGCCTTCGGCGGCGGAGAGTTCGGGCTGGGTGTGGGTGTCGGTGAAGAAGACGAGGCGGAGGGTGCCGGCCCTTGCCGGTGCGGGGGTGGCCTGGGTGAAGGCAGGGAGAGCGGATGCGGCGGCCGCGGCGGCGGAGAGGGAGAGGAAGCGGCGGCGGTCGAGGGGGCTCATGGATGCGATGGTACAGCGGCGGGCGGAGTGTTTGTAACAGGCTAGGTGTTGATGAGGCGGATGTGGGCGGAGTAGAGATCGTCGCCGACAGCGGTAAACGGGCGGAGGCGGATTGTGGACTGCGGGGTTTCGATGGACCACTCTGTTGGAGCGGTGCGGCGGGCGGCGAGGAGCTGGTCGCGGGAGAGGGTAGGCATGGGGGCCAAGGGCATGAGGACGAGCGGGCCGTAGAGGAGGGAGACGATCTCAGGATGGGGGGTACCGCCGTCGGTGCGCAGGGGCTCGAGGCGGAGATGCATGGGAGGTGGAGCTCGATGAGATCGCCGGTGCGCCACTGGCGTTCGACTTTGGCGAAGCCACGGGTGATGTTAACGGGATAGGGCTGGCCGTTGACGGCGATCTGGGGAGCGATCTGGGGATTGATCTGGGGACTGATCTGGGGACTGATCTGGGGGGCCGGGGTCTGGTTCTGGGCCCATTCGGGGATGCGGAGGTGAAGGGGGAAGGTGGTGGGGCGGGAGGTGCGGAGATGGAGCCGTATGGTTTCGGTCTCGGGGTAGCCGGGTTCCTGCTGGAGCTCGAGGCGGGTGGATTGGGCGGTCCATTTGAGAGTGGAGGCGAAGTAGAGGTTGATCCAGACGGACGGGTCTCGACCGACGGAGCTGTGGCTGGCGGGACCGAGGAGGTAGGCGTTGATGCCGTAGTCGGCGGCGAGCTGGGGGAGGGTTCCGGAGCAGCAGGGCCAGCGGTGGACGGAGTCGACGCGGCGGGCGGCGTTGCTGTAATCGGCGTAGTAGAAGGAGTGGCCGTCGCCCTGCATGGGTCGCGCGCCGAGGGCGGCGTTGAGCATGACGCGCTCCATGCTGTCGCCGTAGTGGCCGTCGCGGGTGGCCTGGAGGAGATAACGGGTTATTTTCATGTGGGCATAGGCGCCGCAGGGGGTCTCGAAGGAGTTGTGGGTCTTGGTGAGGCTGGTGAAGATGCGGTCGGAGCCGGGCTTTTCGAGGGTCTCCTCGGGGGCCCAGCCGCCGGTGGAGTAGCTCTGGGCCTCGAGCATGCGGAAGCCGTTGATGGCGGCCTGAAGGTGGCGGTTGCTGCCGCTGACGAAGTACGCCTGCATGGCGGAGCAGAGGGCGTTGACGTGGCTGTAGGCGTGTAGACCGCCGAGGATGTTTTCGCCGCGGGCGAGGGGGTCGAAGAAGGTGTTGAGCAGATATTGATCGGCCATGGTGCGGTAGGCGAGACCGGCGCCCATGGCGGAGACGAGGTATAGGTTTTCGGGGAGGATGTAGTTCTCGTCCCAGAAGAAGGACTTGTCGCGGCCGGTGCGCCAGGGGATGTCGCGCTCCATGGCGTGGCCGGGGAGGCTGGGGAGAGCGGCCTGGCGGACTTTGTCGAGGGTGGGAAAGGCTTGCGGATCGTGGAGGAGGGCGTGTGCGTCCATGAGGCCGCAGACCAGTTTGTCGAAGGTGTAGGCGGGGAAGCGGTGCGCGTCGAAGAAGTTGGGGGAGATGGTTTTGGCGAGTTGAGCGTGAAGAGTGCGGACGCGTTTGGCGATGACGGGGTCGTGATGGGAGGCAGAGGTGCGGGCGAGGGCGGAGGTCCACTGGCCGAAGCAGTGTCCCGGGGCGAAGCCGGCGTCACCGTGCTGGTAGTCGTAGGTGGGGAGATAGCCGTACCAGCCGCCGATATCAACGCCGGGCGCGGGCTGGATGGGGGTTCCGGGGGTTGCGGACATCGCGCGGAAGGGTTTGAGGAGGCTGTCGTCGGAGAGGCCCATGAGGATCGCGACGGCGTTGCGCTGCTGGGCGAGGTGGGGCTCGCTCGAGACGGTGACCTGGTTGTAGTGGGGGCTGCGGAGGGGTTTGCTTGCGGGGGGATCTTCCGCGTGGAGGCGGGTTGCTGCTGCGGCGCCGAGGCTGAGCGTTAGGAAGCGGCGGCGGTCGAGGTGAGGCATGAAGGAATGTTAGCTGAGCGCCGCGGATTAGAGGCCGCGAAGAACCTGGTCACGGGTGACATCCTTATGATCGGCAACCATGCGAACGATCGCTGCGAGTGTGCCCGTTTTCAGCGGCTTATGGGCAGGAATTGGGAGGGTCTGGCCGGAGCGAGTATCGGTTCTGAGGACTATATGGCTGCCGGACTGGCGATCCTCGCGACACTGCCAGTGGCGGACCAGGTGGTCGGCCAAGCCCCGGCCGTAGATGTCACGCGGCGTCTTCACGCGACAGACAGCACTTGCTCTATGTGCAGGAATAGACGGATGTGGTTGGGGGGTGTGGCGTCGGAGAAGTAAAGTTTGACGGCATCCAGCACCATAAAGCAGAGCTCATCCCAAGTATCGCCCTGCGTGGCGATGCTTTCGCCGACGGCGATGGCGACGTACCCTCCGTCAGATTCTTGCGTCACGTTGAAGAGGAGTTCGGTCATGTCGGTAGCTTATCGCAAGGTAGCTTACCGCATGACAGATAACACCCCCGGCTCACCGCGTGAAGAGGTCTTTGACTTGTTGGAGGATGACATCGCGGCTGACGTCGGAGATGGCTTCGGTGAGGGGGAGTTGTTTGGGGCAGGCTTCGACGCAGTTCTGGGCGAAGCCGCACTCCTGGACGCCGCCGTCGCCGGCGAGGGCGCGGAGGCGCTCTTCCTTGAGGACGGCGCCGCTGGGGTGGTTGTTGAAGAGCTTCACCTGCGCGATGGTGGCGGCGCCGACGAAGTTGGTCTGGTCGTTGAACTGGGGGCAGACCTCCATGCAGATGGTGCAGGAGATGCAGTTCGAGAGGGGATAGAGCTGCTCCTGCAACTGGGGGAACTGGCGCGGGCCTTCGCCGAGATCGTAGCTGCCATCGATGGGTACCCAGGCCTTGACGGCCTTGAGGTTCTGGAAGAGGACGGAGCGGTCGACGGCGAGGTCGCGGACGACGGGGAACTTGGACAGCGGGGCCAGGGTGATGGGCTGCGAGAGCTTGTCGACCAGGGCGGAGCAGGCCATGCGGGCCTTGCCGTTGATGAGCATGGCGCAGGAGCCGCAGATCTCCTCGAGGCAGTTGGCGTCGTAGGAGATGGGCGTGGTGGGCTGGCCCGAGGCGGTGACGGGGTCACAGGCGATCTCGCCGAGCAGCGAGGTGATGTTCATGTTCGGGCGGTAGGGGATCTCGAACTTTTCGGTGCGCGCGGGGGCGTCGGGCGTGGCCTGGCGCTTGATCTCGACCTTGATGGTGCGCTGGGAGGTCTTTGCGGCGGTCTCGGACTGGGCGATGGGGGTGTGGGTGGTGCTGGGGGTCTGAACGGCGGTGGCCATTGTGCTTGTCCTCAGGGGATTAAGCCCCTCTGTACATTTTGACGTTCCGGCACGGCTCAGGCCGTGACCTTATTACAAATGCGTGGCGCTTCTTTGCTGCTGCTACTTTGCGCTGCGGCAATCCAGATCTTCCTGGGCTTCGACGTTGCCGTCCGGTGTGGTTACCGGGTGTTTCCCTGATTCGAGAACCTTCTGTCTGCGGCCGTCGATCCATGCTCCGAGGAGGACGAAGGCTCCGAACAGGGCGACGGCGAGGATGGTGAGGGCGACGCCGACGGTGGTCATCGTGGAGTCAGGTGGTGGGCCGGCCAGAGTTGCTCTTACTGTCGGCAGACTTGTCCTGGTTGCTCGCGGCCATCTCGCCCTTGTCGATGAAGTCGGACTTCGAGGACTTGACGCTGCGGTTGTAGATGATCATGTAGGTGACCACCGCGACGAAGACGACCGCGATGATGATGTAGACGGCAATGGTGATTCTGGGATCGCTGCTCATAGTGCTTTGTTGGATGGCGCAACTGGTGTTCGGGTGGACCTGGTGGCACCAGCCTGATACAGGAGGCGGCCGACTGTGGCTGCGGCGACGAAGAGTATGAGGATCAGTTCGGTGGATTTGCTCATCGGAGTTCGCTACCTTTCGCTCAGGTGGTAAGGTGGGCGAAAGACGGGTATTTTTCCGGCTTCGGCTCAAAATGACAGAGTTTCGGAGGCTAGGGCCCTCCTGTTATGCCGCGGCGGTGTAGCTGCGGGCGCGGGGTTGAATGAGCGAGATGTCGACCTCTTCGAAGGTGAGTTGCGGGGCACCGTCGACGAAGGCGGCTTTGGTAGTTTTGAGGAACTGCTCGTCGTTGCGTTCGGGGAAGTCGGGCTTGTAGTGGGCGCCGCGGGATTCGTCACGGATGGCTGCGCCGCCGACGACGATGCGGGCGAGCTGGAACATGTTTTCTAGCTGGCGGGCGAAGGCGAAGCTGGTGTTGGCCCACTGGCTCCTGTCGGAGAGATTGATGTTTTTGTAACGGTCGAGGAGTTCGACGATCTTGGCGTCGGCCTCGGCGAGACCGGAGTTGTAGCGGATGATGGTCGCGTGGCGGGTCATGGTATCGCCGAGTTCGCGCCACATCTTGAAGGGGTTTTCGGTGCCGGAGCTGGTGAGGAGGTGCGCGTTCTTTTCGTTCTGGCGGTCGAGTTCGGCGCGGTGTCCGCCGTCGCCGGTCTGTGGGGCGAGCGAACGGGCGTACTCCAGGGCGCAGGGGCCGGCGACGAAGCCGCCGTAGATGCAGGAGAGCAGGGAGTTCGCGCCGAGGCGGTTGGCTCCGTGGATGGAGTAGTCTGCCTCGCCTGCGGCGAAGATGCCGGGGATGTTGGTCTGCTGGTTGAAATCGACCCACAGGCCGCCCATGGTGTAGTGCATGCCGGGGAAGATCTTCATGGGGACGTCGCGGGGGTCGTCGCCGACGAACTTTTCGTAAATTTCGAGTATGCCCTCGAGCTTGCGGTTGAGGGTGGCACGGTCGATGTGGGTGAGGTCGAGGTAGACCATGGGCTGGCCCTCGATGCCGAGGCCGAGCTCGTAGACGACTCGGTGGATGGCGCGGGTGGCGATGTCGCGGGGGACGAGGTTGCCGTACTTGGGGTACCACTCTTCGAGGAAGTAGAAGCGTTCGGTCTCGGGGATGGTCCTGGCGACGCGTTTATCTTTGACGTCGCGCGGGACCCAGACGCGGCCGCCTTCGCCGCGGGCGGACTCGCTCATGAGGCGGAGCTTGTCTTCGCCGGGGATGGCGGTGGGGTGGACCTGGATGAACTCGCCGTTGGCGTAGAAGGCTCCCTGCTGGTAGAGGGCGGACTGGGCTGAGCCGGTACAGACGACGGAGTTGGTGGACTTGCCGAAGATAGCGCCGATGCCGCCGGTGCAGATGATGAGGGCGTCGGCGGGAAAGGTGCGGGTCTCCATGGAGCGGAGGTCGAGGGCGGCGATGCCGCGCGCGGCGCCGTTATCGTCGAGGACGGCGGAGAGGAACTCCCAGCCCTCGTACTTGGTGACCTTGCCCTCGGACTCGTAGCGGCGGACCTGCTCGTCGAGAGCGTAGAGGAGCTGCTGGCCGGTGGTCGCTCCCGCAAACGCTGTCCGGTGATACAAGGTCCCGCCGAAGCGGCGGAAGTCGAGCAGGCCCTCGGGGGTGCGGTTGAAGGGGACGCCCATGCGGTCGAGGAGATCGATGATGGCGGGGCCGCGGTCGCACATCTGCTTGATGGGAGTCTGGTTGGCAAGGAAGTCTCCGCCGTAGACGGTGTCGTCGAAGTGCTTGAAGGTGGTGTCGCCCTCGCCCTTGAGGTTCTTGGCAGCATTGATGCCGCCCTGGGCGCAGACGGAGTGCGAGCGCTTGACGGGGACGATGGAGAAGAGGTCGACCTTGCCGCCGGCTTCGGCGATCTTGATGACGGCGGAGAGGCCGGCTAGGCCTCCGCCTACGACGATGATTCTTGGGGTTGCTGCTGCCATTTCGTTTCTCTTTCGTGGAGCGCGGTGGTAGAGAAGCGGGTCGTTCGCTGCGCTCAGGATGACAACCCTTTAGCGAGTCGGGTCGGGGGTGTTGGGACGCGTCGACCCCGGGGGAGCATTCTGCGGCTGTGCGGGGAGAACGATGCCGGCGGGTTGGGCGGGCATGACGTTTTCGGGGGCGTTGGGGTACTTCCAGACGATGGCGTAGATGGAGATGAGGCCCATGACGCAGAGGGCGGAGCCGATGGCTCCGCAGACGTAGGCGAAGCGTTTGCGGGCGCGGTCGCCGGGGGTGATGCCCCACTTGGCGGCGAAGAGCCAGATGCCGTAGGAGAAGTGCCAGGTGGTGGCGACCATGGCGATGACGTAGATGGCCAGCATCCAGGGATTCGAAAGCTCGACCTGAACTTTATGGAAGGCGGCGCCGGGGTTCTCGGGGAGGGAGATGCCTGAGAAGCGCTGCCGCCAGACGTGCTGGATGATGTAGGCGAGGGCGATGAGGCCGGTGATGCGCTGCGAGAGGTACATCCAGTTGCCGGCCCAGGGATAGACGTTGACGTTGGCGCGGCCGCGGATGGAGATCCAGACGCCGTAGAGAGCGTGAAAGGCGAGGGGGATGAAGATAAAGGTCCACTCGAGGACGCGGACGAGGGGAAGGCCGTTGAGGAATTTGACCTGCTGGGCGTAGGCGAGTGGGCCGTTCCAGGTCTCGAAGTTGGAGATGATGTGTTCGACGAGGAAGGCGCCGATGGGGATGATGCCGGAAAGGGAGTGGAGCTTGCGCCAGAGGAAGGAGTGGCCCTCGCCGGCGCGGAGGGGCTGGACGCCTCGGAGTTTCCCGGTAGCGGCGGCTGGTGCGGGGGGTGCGGCTGCGGCCATTTCTGCTCCTTCGGTTGCCCTTGTGCTGCCCTTTCAGCTATTTGGGCCTGCTTCGAATTCGGAGCAGAGCGAACCTTTAGAAGATCGAGCAGATTGATTATTCGGCGGTCCGCAAACGCTCGTCAAGAATCGAATACCGATTTGTGCGGTTATCGTAAGGTTTGTGCGAAAATTGGAAGGGGTTGAAGGTTACTGATCAGGGATACGAGCGCACGACCCCTGTGGCTGAAACGGTGGCGTTGTTCCAGGGCGAGTTCTGCCATGGTGAGGCCTTTGTCCGGGAGGAGGAAGAGGGGGTCGTAGCCGAAGCCTCCGTTGCCGCGGGGGATGGCGAGGATCTCGCCTTCGACGGAGCCGGTGCCGGTCGCTAAAAGGGTTCCATCGAGGACGGCGGCGAGGGAGCATCGGTAGCGGGCGTGACGATCCTGCTCGCGTGTGGAGGCGAGGTCGTCGAGGAGGCAGAGGTTGTTGCGCTGGTCGTTTGGCAGGGGGCGGCGGGTGGTGTAGTGCTGGTCATCGGCGTAGCGGGCGGAGCGGACTCCGGGGGAGCCGTTGAGCGCGTCGACCTCCAGACCGGAGTCGTCGGCGAGGACCACGAGGCCGGGCGCGAGTGCGGAGTAGTGGATGGCTTTTGAAAGCGCGTTGCCTTCGAACGTGGGTTCGTTCTCGGGGGCTACCGGGAGGCCGGCGAGGCCCGGGAGGGGGAGGAGGGTTAAGCCGGGGGTGAGGGCGGAGGCGAAGTCGCGGAGCTTGCCGGGATTGGTGGTTGCGACGTAGAGGATTAGAGTTTCGGTCACGCTTCTATTGTGAGGCTTGCCGGTGAGTGATGGATGCGGTGCAGCCGAGTGGACTTGAGCTCATCAGGTATCAGGTATCAGGTATCGGGTATCGGGTATTGGGTATCGGGTATTGGGTATTGGGTATCGGCCTTGGGCGGGGGTTGATGGTCCGGCATGGATCGCATCTGAGTGGAGTGATCAAGGGGGTTCGGGAATGGGTGAGATGAAGGCGCATACGGAGTACCTGGAGATGAAGACGGCGGAGCGGTACGAGATGGTGCACCTGACGCCGCAGGTGGAGGAGATTGTGCGGCGCAGCGGGGTGGAGGATGGGCTGTGCTTTGTCTCGCCGATGCACATCACGGCGGCGATCTATGTGAACGACGACGAGGACGGGCTGATCGAGGATATAGGTGCATGGCTGGAGAAGCTGGCTCCGCGATGGCCCGGGTATAAGCATCACCGGACTGGGGAGGATAATGCGGACGCGCACATGAAGGCGCTGCTGCTTCACCATGAGACGACGCTGCCGGTGACGAAGGGGCGGCTGGATCTAGGGACGTGGCAGCGGGTGTTCTATGCGGAGTTTGATGGACAGCGGAAGAAGCGGGTGATTGTGAAGGTGCTGGGGGTAGGGAGGTAGGGCGCCGTTTTTGGTGGGAACATTATGTCAAGAGCACTTACGCTATGCCGACTGTCATTACTAATCGCAGCTACAGACCTATTTGGCAATGCGTTTCCAGTACTCGAATTCAATTGCCAGCGCCGAAGCTTCAACCAGCAGCATGTACCAGTCTTTCAACACCGCAAGTGCATCCCGAAATTGTTCAGAACGCGTGTCGCTCAGTGCCCTGACCGTTTGATTCCAGTCCACGCTCCGCTTCATCGCCTCAGCCGAAGGCCGAGGGACATGTTTCATCGCCTCTTCGTGTTGAAAACCCAACGAGATCATCGCGTTGTGCCCTTGGCGGGACGCTAGGCTGTGAACGATTTCATTTCGAGTCTGGCGAAGCTTGCCGATCCTTTCTGCGGCACGAACCAACTTGAGTGCTGTGGACTTTGCGTATGGTGTTTCGCCTCGGTTGTGCATGCGGAATGGGCGAGCAAAAATCCCATTCTTGTTCTCATTTTGCTTGCGATATTCCTTGAAAGTCATATTGAACCGCGCCATCACGAAATAATCTCGAAGTCTGTCCGAGGCGATGGTGAGCCATACAGTTGCTGTGGCGCGATATTCCCAAAACTGCTCGTCATCATCGAGGATATAGTCGGGCTTCCTATGCTCAAGACAATACAAAGTTGCTCCGATGGTATTTCTGGCGAACTCCATTGTGCCGAAAAAGTCTTCTCCAGCGAGGTGAAATATCTCGTCTCGCTCTGAAGGAAGAGGGGGTGGCGACTCCTCGTTCCAGAAAGCAGATGCAGGTTCGAACGGAGCGTGTGTTGTCCACATTGCTAGCCCAACGTACTCGGCACAGACTGTGTCCTCGCCCTCCCAGCCATAGTCCAGAACCGAGTAAATACCTTCCGCGTTAAGTAGTTCGGATGCAGCGTCCTTGAGCTGCGCCATGAGATCACTAGAATCCACAAACTTCTCCCATTGGTAGTAGCTTTCTGCATAGCCGAAGAATGGCTTGTCATTGATGAGGAACCTGAACGCGCTTGTGCTCACGATGCATCGCGAGGGTCCAATCAGTTCAGGCGGTGACGGAGAGCTCTTCTTCGAGTTGTTGTTTTTCGGCGAGGGAGGTGTAGTAGCCGTTGCGGGTGATGAGCTGGTCGTGGGTGCCGAGCTCGACGATGCGGCCTTCGACGAGGACGGCGATCTGGTCGGCGTTGCGGGCGGTGGAGACGCGGTGGGAGATGAGGATGGTGGTGCGGCCCTCCATCTCCTTGCGGAGGCCGGAGAGGATTTGCTCCTCGGTGTAGGTGTCGACGGAGGCGAGGGCGTCGTCGAGGATGAGGATCTTCGGATTGCGGAGGAGGGCGCGAGCGATGGCGGTACGCTGCTTCTGGCCGCCGGAGAGGGTGACGCCGCGTTCGCCGACGATGGTCGAGAAGCCGGCGGGGAACTCGAGGATCTCGGCGGCAATGTGGGCGGTGCGAGCGGCGTCTTCGATCTGCTGCCCGGTGGCGTGATCGACACCGAGGGCGATGTTCTGGGCGATGGTGGAGGAGAAGAGAAAGGTCTCCTGGGGGACGAAGCCGATGCTATCGCGGAGCTGATGAAGGGTGAAGGAGCGGATGGGCTGGCCGTCGATGAGGACCTCGCCGGCGGGGGCGTCGTGGAGGCGAGGAATGAGCGAGACGAGGGTGGATTTGCCGGAGCCGGTGGGTCCGACGATGGCGAGCGAGGAGCCGGCGGGAATGTGGAGGTTAATGTCGCGCAGGACGGGGGTGTCGGGGAGGTAGGAGAGGTTGAGGTGCTGGAAGGTGATGGCGCCCTCGATGGCGGGGGTTGACGCCTGCGGTAGAGAAGCAGATCCCGCCGCTGCGCTGCGGGATGACAACAAAGGAGAAGCAGGTCCCTCCGCTGCGCTGAGGGATGACAACAGAGGGTCATCGGCGATGGCGGGTTGCTGTTTGAGGAGTTCGTCGATGCGGACCACGGAGGCGGTGCCGCGCTGGAAGAGGTTGACGACCCAGCCGATGGCGATCATGGGCCACGTGAGCTGGACCATGTAGACGTTGAAGCTGGTGAACTGGCCGACGGTGATGTGGTGGAGGAGGACCTCGTGGCCGCCGACGAAGAGGGTGATCATGAGCGAGAGGCCGAGGACGAACTCGAGTGTGGGCCAGAGCATGGCCATGAGGCGGACGAGGTGGAGGGAGCGGCGGATGTACTCGAGGTTGGCGGTCTCGAAGGAGGCGATCTCGGCCTCTTCCTGGGCGAAGGCGCGGATGAGGCGGGCTCCGGAGAAGTTCTCCTGGGCCTTGGCGGAGATGTCGGAGAACATGGCCTGGATGCGCTCAAAGCGGGTGTGGATGCGAGCGCCGAAGTACTGCACGAGGACGGAGGCGATGGGCAGCGGAACGAAGGCAAAGAGGGTAAGCCGCGGGCTGATGCGGAGCATGAAGGGAAGGGCGGCGGCGGTGAAGACGATGGTATTGGCCGAGTACATGATGGCCGGGCCGAGGAGCTGGCGAACGGCGGCGAGGTCATTGGTGGTGCGGGCCATAATGTCGCCGGTGCGGTGGGTGTGAAAGAAGCCGACGGATTGGCGCTCGAGGTTCGCGAAAAGGTCGTTACGGAGATCGAACTCGATCTCACGCGACGCGCCGATGATGACCTGGCGGGTGATGTAGAGGAAGAGCGCGGAGAGGGCGGCGATGACGAGGAGACGGAGGGCGTGGTGGAGGATCTTGGTCTCGTTGAGGCCGTGCCGCATATCGTCGATCGCGTGACCGATCACAAGCGGAAGGAGGACCTTGATGGTGTTGTAGAGGAGGACGGCCACACCGCCCCAGGCGAGACTCTTCCAGTAACGCCTGAGGTAGGGTGCGAGCGGTCGGAGGCGGTTCGTCGATTTCAGGGCAGGGACCTATTTCGGTGGTGTGGGTGTGTTTTGCGGCTTCGAGGGATTGGATGACGGTGGGGGCGTTGCGGATGTGGGTTTTGTGGGGTCGACTGGCTCGGTCGCGGGTTTGGTGGTGTCTGGCGGCGGGGTGGCGGGCTCGGTGGGGGTTGGGGGAGCGGCGGCCGGATCAGTGTCGGACATGGCGACGAGTTCGAGATCGAAGATGAGGTCGGCTTTGGGCGGGATGCCGGTGCGGCCGGCCTCTCCGTAGGCGAGCTGGTAGGGGATGTAGAGGCGCCGCTTTCCGCCGACGCGCATGCCTTCAAAGCCGGTGTCCCAGCCGAGGATGACGCGGCGGGCTCCGTAAGGGAAGGCAAAGGGTCTGCCGGGGTGGTCGTACGAGGAGTCGAACTTGGTGCCGTCGGTGAGCCAGCCGGTGTAGCGGACGGTGTACCACTTGCGCGGGACGGCCGGATCTCCGGTGCCGACCACGGTGTCGACATAGCGAAGGGCATAGAGGGGCTTGGGAGAGCCTTGAACGGGAGGGACGTTGGGGGGATTGTCCGCTGGGTTTACGGGCACCGCGGCAGTCTTCCCCGCTGCGGAGGAGGTTGCCTTAGACGGGCGGTGTGTTGCGGGTCTTCTGGAGGTGGAGGTGGCGGAGGTCTGGGCGAAGGCGGCGGTGGCGAGGAGGGTGGCGAGGGCGATCCCGACTGGAGTTCTGGTCATCGTGTACTCAGTTTAGGCGGTTTTTGGATTTCTTTTGCCGAGCAATGCATGGGTGATGAGAGGACGCGCGTGGGAACAGCTCGAGCTAAAGGTTTGAGCGCTGCTGCCGATAGGTTGTGGGGAAGGCTTAACGAGTGGATATATCGGTCCGTTCGCGACAGCCGATTGAGGGAGGATGCATGCGCACAGCTCACATTTTTCTATTGATGCTCTTGGGCGGCACTGGATGCAGGGTTGCGGGGGCGAAGACGCCGCATATCGAAACGCGGCCGAAGTTGCTTGCAGCGGCGACGCGTTCGCTTAACACCAGTCCAGTTGAGGATCGGTACACGTCGACGGACGGGACGACGGCCGACGCCCGGGGCCGAGCGTTACCGAGGCAAGTTGCCGGACTGGTGCGTACGCCGCATTTCAATCCGCAGATGCCGGAGCCGTTGGCGTTGCTGCTGTTTGGGTCGGGGCTATTTGGAGCTTCGGGGTTATGCATTTATCGAGCTTCGCGAATGAAACGAGATAAGGCTGGGAGTGCCGTCAGTTATTCAGGCTAGAGCTAGGTGGGGGAACGGAGGAGGAGGTAGGCGCCGGCGATACTGAAGAGGAGGTCGGGAGACCAGGCGGCGAGCATAGCAGGTAGGGTGTTGACGTTGCCCATGGCTTCGAAGAGACCGGCGACGACCCAGTACGCGATGGCGAGGCCGATGGCGGTGGCGATGCCGGCGAGGCCACCGCGCTTGCCCATGGAAAGGGCGAAGGGAATGGCGAGGACGGCCATGACCAGAGTGACAAGAGGATAGGCGAGCTTGCGATTGAGCTGGACGCGGAGGCGCATGGTATCGAAGCCGGATTGGGAGAGGTCGGTGATGTAGCGGGAGAGCTCGCCGTAGCTCATCTCCTGGGACGGGCGATCTTCCTTCTTGAAGTAGGTGGGCTGCTCGCGGATCTCTGGAAAGGTGGAGAGTGTGAAGGGCTGGAAGGAAGCTGTAGTTTCGCCGGCGAAGGTGCGCTGCCAGCCGTTCTCGAAGATCCATTGGTTGGCGTGGTCATCCCAGTGGGCGGAGGCAGCAAAGATGCGGCGCTCCAGAGTGAAGCTGCCGGCGGCGAACTCGAAGACCGTGAGATTGGCGAAGACATTCTTGTCCGCGTCGAAGAACTGGTAGTAGAAGATGCGGGCTGGGTCGGTGGTGTGAGCTCGTCTGATGCCCGGACGGGCGACATCGGGCGCTGAGACCTGCAGATCTGGCTGGGTCACGATGGAGCTGCTGGTTTGGGTGTTGGTCTGGCCGGAGATCCATTTGCGATCGGGCCGGAGAAAGGTTTGTGCGGGTTTGCCCTTGATGGTGGCGCGGAGAGACTCCTGGCGGCGGTTGGCGGCGGGAAGGTAGAACTGGTCGAAGGCAAAGAGGCTCGCCGCGATGGCGGCGCAGAGCGCGAGGACAGGGACTACGACACGGTAAAGACTGATGCCAGTGGCTTTCATGGCGGTGAGCTCAGAGGAGCGGTTCAGGGCGCCGAAGGTTATGAGAACGGCGACAAGCGCACAGAGCGGAGTGATGTTGTAGAGGATGTAGGGGAGGAGGTTGAGGAGGTAATCGCCGACGGTGACGAGGGGTGTTCGGTTGCGGATGATGTCGCCGATGAGCTCGAAGAAGGTGAAGATGACGAAGAGCACGGCGAAGGTGGAGAGGACAAGGGCGAGGTTGGTGGAGAACTCGCGGAGAACGTAGTCGTCGAGGATGAGGGGGAAGCGGAGGCCGAAGGCGGACCGGAGGCGGCGGAGAACGGTTGCGGCGGTGAAGTTGGAATTTCGCTCGGGGTCGGAGTCCTGGCCGGGGAGCAGGCGGCCCGAGAGACGCTTCAGGGAGTCCGCGGTGGAAGCGAAGACGCTGAGCGCAATGCCTCCGCGGGAGAGTTGATAGAGCAGGAAGGCACCGGCGGCGGCGAAGATGAGATTGGCTCCCCAGACGCCGAGGAAGGGCGAGAGCTTACCGGTCTTGGCGAAGGCGACGCCGATGGAGGAGAGGAAGTAGTAGACGAAGACGAGGAGGATGGTGAGGACGAAGCCGGTGGACTTGCCGCCGCGCTTGGAGGAGAGCCCGAGGGGAACGCCGACGAGCATGAGGACGAGGCAGGCGAAGGGGTAGGAGAAGCGCTTGTTGAACTCGATGCGGTAGATGTTGGTGCCGGGGCCGGGTGGGGGGGAGGCGTTGCCGCGGCGGATGAGTTCAGGGAGGGAGAGAGCGAGGATGGGGGTGTCGGAGCGGCCGACGTGAGTGTCCTCCTGGGCCCCGGTCTCGATGGGGATGTCCATGGAGGTGAAGGTGGAGATGTTGTACTGATTGGGATCGTTGGCGGAGGTCTGGTGCTGGCTGCCGTTGATGAGGTGAAGCCGGATGGTTTGGGGGTCGCCGGTCGCAGAGGAGCCGTTGACGACTACGGCCTGATCGGCGGTGGTGACGCGGGGGTCGCCGGGCTGGGAGAGATCGGCGAGGAAGACGTGGTGCCAGAGCGCAGCTCCGGAGGCGGGGCGGACATCCTGGATGTAAAGGACGTAGTTCTTGAAATCTTCGTAGAAGACTCGGGGCTGGACTTCAAAGGAGGCCTGGGTGGATTTGAGCGATGCCTCGAGCGAGAGGAGAGCGGCGGCAGAGCGCGGGGCGAGGAAGAGCGAGTTCAGGAGGCCGAGCCCGAGCGCGAAGGCGGAGATCACGGAGACGATGCGGACGAAGTCGAGCGCGCCCATGCCGGCGGCGCGCATGGCGGTGACTTCGGAGTCCGCGGCGAGACGTGACAGGCCCAGCAGAATGCCGACGAGCACCGCCATTGGGATAGTAACCGTCAGGGCGTTAGGGAGGGTGTAGAGGAAGATGCGGGCGGCGTCGGTGAGCGAAGCGGAGTCGCGGACGACGAGCTCGAGGATCTTGCCGAGGTCGCGCATGAAGAGCACGAAGGTGAAGAGGACGCCGCCGAGCAGGGCGTGCGAGGCGACTTCACGGAGGATGTATCGGGTGAGGATGCGCATGAGGCGGCTAGCGAAGTGTTGTTGCTGAGTGGAGTGTAGCGCGGTCGATGGAGGTCAGGTCTCTTTCGAGGGGCTTCGAAGGGGCGGTTAGGACGCATGGGCGCAGGCAAAAAGCGATCGGCAGCTTGCGGTCGACGTGGGATGATGGTTAGGCCGCTAGGCTCATTGGAAGTCCTACGCCTAAGCTCGGTGTTGCGGCCGAAGCCTGACCTCTCCCCTTTATGAATCTTCTTGTCTACGTCCACCTTCGCAACATCTATCGCTCGACGGGCGTGGGGCGGGTCGCTCGAGAGTTGACGGAGCAGATGTCGCTGCGGCCGGATGTTGCACTCAAGGTGCTGGCGGATCGTGAGGACCATGCGCGGGTGATCGAGAAGGTGGGCGGGCCGTGGCTGGGCTTCGACTACAGGTTCATGGAGCACTCGACTTCGCGGCAGCAGGCGATCTGGTATTTGCGGAACGCTCCGGCGGCTGAGAGTTACTGGCCGGAGGCAGAGGTGGTGTATTGCACGGCGGAGTCGTATGTGCCGGTGCGGCGTGCGCGGCTGGCGGTGGCCTGCCATGACATGCAGTTGTTTGAGCCGGGGGCGCATGGGCTGAGCCGGTGGCTGCTGCAGCAGCGCGCGAAGTGGTGGCTGCTGTTCCGGCGGCTGGCGGCGCGGGCGGATATGTTTCATGCGATCTCGGAGTTTTCGGCGGAGCGGATGGCGCACTATTTCCCGGCGATCCGGGATCGTCTGCGGGTGGTGCCGAATGCGGTTTCGGAGAGCTTCTTCCGGCCGCCGACGGAAGCGGGGAAGCGGGTGCTCGCGGACCTCGGTGTTGCGGGCCGGCCTTACCTCCTGGTTCCGGGTGGCCTGCATTATCGCAAGAACGCGGATGTAGTGCTGGCTGCGTGGCCGATGATTCACGAACGCGTTCCCGATCTCACGCTCGTGATCGCGAGCCATAACAGCCCGGAGTATGGGGAGCGGGCGAAGGCGCTGGGGTCGTCGGTGGTGCTGGCGGGATTGCAGGAAGAGCAGGGAATTGTGGCGCTCTACAGCGGGGCGCAGGCGGTGCGGTTTCCATCGCGGTACGAGGGCTTCGGGATGCCGGTGCTGGAGGCGATGGCGTGCGGGGTTCCGCTGGTGACGAGCAACACGAGTGCGCTGCCGGAGGTGGCGGGCGGAGCGGCGGCGGCGCTGGTGGATCCGGATCGGCCAGGCGATCACGTGGATGCGATTGTGGGTCTGTTGAACGACAGCGGGGCGCAGGCACGGGCGAGTGAACTGGGGCGGACGCGGGCACGGGAGTTCAGGTGGGGGAGGTCGGCGGGGATGCTGGTGGAGGAGTTTGGCAAGCTGCTGTGAGCGCCCGGGTGGGTTGCGGTTCTAGATCTTCGGGACCTGCATGAGGATGCGGCAGTGGCGGGCGATCTGCTGATCCTCCTGGCTGGGAACGATGTCGACGCGGATGCTGCTGGCTGCGGTCGAGAGGGTGGTTGCGTGGAAGTCGTTCTGGTCCTTATCGATTGCGATGCCGAGAAATTCGAGACCGCGGCATACCCGCTCCCGGAGGGACGCGCTGTGCTCGCCGATGCCTCCCGTGAAGACGAGCAGATCGAGACTTCCGAGAACGGCTGCGTAGGCGGCGACGTACTTCCTGATGGCGATGGAGAAGATGTCGATCGCCATCTGAGCCGCGCTGTCTCCGCTGCTGGCGGCGGCTTCGAGATCGCGCATGTCGGCTTTTCCGCCGGAGATGGCTTTGAGGCCGGAGTCGTGGTTGAGCAGGGCTTCGAGGGCGTCGGCGTCCATCTTTTTGGCGCGCAGGAGGTAGAGGAGGACGCCGGGATCGAGATCGCCGGTACGGGTGGCCATGGGGATGCCGCCGGTGGGGGTGAGGCCCATGGAGGTGTCAACGGACCGGCCGTCGAGGAGAGCGGCGAGGCTGGCGCCGCTGCCGAGGTGAGCGACGACGGTCCGGCTGGGGAGGTCATGGCCGAGTTGATAGACGACCGACTCGTAGGAGAGGCCGTGGAAGCCGTAGCGGCGGATGCCCTCGTCGAACAGATCGCGAGGCAGGGGGAAGCGTGCGGCCGACTCGGGGATGGTGGTGTGGAAGGCGGTGTCGAAGCAGGCGAACTGCGGAAGGTCGGGGTAGGACTGCTGGGCGCGATCGATGAGCTCGAGGGCGAGGGGGATGTGGAGGGGCGCGAAGTGGAGGCAGGCGCGCAACTCGTCGATGACGGCAGGAGTGATGAGTTGATGGGTAAGAAGGTGCGGACCACCGTGCACGACGCGGTGTCCGACGGCGGAGGGTCTGATGTTTGAGAGCTCTGCCAACGCCGGTGCGGCGTGCTGGAGAGCCTCGCTCTGGGTGGCGAAGCTGAGATCTTCGGAGCGCAGGGTGCGGCCCTGAGCGTCCCTGACTTCGAACTTTCCGCTGCTGCGGCTGATGCCGTCGGCTGACCCGTCGAGGAGAATCTGCTCTTCGCCATTCTGCTCGATATAGAGCCCGATCTTGAGCGAGGAGGATCCGGTGTTGATGACGAGGATGGCTTCGTCGGACATAGGAGAAGAACCTGCTTTCCGGCACACGATGGGGCTGCAGTCTGGAACAGAGTACCGCGTGCCGATGCCGGGGGGAGTGGAGGCGAGGGCGGCCGTGGTGTCACCCGGGTTTCACACGCCAAAGATCGAAGTGTGACAAGCTTAGAGGTCAACGCAGGAGCGCGACCCCTATGACACCCACCCAGACCATTGAACGGCAGCAACTCTCGACCGAGCAGGCTCTTACTTCCGACGAGCTGCGCAGGATGGACGCGTACTGGCGAGCCTGTAATTACCTGTGCGCCGGCATGATCTACCTGCGCGACAATCCGCTGCTGCGGGAGCCGCTGCGACCGGAGCACTTCAAGAATCGATTGCTGGGGCACTGGGGTTCTGACCCTGGACAGACGTTTACGTGGATTCATCTAAATCGCGTCATCCGCAAGTACGGCCTGGACATGATCTACATCTGCGGACCGGGGCATGGGGCGCCGGCGATGATCTCGAACTGCTATCTCGAGGGAACGTATTCGGAGATCTATCCGGAGAAGAGCCGGGATGAGGCGGGCCTGCTGCGGCTGTTTCGGGCGTTCTCCTTTCCGGGTCAGTTGGGCAGTCACTGTACGCCGGAGGTTCCGGGATCGATCCATGAGGGTGGAGAGCTCGGATACAGCCTGTCGCATGCGTTTGGAGCGGCGTTCGATAACCCGGAGCTGATTGTGAGCGTGGTGGTTGGGGATGGCGAGGCGGAGACGGGACCGCTCGCGACGTCGTGGCACTCGAATAAATTTCTGAACCCGATCAGGGATGGAGCGGTGCTTCCGATACTGCACCTCAATGGTTACAAGATCGCCAATCCAACGCTGCTGGCGCGTATCTCTCCCGAGGAGCTCGAGAGTCTGTTCAAGGGGTACGGGTGGACGCCGCACGTGGTCGAGGGCGATGATTCGCAACGGATGCATCAGCAGATGGCGGCGACGGTCGAGAGCTGTGTGGAGCAGATCCGGGCGATACAGAAGGAGGCTCGCAGCAGCGGAGAGGCGGGCAGGCCGCGGTGGCCGATGATCATTCTACGATCGCCCAAGGGGTGGACGGGACCCAAGGAGGTCGACGGGCACAAGGTGGAGAACTTCTGGAGGGCGCACCAGGTGCCGGTGCTGGAGGTAAAGACCAATCCGGAGCACCTGAAGATTGTTGAGCAGTGGATGCGGAGTTACAGGCCGGAGGAGCTGTTCGACGAGCATGGAACGCCAGTGCCGGAGCTGCTGGATCTGCCGCCGACGGGACATCAGCGCATGACCGCCAATCCTCATGCCAACGGAGGGAAGCTGCGCAAGGCGCTTGATCTTCCGGACTTCCGCGACTATGCGTTTGCGGTCGAGAGTCCCGGAGCGAGGGAGATCTCGCCGACGGCGACGCTGGGCAAGTTTCTGCGCGATGTGATGCGGCGCAACATGACCAGCTTCAGGGTCTTCAGTCCGGATGAGAATGCGTCGAATCGGCTCGAAGCCATCTATGACGCCAGTTGGAAGACATGGATGGCGACGATCAAGCCGGAGGATGCTGATGGCACCGACATCGCCCCGGACGGACGGGTGATGGAGATGCTGAGCGAGCACACGCTTGAGGGCTGGCTCGAGGGCTACCTGCTGACGGGACGGCATGGGCTCTTCAGCACGTACGAGGCGTTTGTGCACATCATCGACTCGATGTACAACCAGCATGCGAAGTGGCTGGAGAAGTCGAAGGCGGAGATCAGCTGGAGGGCTCCGGTCTCATCGCTGAACCTGCTGATCTCGTCGCTGGTGTGGAGGCAGGATCATAACGGCTTCTCGCATGAGGATCCGGGCTTCCTGGATGTGGTGAGTAACAAGAGCGCGGAGGTGACGCGCATCTACCTGCCGCCGGATGCGAACTGCCTGCTGAGTGTTGCGGACCACTGCCTGCGGAGCGAGAACTACGTTAATGTGATTGTGGCGGATAAGCAGCCGCACCTGGCTTACCTCGATATGGAGGCGGCGATTATCCACTGCACCAAGGGCATCGGGATCTGGGGGTGGGCAAGCAATGACGCCGGGATGGAACCGGATGTGGTGGTGGCGAGCGCGGGAGACATCCTGACGCAGGAGGCGCTGGCCGCGGTTGCGATTCTGCGCGAGCATCTGCCGGACCTGAAGATTCGCTTCGTCAATGTTGTGGATCTGTACCGGTTGCAGCCGAGCTCGGAGCATCCGCACGGACTTACGGATCGCGATTTCGATTCACTCTTTACCAAGGACAAGCCGGTGATCTTCAACTTTCACGGATATCCGTGGTTGATCCATAAGTTCACCTACGGGCGGAATAATCACGCGAATATCCACGTGCGCGGGTACAAGGAGAAGGGAAATATTAACACGCCGCTCGAGCTTGCGATTCGCAACCAGGTGGATCGGTTTACGCTGGCGATCGACGTGATTGATCGCGTTCCGAAGCTGCAGGCGACCGGAGCGGCCTTGAAGGAGTGGCTGAAGGCGCAGATTATCGAGAGCATCAATTACGCGTATTCGGAAGGGATCGACAAGCCTGAGATCACGAACTGGCGATGGCCGCTGGCGAAGCAGGAGTGAGGGATCCTGGTCAGTGCGCGATGATGGAACGGATCTCGTCGATGGTGTGGGCGAGCTCATCGTCGCTCGTGTAAAAATGCGGGGCGATGCGGATGCCGGCGCCGGGGCGGAAGTCTACGATGACCTCACGGCGGATGAGTTCTCGGGTGACCTCTTTGCCGTTGGCCACATCGAGGACTATGACGCCGCCGCGCTGCTCTGGATCGCGGACGGAGTGGACCGGAATGCCGGCGGCGTCGGCGAGCGCAATGAGGTGCTGGGTCTGGCGCTGTGATTTTTGACGGATGGCGGGGACGCCGATCTGGTTGATGATCTCGTATCCGGCGCGGGCGGAGTAGAGGGCGGGGATGTTAGGGGTGCCATTGAGAAAGCGGAAGGCGTCATCCGTGAAGTCGATGGCGCCGCCTGCGAAATCAAAGGGGGCTCGGTGGGCCTGCCATCCGGTGGCGGCGGGCGAGAGGGTGGGCCAGAGGTCGCGGCGGACGTAGAGGTATCCTGCGCCGGGACCGCCAATGAGCCACTTGACGGAACCGCCGGTGGCGAAGTCCAGGTTGAGGGCGCGGACGTCGACGGGGAGGATGCCGACGGATTGGTAGAGGTCCGCAATGATGAGGGCGCCGACGGCATGGGCGCGCGCGGTGATGGCGGCGAGGTCCTGCACGAAAGAGCTGCGGAAGGCTACGTGGGAGATGCTGACGAGTTGTGTTTGTTCGTCGATGGCAGCGAGGAGGGGCTCCAGGGGGAGGGTCATGCCGTCGGGGGAGGGGACGCTGACGACGCGGGCACCCTGCCGGGCGAGGCCATGGTAGATGTAGTCGTTCGACGGGAAGTTGAGGCCGTCGGTGACGATCTTATTGCGGGGGCCGGACCAGTTGAAGCAGGAGGTAACGATGTTCTGACAGATGGAGACGTTCTGATGGCTGACGACTTCGCCGGGGCCGGCGCCGATGATGGAGGCGATGAGGTTGCCGACGGTGACCGGCATCTCCCACCAGCCCTCCTCCCAGGCTCGGACGCCGCGGGTGGCCCAGGTGTGGGTGAACTCGCGGAGGGAGGTTTCAACCTGGATGGGCATGGCTCCGAGTGAGTGGCTGACCATAGGTGGTGTTCGCGAGGATGGGGAAGTGCGGACGCCAGGCGAGGAGCGGATCGGCGGCGGTGGCAGCAGGTCTGGCGGGTTCTAGAGTGGTTGCGTGGGAGTTAGTCATGGGTTCTGGTGGCATTGAATCATGGTGAGGTCAGGGGTACCCTCCCACCCCCTAGCTTGCCTGCAAAGTATTCCATCGAGAGGAGATAAGTCTGGACCTGCAAAGCAGAGTGTTGATTCGGAATGCGTTACTGGTAAAGTATTCTATTCAAAAGGATTACGGGTTTGCCTGGGGTGCAGCCTTGCCCTGATTCTCCTCCTCCATTCGCGCTCTACTTCTATTGTAGCTGGGTAAGATCAGTGGTTACGCCACGGGATCTGGGATGGGCAGGAGGGGACGATCTTTGTAGTTCCATCTTGTGCGGACGCTGGCGCGGCGGAGCGTTGCTATATGGAAGCCGTGGTCGCGGAGGACGGGTGCTGCCGGAAGGAACAGCCTTCGCCATCAACCTTCAGATTCCTTAGACCAACCTTGAGGAGGTTGGACGAACCATGCACCCTGGCGATCCGGTGATTGCTGAATACAAGCGCGTTTCCGAGGAATTCAATGGCTTTGGATCGCCGTCCTATCAAGATGAGCGATTTGGCTAATTTGCAGTAGGCATCTCTACATGGTCGATAACGAGAGCCTTTGCAGCCGCTTTTGCAGGGACGAACTTCAGCCCCAGTTGCTCCTTGATTGCGGTGTAAAGATCCGGAGGAGCGTCTGCTGTGTCTTTCGACGGGGAATCGTCGGGAGTCCACATCAGGGTGAAGTCATATCGATCTGTAAGGCCAGTTCGATCGACAACCGGCCTGTCGAGAAAACTTGCTTGCATCCCGTCTGCAAAGGTGGCCATCGAGGCATTCTTGACTGTTAGGACGATCTGATTAGTATAGGAGAAGTTGGTACGATCCTGGGGCTGGCGAGTGGTCCGGGTAAACTTCGGCCCTCCCTTATCAAGAGTAAGAGCGTAGACGGGTAACTCTCTCTCGTCAAAGTGGGACACCAGGTGGTAGCGATCCGCGAGTAGAACTCGAAATAGTGATTTCTGTTGATCACGAGTGGGTCGGCTTTCCAGATTGGACACGCCGTCGATGTCGTACCTGCTGGTATCCAACCATCGGGGGCCGTTCACAATCTGGTTGGAATGCAGCCCGTAAGCAAGGGATAGCAAATCAAACAGGCTCACATTCACTGCGATTACATGGCGACCCTCGACCCTGAAGTATGTTCCATGCGACAGATTAGGGTCGCTGGGCTTGATCGTGACGACTTCAAAGTCCAGCTTGGCGTCCGAACTCGATGCCGCAGGTCCAGTCTGTCCGGCTTGACTGTGATCAGTAGTTGCCTGGGCAGAGAGCGTCGTAGACAGCCCGATCACGACTGCAAGGAAGCACCCCCGGATAACGTTCACATCGTGATTCTTTCACCATTGATCGGTAACGTGAAGTCGGCTTGTCCTCATCGACGAACTCGGGTTCACTGCCGGCGAATTTCGTAACAGCCTGGTCCCCGCCTTTACATTCTCCCTCCGCTCTCAGAGACAACGGCACGCCCGAAAGCTGTTGCAGAAGACATTCTCCTTCCGCCCTCCCTGTCTCCGGAGTCATTTCCGCGTTGTGGCCAGCCGTGCGGAGCATCTTAGAGAACGGAACTTGTTTGAATCATTTCTCTTGGAGCTCCAAAGGATGAGATGTACACAGATGTCGGCGTTCAGCTTTCAACTCACGCGATTGGGTCTGATCAACTGTTACCTCGTCCGACAGCCCGAGGGGGACAGCAAGACGCCCGCCTTCACCTTGCTCGATACCGGCATACCGGGAACTGAGGATGACATCCTTGCTGAAGCTACGAGAGCTGGAGCGCCTATCGAGTGGATTGCGCTGACCCATGCACACGACGATCATGTGGGCTCGGCTGACGCCCTGCTGGGAAGCTAAAGACGGCGACGCCACTCGCCGCGAGTGAGCGCAGCATCCCGCTCTTGCAGAAGCCACCGAACAAGGAACATGAGCCGTATGAAGGGAAAGAGGAAAGCCTGGAGTTTCTGTCTGGCATTCAGTCGCGGGTCACGCACACGCTTTCCGATGGCGAACTCTGTGGTGCGCTGCGTGTCATCGAGACGCCCGGGCACATGGCCGGACATCTTTCATTTCTCGATGAGCGCGACGGGACTCTGTTCGCAGGTGATGCCTTGATCGGATTGGGCCGACTCTCGGTGACTGGATACTCACCCTGGTATGCGGCGCTTCCGAACTTCGCAACCTGGGACAAAGCCGCAGCGATCGCCAGCGTTCGCCGGCTGCTCGAATTCCCAATCAAGCGAATCGCCTGCGGCCATGGTCCGATCTATGAAGGGGGGCGCGAACTGCTCCAGGAGGCGCTGACACGCGCCTCTAGACACCGCTGATTGCTTGCGGCGATACATCGGGTTCTCCCCTCTCCTCTTCCCGCGCCGTTCGACATTTCCAGCGGACGGGTGGCAGGGCCGGTGCCCCCTCTGCACTTTACCCCTTCCATGAACGCGCGTCAGGTGCGGTAAGCGTGTTAGAGGTACGAATTCATTCAGATTGGGATATTTACTCTATTTCAGGACAACGAAGCTTTCCTGTTGGTATGGTCTGTTGGACAACAGATCTTGGAGATATTTGTGAAAAGATTCCGCTTGCCATCTGCCCTTGTACTCGGCTGCTGCCTGGCTTTTGTTGGCACAAGCATGATGGGACAAAAGTCGTCAGCGTCCTCCGACGTCATCCCTGCCGAGCAGCGCGCTAGAGCGCCCGACTTCACAGTATTAGACGTACAAGGAAAGCCATTCACCTTGGGGGCACTACGAGGTCAAGTGGTCTTAGTAGACTTCTGGGCAATTGCCTGCGGCGGTTGCAAGCTAGAACTGCCTTGGTACGTTGGCTTTGATGAACGGTACAGGAGCCGAGGTCTATCACTAGTTGGACTGGACATGTACGGTGAAGCGCCAGATGCAGTAAAGTCCTTCGCTGCTATTCACCAGATGCGCTACCCAGTTGCGATTGGAACAGATGCGATCGGTGCCCTCTATCACCTCGCGGAAATGCCTCTAACCGTGCTGGTCGACCGTAAAGGCCGAATCGCGGTTAGTCACGCTGGGGTAGTTGACCCAAAGACATTCGAGGCCAACCTAAAAACGCTACTCGCCGAGAAATGATTAGGCTTGCTAACCAGTGATAGCTGATGCACAGGAGCAGTCCCGATAAGTCGCGTTGTCGGAGTAGAAGTGAGTCAGAGTGTGAACGGTTGGTTCAGCGAAACGGATTTTGGATGTCAGATGCGACAGGGTCACGGTTCGTTCTGGAGGCTTGGCGGCTGGTCTCGCGGTTGAAGCGGGTCGCGGAGACGGAAGATGGCGGTCAGGATCGCGAGGAAGGGGAGGCCGTAGACGAGGGTCATGCGGAAGGTGGGGGTGAGGGGGGTGGTGAGGAGGATGGCGGCGAGGAGGGCGATGCCGGTGAGGGTGGTGTAGGGGAAGCCCCACATGCGGAAGGCCAGCGGGGTGGCGGCGTGGGCGCGGCGGAAGCGGAGGTGGGTGACGAAGATCATGAGCCAGGTGAACAAGGCTCCGAACATGGAGATGGAGATCATGAGGGTGAAGGCGGTGGCAGGGTAGAGGACGTAGACGACGGCGGCGAGGGCGATGCCGAGGGTGGAGAGAAGGAGGGCGGGAAGGGGAACGCCGCGAGCGTTGAGCGTGCCGAAGCGGCGAGGGGCGAAGCCGGCTCGGGAGAGCGAGAACATCATGCGGGTGGTGATGTAGATCTGGCTGTTCATGGCGGAGAGGGCGGCGATGAGAACCACTAAGTTGATGGCGTCGGCGGCATAGGGGAGATGGGTTGCGGCGGCGACCTTGACGAAGGGGCTGCTGCTGATGCCGGCGGCGTTGCCGGCTTCGTTCCCGGTTACGTTCCAAGGGACGATGGCGAGCATGACGGCGAGGGAGAGGAGATAGATGAAGATGAGGCGGAGGATGGTGAGGCGGAAGGCTCGGGTGATGGCGCGTTGGGGGTCCGAGGCTTCGCCGGCGGCGACGGCGACCATTTCAATGGAGAAGTAGCTGAAGATGGCGACGATGACCGCGACCCAGGTTCCGGAGAGGCCGTGGGGGAAGAAGCCTCCGTGGGCGGTGTAGTTGGAGAGGCCGAAGCCGGAGGTGGCGGGCGCGGTGATGATGACGTAGGCGCCGAGGAGGATGAAGGCGGCGATGGCGAGGATCTTGAACAGCGAGAAGGCGTACTCGACGGTGCCGAAGACTTTGACGTTCGCGGCGTTGATGGCGATGAGGACGGCGGAGAAGCCGAGGATCCAGATGGCGCCGGGGACGTGCGGGTACCAGAGGCGCATGTAGACGGCGATGGCGGTGACTTCGGTGCCGACGGCGAAGACGACTGCGGACCAGTAGCTGTAGCGGACGAGGAATCCGGCGAGCGGGCTGATGTAGTGTTCGGCGTAGGCTCCGAAGGAACCGGAGGTGGGGTGGGCGACGGTCATCTCGGCGAGCGCGCCCATGAGCAGGAGGGCGATGATGGCTCCGATGGCGTAGGAGATGAGGACGGAGGGTCCGGCGAAGCCGATGGCGAAGGCGCTGCCTAGGAAGAGGCCGGTGCCGATGGCTCCTCCGATGGCGATCATGGAGATCTGGCCGGAGGAGAGGGTGTGGTTGAGGCCGCGTTCGCGGTGAGTGATGTGGGCGAAGGATGGCTGGGCTGGCGTCATAGCGGGCGCGCGGGACTTCAGTGTAGCTTGCGACTGCCGGCGGGCTGCGTAGCGGGTGGCTTGGAGTTCGTTTCACTGACCAGCTATGAGCAATGAGCTTTGAGCAATGAGTGAAGGGCTTCCGGCTAGACGTTGAATTTGAAGAAGAGGATGTCGCCGTCCTTGACGGTGTACTCCTTGCCTTCGGAGCGGAGGAGGCCTTTTTCCTTGACGGCTTGTTCGCTGCCGAGGGTGAACAGGTCGTCGGAGGAGTAGGCGTCGGCCTTGATGAATCCGCGCTCGAAGTCGGAGTGGATGACGCCGGCGGCACCGGGGGCTTTCGTGCCGCGGCGGATGGTCCAGGCGCGGACCTCCTGGACCCCGGCGGTGAAGTAGGTGATGAGGTCGAGGAGGCGATAGGCGGAGTGGATGAGGCGGTCGAGTCCGGGCTCGGCGAGGCCCATGTCGGAGAGGAACTCGTCGCGCTCGGAGGGGTCGAGCTGGGCGATCTCGGCTTCCATGGCACCGCAGATCGAGACCATCTGGGCGCCCTCCTCGGCGGCGCGTCTCCCGACGTCGGCGGTGTGGGCGTTGCCGGTGCCGAGGCCGGCCTCGTCGACGTTGGCGACGTAGAGCTGGGGCTTGGCGGTGATGAGGAAGAGCTCGCGGGAGATGATTTTTTCGTCGTCGCTTAAGTCGGCGGTGCGGGCGGGTCGACCGGCGTTGAGGGTGGCCAGGAGCTTAGTGAGCATGGCGTGCTCGGCCTTGATCTTGCCGTCGGAGGTGGCCTTGGCGGCGCGTTCGACCTTGGTGAAGCGCTTCTCGACAGTGTCGAGATCGGCGAGGAGGAGTTCGGTGTTGATGATGTCGATGTCGTGGAGGGGGTTGACGCCGCCGGCGACGTGAACGACCTCGGGGTCGTCGAAGCAGCGGACGACGTGGCAGATGGCGTCGGTGGCGCGGATATGGCCGAGGAACTGGTTGCCGAGGCCCTCACCCTTCGAGGCTCCTTCGACGAGGCCGGCGATGTCGATGAACTCCATGGTGGTGGGGACGAGCGACTTGGGCTTGATGAGGGCTGCGATTTTGGCGAGGCGGGCGTCGGGGACGGGGACGATGCCGGTGTTGGGCTCGATGGTGCAGAAGGGGTAGTTGGCGGCCTGGGCTTTGGCGGCGGTGAGGGCGTTGAAGATGGTGGATTTGCCGACGTTGGGGAGGCCGACGATTCCGCAGTTCAGGGGCATTTGGTTTCAGGTCCTTTTTGGTGCGAGTGAAGGTGGCCCCCTACCCCCTGTTATTTGCTAAAGTCTTCGAACGATGGGGGTTAGGCTGGGACTTCCGGGTAAAGTATTCGATTGATGAGGCTTAGCAGTAAAGTATTCAAAAGGCGCGGGTTAGGAGATTGAAGTTTGCCTCGATTCCATGCACAAGATCTTCCTATCGCTGCACAAGATCTCCCTCTTTCTATTGTAGCCAGAGCGGGGAGCGATTGCGCCATGGGCGCGCGAGCGGGTCGTTGCTGCGTGCCGGGACGGGGGTAGAAAGGTCGAAGCGGATCGCGCCGGCGCGCGATGGCCCCCTTAGCCGCGATGAGACCGCGCCGAAGATGGGGTACCCGGCTGAAGGCGTTGTGGTGGTGGGTCGTGCGTCGGGGTAGAGAAGCGGGTCCGTTCGCTGCGCTCAGGATGACAGAAAGAGGGGCCAGGGCGTAGGCAGGGGTAGAGAAGCCGGGTCCGTTCGCTGCGCTCAGGATGACAGATCGGGGACAACGGAAAAGGGCGGGCGCAAAAGGGCGGGCGGCGCTGAGTGCGCCGCCCGCGAGGTTGGTCCCGAAGAGGTTAACGGCAGGGGTTGGCGACGCTCGTGGCTGTGGCGGTGGGGACGAGGCAGGCCTCGTCGTAGTAACGTTCGTCGCCGACGGCCTGGTAAAGGAGGACGGTTGCCATGTTGCCGGCGGGGCCGGAGACGCGCTTCTCCCGATTGACCACCGGTGTGTAGTCATCGATGCCCTGGAAGGCCTCGCGCATAATGCGACCGCTAAGAGTGCCCGAGAAGGGCAGGCCGATGTGCATGAGGTAGGCGAGGGTAGGTGCGATGTCGGCGTTGCTCATCGGGATGGGGTCGACGAAACCGGTCTTGAAGTCGGGACCGATGGCGGCGATGTTGTTGAGGGTGTCGGCGCGGGCGAGGGTTCCGTGCATGCCCTGACCCTGCTGCAGGCCGGTATCGGCGATCTCGATGCCGGTCTGAAGGTTGGCGGGATCGAGGTAGAAGGTTTTGAAGTTGACGGAGATCGCGGGACGCGGGGTGACGGCGCTGCCGACGAGGCCGATGGAGCTGAGGGGAAGGGAGCCGGGGATGTCGTCCGAGTAGGCGTCATCGACGAAGATGCCGCCGACGTAGCTTTGGCGGGCGAGGAAGGCGACGATGCGGCGTACGGTTTGGGCGTCGTGGGAGGGGACGTAGATGAGGTCGGAGCCACCGTTGGCGGCGACGAGGATCTGGGCGTCGGTCTGGTCGAGGATGGCGCCGGTGCCGCCGATGAGGCCGTTACCGCCGGAAGGGTGTTGGCGAACGGTCGCGGTGGCCTGAGGGATGCCGGGGTTGACGGGCGCGTAGGAGCGGACGCTATCCGCGGTGACGACGGAGTCCGGATCGAAGAGGGGAAGGCCGAACTCGTGGGCGAGATCGAGGGCGAGGAAGCCGACGGGGAGGAAGCCGGTGTTGACCTCCTGGCGGCCGGTCGCGTCCTTGTAGGTGATGGTCGAGGCGAAGTCCGAGACGACGTTGTGGCCGGAGGCGTCGATGTCGTGCCGGGAGATGGTGGAGAAGCCGTGGTCGGCGGTGAGGATGATGTCGGTGTTGTTGGCGAGGGCGGGATTTCCCTGGACGTAGGCGATGATCTGCGCGAGGTTGTTGTCGGCGTTCTTGACGGCGGCTAGAGATGTGGGGCCGTTGATGCCGGGGGTGAGGGAGTTCAGGCTATCGCCCTGGTTGTGCTGGGTGCCGTCGGGATCGCGCGACCAGAAGAGCACGTAGAAGGGTTTGGTGCTTTGGGTAAAGGCGGGGAGGATTGCCCTGGTGAGGGTGTCCGCGAAGTATTGCTGCTGGACGGTGTTGGGCGAGGTGGTTCCGGGGGTGGTGTTGTTGCCGGAGAAGCCGTTGTTGCATTGGGCGGTGGGAGCGCAGCCGTTGGAGCGGTTGGGCGCGGTGAGGGGGAGCGAGACGGCGGTGAGGGCGGTCTGGATCTGGCTCGAGAGCGGGATGCCGGCGGCGGATCCGGTGGCGTCGTCGATGAAGACGGTGTTAGGGGTCTGGATGGCCTTGTTGACGGGGCTGATGTCGGAGACGTCCTGGATGGCGACGGGGCCGACCTTGCCGACGGATGCGGTGTTGTAGCCGTTGCGGCGGGCGAGCGCCATGAGCGCGACCTCGTTGAGAACGTTGCCGTTGTAGTGGTCGTCGAGGTCGGAGAGGATGAGGTTGTTCTCAATAAAGGGAACCGGAGTGCCGGGCAGCAGGCCGAAGTTGCCGGTGTTGAAGATGGGGTATCCGGAGGCGATGGTGTTGGAGAAGTCGCCCGTGTCGCCGAGCTGGTGGCCAGTGGCGATGGCGGAGGCGTTGGCGGTGGTGAAGGTGGGGAAGAGGGAGTGCGAGTTCGAGAAGAAGACGCCGTTATTGCGAAGGGAGAGCATGGCGGGCGCGGTGGAGGCGTTGACGGATCCGGTGCGGAGGCCGTCGGCGACGAAGACAATGATGTTGCGGGGTGGGGTGGTCTGGGCGGATAACGGGCAGGCTGCCACGAGGACGCAGGCGGAGGCGGCGAGGGACTTGGTGAGGTGGTTCAGGTTCATGGGCGGGACTCCTCGCGCGACGTTAACATGCGAGATGGGGGTGGTGGGTGACGGCACTGTGGCGGGAAGATGACGGTTGTGTGAAAAGTGTCGGGCGAATAGAGAGCGGTCGAGGGAAGCTCTCGGTTTGAGAGAGATTCGGCTGCGGATCGATGAGCGGCTGGCGGAGTGATGTTAGTTCGGGCTCAGGATTAGATTTCAGGGTGGGAGGAGTTACAGAGCGGGTTCGCGCTTTCGCGCGAACGGCCCACCTTAGGCGCGATGAGACTGCGCCGAAGATGGGGCACCCGGCGGTAGAGGTGTCGATTCGAATGGAGAATGGCTGAAGCCCCACGAGTCGTAGACCATTCAAATCTCCTGATCGCGATGATCTCACCAAGCGTAATGGATCAACTGCTCTGGCGAGGCGGCCGGAAAGATGACTGAGTCGATTCCCTGGATGTGACGCAACTGTTCATGGTTCTGGGCGGAAGCGGTAGCCTATGCCGCGGACGCTGACGAGGTGCTGGGGGTTGGCGGGGTCGTCCTCGATGTAGCGGCGGAGGCGGACGATGAAGTTGTCGATGGCGCGGGTGTCGGTGTCTTCGTGGACGCGCCAGACCTGTTCGAGGATTTCTTTGCGGGAGACGATCTGGTTGGGTCGGTCGGTGAGGAAGCGGAGGAGGTCGGCTTCCATGAGGGTGAGGTGGGTGATGCGGTTGGGGGCGATGAGTTCGAGCTGATCGAAGCGGACGGTGCGGTGGTTGAAGGCGTACTCGGGGGAGTGGGGGAGTGGGGGTGGAGGGGTGGCGGTGGAGTCGGGTTCGGAAGCGGCGTTGAGGAGGTCTGGCGGAAGTGAATCAGGGGGTGAGAGCCGGGCGGATGCGGTCTGGTTGGTGGGCTGGCCTGCGGTCTGCCAGGACATGCGGCGGAGGAGGGATTTGAGGCGGACGAGGAGGATGTTGAGGTCGAAGGGTTTGGGGAGGTAGTCGTCGGCTCCGGCGTTGATGCCGTCGAGGATGTCCTGAGGGCGGGAGCGGGCGGTGAGCATGAGGATGGGGGTGAAGCGGCCGGCGTCGCGGAGGTTGCGGGCGACGGTGAAGCCGTCGGCGCCGGGGAGCATGCAGTCGAGGAGGATGGCGGAAGGGGCACCGGGGCCGGAGGTGGGGGCGGCGAGGAGGGCGGCGAGGGCGAGGTCTCCGTCGGCGAAGTGCTCCGTGCGGTAGCCTTCGGCGGCGAGGTTGAAGAGGAGGCCGCCGGCGAGGTGTGCTTCGTCTTCTACGAGGACGATGAGGGGTGCTTCGGGCTGCGGCATTGGGAGTGCTTGGAGTACGGAACGATGATACGCGGAGATAGGCGGGAGATCTCCGCATTCGGGAGAGCGAGAGGAATTTACGCGGACGTGAGCTTCCTGGGAAGGAACTCGATCCTGATATCGTTCACGGCGGGTGTCACGTCGAAGTCTGCTGTTACGAGAAGATGATCCGGGGAGGAGCCGGCGAGCTCCACTCCGAAGGCATCGGCGTAGGGAATTTTTCTCTTGACCTTGATCCGGGCAGCTCGCGCGGCGCGTTCGGCATTGATGGTTACGATCTCGAAGTCGAGTGCCTTCAGACGATCCATCACAGTTGCCGCTGGCTGCGGGCCCAGGCGTTTCAGAAGGGTGCCGGAGACCTCTCCCCAATGGATCGCGGAGACCAGGCAGCGGGCTTCGGAGGCGACGTGCAGCTTGATGATTTCTCCGACACGCTCTACGCCTGCTTCGCCGTCGAGGAAGCGCAGTATAGCGCTGGCGTCGAGAACGAAGCTCACCATTTTTCGTCGCGGCGCTCCTGTTGGAGCTCGTCGACGAGAGAAGGTTCGTCCGAGAGCATGCCGGCGGTATCGTCGACGAGCTGGGCTGTAACGGGTTGGAGAATGATGCGTTCCTTGTCGAGCGTCAGGGCCACTCGGGAGCCGGCGTGAAGGCCGAGTTGGGCGCGCATCTCCGCGGGTATGACGAGCTGGCCCTTTGTGCTTACCGTTGTGATCTGCATCAATTCATCTTACATGTTTGCCGAGGTAAGAACAGTTCGTTCTAGGCGAGCTGCTGTTCTGTGTGCGGCTGTGATTGTGGCTGTTTGTTCTCCTTATCGTGATCATCGACGCCGGCTATGTTTTTGCTGAAGCGGGGGTAGAGGAGGGGGAGGAGGTAGAGGGTGAGGAGGGTGGCGGTGAAGAGGCCGCCGATGACGACGGTGGCGAGGGGGCGCTGGACCTCGGAGCCGCGGGAGGTGGCGAGGGCCATGGGGATGAAG
>JAABUK010000932.1_pt1 | contig 58597 bp, 52 predicted proteins | sample 5559141 | NCBI WGS metagenome assembly JAABUK01 (sample SAMN10711869, study PRJNA513367) | rock metagenome | isolation source: Antarctica rocks | place: Antarctica: Victoria Land, Pudding Butte nord | collected 2016-01-03
TTCAACCTGCCGCAGCAGATTCACAATCTGCTCCGCCGTATGCTTCGTTCCTCGCCTCATTCTTAGCTCCTCTTATTCCAGTTTTATCGCTTTTCAACTGGTACAAAAAAAGCCGGGCATTCCACTCACTCGTCCCACAGCCCCTGGCATTGCATGAGGCCGTGACTTCGCAGCTTGCCACCGCACGACGACGAGTAGAAGGACATTTCTATTGTGCGGCCCACCCTGTCCTCTTGAAGAGCAGGGACACCAGCTTTATGGAGCGTACTGCTCTTGCAGACGTAACGTACCCCTAAGCGAGACATTGACCTATTCTGCTTCAAATACCCTGCGACACGAGCCCTGCGGAGCAGCGGTCTGGGCTTGACGTAAATCACGTCTGCCCCTAAGGTCGTTACAACGCTCTCGAAAATTGGTAAGACTCACCGGGTCCTCTCACCAGGACAACAGCGCTGGATCCACCTCTGGAGGCTGAATGCACTCTTCGCACCCGTCGAGCCGGCACTACCGTCGTTCAACCATTCTTCTTCTCCTGACTATCCTCATTGGCTGCCCCTGCATCTTCGCCGATGCCGTCGGAAGCGGTGTCGGCGTCGTTCGCGACTCTAGCGGAGCCGTGGTTCCCGGCGCGAAGATCACCTTCACCCGGCTCAGCACCAACGCCGTCCTTACGCGCCTCAGCGACTCCTCGGGCGCCTTTCAGTTTCTCGAACTTGCGCCCGACACCTACACCCTGAGCGTCGAGGCTCCCGGCTTCAAACGAGCCACGCTCTCGCAGGTCGTGGTCCAGGTCGACCGAGATGCCAAGCTCGACGTCACCCTCCAGGCGGGGGACGTGTCCGAGGTCGTGTCCGTTGAAGCCGGCGCTCCGCTCATCGACACGGAACAGAACACCCTCTCCAATGTCGTTGACCGGCAGACGATCGCCTCCATGCCGCTGAACTCGCGCAACTTCCTCGATCTTGCCCTGCTTACGCCCGGCGCGACGCCCTCCGCCGCTGGCAGCCAGGTCACCGGCTTCAATGTCGCTGGAGCGCGGACGCAGTCCAACGACTACCTGATCGACGGAATCAGCAACATGGATACCCAGATCAACAGCGGCCTGAGCAGCTTTCGCATCAATGATGCGGTCCAGGAGTTCAGCGTTCAGACCAGCGTTCCGACTGCGGAGTTTGGCCGAGGTCAGGGTGCCCAGATCAACGCCGTCATCAAGAGCGGCACCAATCAACTGCACGGATCCGCGTTCGAGTACTTTCGCAATACCATCCTCGACGCCACCGACTACTTCGCCAAGCACACCCGCGGTGGAGCGAAGCCTGTGCTCAAGCGCAACCAGTTCGGCGCCACCCTCGGTGGTCCCATCTGGAGGGATCAAACCTTCTTCTTCCTGTCCTATGAGGGCTTCCGCCAGGTCGCTCCAACGGTAAGTTCTGTCCTGGTGCCGACGCCGACGCAGCGCGCCTCCGTGACCGATCCAATCTCGAAGTCGCTGCTCGCGTTCTTTCCGCAATCGCAGCTCGTGGGCGATACTCTGGCCGCCAACGGTACCAACTACACCGCCAATGTCCGCAGCATGCTGAACGACGACACCGGCCTGGTCCGGATCGACCATACCCTGAGCCGCCATGACATCCTGAGCGGGCACTTCATCACTTACAACGGCCGCGTTCTGTCCGGTGGACCCACTCCGCTAATCGGAGGCAACACGAACTCCCCCCGCAGCCAGTCTGTCTTCCTCGAAGAGAACCACACCTTCTCTCCGACCTTGCTCAACACCTTTCGCGTAGGCTACTCGTTCAACCAGACTAACTTTGTCGTGCAGGATGCCGGCTTCAACGCCCAGACTATCTTCAAGGATGGCAGTGGCAACCCTCTCCCCGGTGTCTTGAATGCCGCGGCAAACCTGACCGACTCCGGTCTTCCCACCGTGCAGATCTCCGGTTTTGCCCGGCTGGGCTCCGCAACCAATCTCCCCCAGGGCCGGAAAACCCGCACCTACGAGATTTACGATACTGTCAGCGCCGCCTCGCTGTTCGGCTCTTCGAAACACGCGTTCAAGTTCGGGTATCACCTCCGGCGTGAAGACGCGAGGCGTTTTCTGGATTCCACCTCTCGCGGAAGCGTGAATTTTTCGTCCACAGCCGGCAAAGGCCTCACCGCCGCACAGGCCAGCTTCAACGATTTTGCCGCCGGTCTGGTGAATACCTCATCCCAGCGCAGCGGCGTTACCCTGGCTCACTTCCGCCGCTACCCCATGGACATGTTTGCGCAGGACCAATGGAAGATCCTACCCAACCTCACGCTCAACATCGGCATTCGTTACGAGCTCCCCTCGGCCATTTATGAGCTCAACAATCGCGGTGTTAACCTCATCCCCGGCCAGGGCATGACGCTCTTCGGCACCAATCAGGTACTCGGCATCGATACCAGCAAGAACGGGCCAGCCTCGCTCACACTCACGCCCGGTGCTACGACGCTCACCAGCAGCGGCCAGCTCAAAGTGGATCGTAACAACTTGGCGCCTGTCCTTGGCTTCGCCTGGAGTCCCATCAAGGGTAGCGCCGCGACCGTCCTGCGTGGCGGCTTTCGTGTCGGCTACGACGATATCTTCAACAACATTCCCGCCAACCTCTCCCTCAACGCTCCCTTCAATCTCACCACCGCTCAGGCCTCCGGAACCACACAGCCCGGGAAATTCAGCTACGCCACCGCCTTCAACCAGAACGTGCCGCTGGTCAAGAACGTGGGAAAGCAGGCGCCGGGAACTCCGCAAGTCGGCTTGATCTCCTTCAACGGCATGGACCCGAACATACGCGAATCCTACAACTACGCCTTCAACCTCGGCATCGAGCAGCAGCTAAATACCCACATGTCCTTTGAGGTCGACTACATCGGCAGCCTCGGGCGCAAGCTCGGGATCTTCGTCGACCCAAATCAGCCAGCCGTCACCGTCATCGATTCAACCAAACGCGGGAACCAGGCGCCCAACATCCAGACGTTTCCGTACCCTACCTATGGCAGCTTCTCTGATTCCTTCGGGAAGGCCGCGGTAAACTCGAACTACAGTGGGCTTATCAGCGTGATCAAATTCCGCGGCTTCCACAATATTGCCGTGCAGGGTTCCTATACCTGGAGCCACTCGCTCGACTATAGCTCCAACTTCTTCGGCTCGAATGGCGATGCAGGCTACCCCTCCGACGGAAACAACCTGAAGGCGGAGTATGGCAACTCCTCCTTCGACATGCGCCACCGCTTCGTCGCCTACTACTCCGTTCCCCTGCCGATCGGTCCGGGGCAGCCCTTCCTTAACTCCAGCAACATCTTATTTCGTGAGGCATTCGAAGGCTGGACGGTCTCCGGCATCACCGAGATCCAGTCCGGAACCCCGTTTACCGCCTATCTTGGCGGAACCGACTACAGTGGCTTCAATCAATTTGCCGACCGTCCTAACATCGGCTCGGGTAAGCTCACGCAGAACAACAAGAATCCCGATAATGCGTTCTCCACCGCTTACTTTTCCCCCATCGGCGCGGGCCAGATCGGCACCGAGCGTCGCGACCAGTACTACGGTCCGGGGCTCGTCAACTTCGACCTGACAACCTCGAAAGACTTCCCGCTCTCCCGCGAGCGCGTCAAGCTGAACTTCCGCGCCGATCTCTTCAACGTCTTCAACCACACCAACTTTTCGAACCCGGTTGCGACCTTCACAAGCTCAAGCTTCGGCAGGATCACGTCGACTGTCGGAAACGCCACCAGCGGAACCGGCGGGGCCATCGGCGGTGCGAGGCTCGCGCAGTTCGCACTTCGTCTCAACTTCTAACCGTCGCTTGGTAGATGCTGCACCGAGCGGCGGTATACGACGCTACCCGGCATCACGCCATTGACCACCTCGTCACGCCGGGATCCCGCGTTCCATGTCAGCTTGACCCCTCGAGCTCTCCTTCAGCGGCGGAGTGAGGATCATTCCTTCGTTCACGCCGGAAGAGAAGGTAGGTGAATGCGTCGTAGCGATACCCGAGTTTGAGGCGCTCTGCGGCAGAGGCTCCGGATCGCTGAGTATCGGCAGCCTGAATCTACTCCGGACGAATCTCGATCATCCGCATCATGTCTTGGTACTACGCCTGACTCTTATTCTGTATCGCTGTGAAGCGCTTCGCCTGCTCGACGCAACGCCCGTCGCCCGTACGCGAGTAGAGCTGCAACAAACCGAAGTTGGCCACATAGTTCTCCGGATCGATAGCGGTGGCGCGCTGCAGAACCTCCTGCGCCTCGGTATACCTCTTCATGGCAAGCTAGGTCACTCCCAGTTCAGCCGACATCTCCGGTCGCTCCGGCTTTGCTCCCGCCGTGGCCAGCTTCAGCTCAGCGAGCGCATCTTCGAACCGTCCCTGCTGCCGCGCGATTCGCCCGAGATAGAAGTGAGCCGTAGGTGCCGTTTTCGCATTCCCCGCAGCCTGCTTCAACCATGGAATTGCACCTTCGAAGTCCTTCGCGCGAAACCAGCAGGTTCATGTCAAGGCTCGCCAGTCCGAAGTAGTACAGTAACATCGCATCCCGCGGCTCCATCTCGCGCGCGTGAGCCAGGTATCCCAGGCCGCCCTTAAAGTCCTTCTGCTCACGTGCGACACGCGCCAGATCCACAAGCGTCGCCGTAGATCTCCCATCTGCAGCCGCGGCGGCCTCCAGAGTGGAACGCAACCCCTTGAGATCACCGGCGGACTCCTGCGCCAGCCCCAATGCGCGGAGCCCGTCGGCGGAGAGCGGCTGCTTCTCCCCTGCCGCTGTAAGAAGAAGCGCTGCGAGGTCAGCACGTTTTGATGCCCGGAGCACCGGCAAGATCTCCACGACATCTGCTTCCGTGAGACGCCGATCTTCGGCAAGCGACGTCGCATCGCGCTCCGCAACCTCCCTATGACCGAGACCGGCCTCGTCCGCACACTGCACCGCTAAGGCAGGCGCACGGCTCCTGGCAACTTGATCAAGCCTCGCTATGTCCTCCAGTGAGCTTTCGTATCTCTTGTCCAGCATCAGGAGCACGGCTGCCTGATAGTTTGCCTCAGCGTTTGCAGGTGCAATGGCGAGCGCACTCTCGTACGCTCGCAGAGCCTTTGCAGGCCATCGTGCATCTTTGCTCGCGTTCTCCATATAGAGTCTTCCCAGGTTCAAATACGGCCCGACAAGCTTTGGACTGTGAACTGCGGCCCGCTGAAATTCCTGCTCTGCCGCAACTGCATTCCCTTCCTGAATCTCTACGACACCCAGCAAATTCTCCAGCCGCCGTTTTCCCGAAAGCGCTTGCCTGCCTCCACCAGCAGCAAGCGCGCTTGCTTGAGATTGCCTCTCTCGATCTGCGTTTGTATCTCAAGCACCGTGCGTTCGTACGCCGATCCAGCCGACTGCGCCAGCATGATCGCGTGCGCCAAAATCATGCAGGCTAACCCGGCAGAGATGGCGTGCCAACGCTTACTGACTCCCTTCGACACTCCCTGTTGCAACATGCAGACACCTTGATGTTGGAAGGCCCAGCCCAATAGACTACGCCTCACGATGTTCCGTATCAGAAGAGCGCAACTCCGGCTCGTGCTTCCTTTACTCGCGGCTTGCTTCCCGGGAAGAGTTCTCTCGGGTCAGGCTGATACCGATCGATCCGACTTTCCTCCGTCGGCCTCCCTTGCAGGAAATCTCACCTCTTCCCAGGCCTCCCGAATCAAAGCTTTGCTCGCGGCGCATGACTACACGCCGGTAGAGGCTCTGCTGCTCGCTGAGATCAATCACGACCCAACCTCCGTGCGAGCGGCTCGCCTTCTCTCTTTGGTTGGGCACGTCTACTTCCTCACTGCCGACTATAGTCACGCGGCGATCGCGTGGAAGAAGTCGGAGAAGATCGCACCCCTCGAACCCTCTGCGCAGTTCTCGCTCGCCATGGTCTACATCCAGCTCGGTCACCCGGCCTGGGCTCTTCCTGTGCTCGAGAGCCTTAGCAGCCTGACGAAGCGGCAAGGTTGCGAGGCTGATCGAAGAACGTGGCGCGCCTGCTACCGTCAACGGCATATCGTTCAGCGTCTCCGGAGAGATACCACCCTCAAGCGTCGGATTGTCATAGTTGATCAGCGACGTGTCTGAGTCCACCGTAACCGTCTGCGATGTGCTACCCACGGTGAGTTGCACATCCGCGCGCGCCGTCTGGTTGATCGAAAGCTCCAGACCCTTCTGCACGGACGAAGAAAAGCCCGCTGCAGAAGTCTCCAGGTTGTAGGTTCCGGGCGTGAGATTCCGAAACGTAAACTGTCCAGCTTTGTCCGAAAGGTACGTGGACTTGAAGCCGGTAGCAGCGTTAGTCAGAATCAGTTTGGCCCCGGGTACAGCCGCGCCACTCGCATCCATCACCGTCCCGCTTAGCGCGGCATTCGTATCCTGCGCCTGGAGGAGACTCGTCCCGCCGAATAAAACCACCGCGAAGAACATCGCTATGAGAGCTTCAGTGCAGAATCAATTCGCATGCTCTTCCTTTCCAAATGGCTGAGGGGTGACAGAGAGTGTAGCTTGGCAATCGCCAAGGACACAGGAGTGCCAGGGTGGACCTGAGAAGGAGGAGCACTGCAACTTTGCCCTACAGTCTCCCGCAAAGTCTTGACCACTCAATGGTCAGTAACGTAGGTAATGGTCAGTGAAGTTATGCAGAAGGTGTGGCTTTGTCAACATCTATCCTGCACTGTTGGCGGAGTTAGTCCGGTAGCTCACTTCCCGCTCTCGCAAGAGCGGGTCCCATTAACGCTCCTGAATCGGCCGCCATTGTCCTTGCAGACCTCTTGCTCAGCTTCTACTCTTGCGTTGGATCTGATCAACGGATAATGACTCATGTGACTTGACGAAAGCTCCTCGCCGCCCTTGCGGTCAGCACTCCCGCATGGGCACTCCGGCGCGTCATCCCTCTCGCGAAGAGTGCCCCCGCAATTTTTGAGCCCCTTGCCGCAGGGCAAACCGGCATTGCCTGGACTCACACCAGCGGTCGCTCTCCCGGCTTCTACCTCCCCGAGACAACCGGCCATGGAGCCGCGTTCCTCGACTACGATAGCGACGGGCGGATGGATATCTACCTCGTCAACAGCGGAACCTGCGACTTCTTCACACCGAAGACACCGCTCAGAAATGCCCTCTACCGAAACAATCGGGACGGCACCTTCACTGATATCACGGAGAAGGCAGGCGTCTCTGGCGCGGGCTACGGCATGGGCGTCGCGGTCGGTGACTATAACAACAACGGATTCCCGGACCTCTTCGTCACCGGGTACAACCGGTGCATCCTTTACCGCAACAATGGCGACGGAACCTTCACGGACGTCACCGAAACGTCTGGTATTAAGATCGCCGGCTGGGCTTCGAGCGCCGTCTGGTTCGACTACGACAACGATGGACGGCTCGACCTCTTTGTCTGCCGCTTCGTTGAGTTCAATAAGACGGCAAACAAATTCTGCGGCAACACAGCCGGCGGAGAGCGCTTCTACTGCATCCCCAATGTCTATCCGGGCAGCAGCAGCTTACTCTTCCACAACAATGGCGATGGAACGTTCACCGACGTCTCTCAGAAGACAGGCATCGCCGCCGCCCTTGGAAAGGCGTGGGGTGTCGTCGCAACCGACATCAACAACGATGGCTGGATGGACCTCTTCGTAGCGAATGACACCGTCGCGAACTATCTCTCTGTAAACCGGAAGGGACGCTTCGAGGAGAAGGGTGTGGAGGCGGGCGTCGCCTACAGCGCCGATGGACGCGCCCGCTCCGGTATGGGCGTGGACTCCGCCGACATTGATCAGGATGGCTGGGAGGATCTATTCGTTACCAATGTCGACCAGGAGATGTACTCCCTGTATCACAACGATCGGGACGGCACATTCGAAGACCTCGCACCCTCGACCGCCCTCGCCCGGACGACCCGCAGCATGAGCGGCTGGGGTCTGCGCTTCTTCGACTATGACAACGATGGCAATGTCGATCTCTTTGTCGCGAACGGTCATCCCGACGACCAGATCGAAACCCACTCGGCCAATGTGACTTACCGTGGAAGGAGAGGGCATCCACAAATAGCAAAATAGCAAGGATCCGTCTCCGCTCCTTCGGTCTTGGAAGATAGACATCCAACGGCTGCAACGGTCAGCAGTATGCAGCAGCGAACGGGGCCGAAGGCACCGGCCGCCGCGGGAGTGGGCCTCTACTTACCCAGACGCACCATAAGAACGCCATGCGTCGGCACGGTAGCCGAGTACGCTCCGTTGCTGAACGCGATGTCTTTGTGCGCCCACAGATCCCGAGCCCTAGGATTGCCGCCCCCCAGGTGCAGAGCGCTCAGGACGATCTTCCCCTGCGCGGGCGCGCTCCCATGATTAAAGAGACCTATGGCCACGCCGCCATCCGCTAGTGGCTTCACCCACGTTTCCACATCGCCCTCCTTCGAGATGCGCGTCGCCTGCTTGCCCAGCGCGTCCTGATCAATCGCGATCACATCCTTGTTCAGCAAGATCGACTTTGTCGATGCGCTCATGCTCCGCACGTCGTTCCCCGCAAGCAGAGGCGATGCCAGCAGACTCCACAGGCTCATGTGCGTCCGGTACTCATCCTCCGACATGTGCCCGTTCCCAATCTCCAGCATGTCCGGATCATTCCAGTGACCTGGTCCCGCATAGAGGGCCGTCGGCATCTGCTTCTCCGCGTCCCTACCATTCATCGCGGATGTCGCCGGTGGTCCGCCACAGATTGCCCCCGACCTCAGGACCCCACTTCTCCACTCCGCCGAGACCGTACTCACACAGGCTGAACACGATCGGACGTCCGCTCTTCTCAAGTGCCTCGCCCATCTTCTGATAGACCGGCTGTAAACTGTCGTTCTTGTAGACGGCGCCCGCGCTGCACCAATCGTACTTCAGGTAATCGATGCCCCAGCTCGCCCAGGTCTGAGCGTCCTGCACCTCATGCCCATAGCTCCCCGGATATCCCGCGCAAGTCTGCGGCCCTGGCGAAGAATAGATGCCAAGCTTCAGCCCCTTCGAGTGCACATCATCCGCCAACGCCTTCATGTTAGGGAACTTGTGGTTCGGCTGCAGCACTCCGCTGGAGTCCCGCACTCCCTCCCAGGTGTCATCGATGTTCACATAGACGTAGCCTGCATCCCGCATCCCGCTCGTCACCTGACTTTCCTGCGCCGCGTGACAGCAAGATTGCGTTGCTTGGCCTCTACAAGCGTCGTTGATCTACACTAACTGGGCAACCGTAAAGCGTCTTGAACCGTGTCGTGAGCAACTGTCCGTGAGGCCTCCTCCATGCCCGTCCCATCCATCTGCTCTCCTGCCCAGACCTTCTGGGATCGTCTTGAAGCTTGCACTGCACCCTACAACCTGCTGACGCATCCCTTTTACCGAGCATGGACTGCGGGCGAACTCACCCGCGACGATCTCGCTTTCTACGCCGCCGAGTACTGGCATCACGTCTCCGCGTTTCCTACCTATCTCAGCGCTTTCCACACTAGGCTTCCGGATGGTGAGTTGCGCCGCGAAGTTCTCCGCAATCTCGCAGAGGAAGAAGGCATTGATGCGGGGAGCAATCGTCCGCACTCCGAGCTCTGGATGGACTTCGCCAAAGGTATGGGCGCTACCCGCGAGCAAGTCCTCACCCACCGCATTCAGCCCGAGATGCAGGCTTTGATCGCTACCTTCCGTGAGTTGATGAACGACTCTACTCCCGCAGCGCTGGGCGCGCTCTACGCCTACGAGTCTCGTGTGCCCGCAATCGCGGCCGAGAAGGCCTCCGGCCTCTCCAAGCTTTATGGGGCAGATGCTGCCACCACTCGCTACTTCACCCTGCACCAAACCGCCGATGTCTATCACGCGCAGGTCTGGCGTGATCTCATCGACCAGCAACTTGCAACCGATCCAGGAGCGGAGGAGGCGGCACTTCGTGCAGCCAAACTCGCCGCGCAGGCTCTTTGGGCTGCGCTCGACGGCGTAGAGCGCGTTCGCAGCAACTAGGGGTCAAGCGAGCCCCCCTTGCTGCAGGCTGCCCCGCGGAACCTGCAAACCCAAACAATTTCCTACAAGACAGATTCAAATTTCCTAGAAGACAGATTCCAAATCGAACACCGTAAGTGCCTTGCAGGCCCACGCGCATCTGAGCCGCAAGCGTTCTGCCCTGCGATCGCTTATCGCGCCTGCCATCGTCAGTCAGGCGTTCCCTGCCACGAGCTCTGAGGCGATCACCTCGACCGAGTGGTAAGCAAAGTTCAGTTTTCTTGTTCAGCGTCGTGTCTGATAACAACCACATGTAGGATTGACCCGCTATTCTTTCGTCATGCGTTCATTATGAACGTCTGATGATGTTCCTTCTCTATACGCGGTTTGTAGCTGCAAAGTAGAAGGGACCAAACTACCCTTCCGGGAGTGATTGCGGCGGCGGAGATTTGGATCGTTTAACAGTGAGCGGACGCGAACTGCGAGCCCTTGGTTGAGCGATGGGGGATTCAAGCTATTAGTCTCGCCTGCTTCATGAGCGAGCTTCCCTGCTCTTTTGACTAAGAGCTCTTCTAATTACGAGTAGTTCTAATTCCTTCTCCTCAGTCCGACTTCTTGCGGCCTTGCTTCCTCCGATCGGAACGTTGAGGTTCTTTGCGCACGAATAAGCGAAGCAGACGCATAGCAGAGGGATCTGAGCAGGACCAAACGCGTTACCCTAGCGCAATGAACATGAATTGCTTGAGTGGAGCAGCAATCCCGTAACCCGCGGGGACACCTGATTGGGAGCGAACTGGTTGGTGACGCTCAAACTGCCTGGTGGGTCGCGGGCCTGATCAAGATGGTGTTGAACGAGCTAGGCTGCAACCACCCCGAGACTTCGCGGTCGCCCACGATGATGTTGATGGGTCGCTGGAAATTAGCTCCATGATGAACAATGATGGCTACGCTCCTGTCAGGATTTAGGAAGGCGAGAGCGTCGAAGAGGATGCCGTTTGTTTGAAGGCGGCTCGCGCCGGGCTGGACGAAGTGGCTGAAATGCTTCATCAAGTATTACTCGTGATTGAAGCGATAGATTCCGGTGGACGCATCGACAGTGATGAGCGAGTTCTGCCGCCATCCCCAGTGACTCTCCCCTCCAACCGGCAACGCAAGATTCCAGTACATATACGCGTTGGTCCCGTGTTCGAAATAAAACTTCATGAGATCCCAGCAATGGACGCAGTGGCGCCAGCTGTTGCTTCCGTCGCCGCACTCCTGCTCGGACTGGTAGATCTGCAGGCCAGGATGGACCTTCTGAATATGGGGGAGCGCGTCCTTTCCGGCCCATTGGACGCCGACACCGCGGATATATTTGGCGGCTTTTAGGTCATCGAGAACGGCCTCGAGTAGGGCCGGATCACTTTGTTCGAGGGTGCCAAAGAAGACATCGACGCCGCGTTGTGACATCACCGGGCCAAGATACCGGATAAAACGCGCGAGCGATTCGGGGGTCCAGGTGCAACTTGGGAACGGCTGTGGTGAGTTGAACTCGTTCTGCGGCATCACCATCCCGATACCTATTCCTTGCTCTTTATAAGTGTCAATATATTGGCCGAAGTAGTTCGCGTAGGCAGTGTAGTAGCGATCCTCACTGACAAACATGTCAACACCTGCCTTGCCGAGTTGCTCCGGTCTGATGCCGTTTGGAGGGCGATCAGAAGGCTGTGAGGCCTCGGCATAGAAGCCATTTCGCTTCATCCAACTGGGCGGGCTCCAAGGCGACGCCCAGAGGCGAAGACTGGGATTGTAGCGCAGTGCAAGCTTGATGAACGGAACCAGAGTCTCCAGATCGTTTGCGATCGAGAAGCGATCGAGAGCGAAATCACCAATCACCTCATCGTAGGAATACCATGCTCGAGAGAAATCGTTCGCCCCCACAGGCGTGCGGCAAAGGCTGAAGTTCGCGCCCACACCGGGAGCGAACAGCTCGTGGAAGATGCTTTCCCGATCATCATCCTTCAGGTGAGCGAGACAGGTCCATCCGAGTTCATTGAAACAGCCCCCAAACCCTTCAATGAGTTGGGCCTGGTTGTCGAGAGAAACCGTGAGATCCCGCGTCATCCAGAGAGATTGCGAAGAAGATAGAGGCACCGTCTGCCAGGCTGGCTTCGCGCACCACGCATGAATCGTACGGCCCCGTAGACCGCACTGGCACCGGCTGCCGCCGAAATTCCTACAACAACGGACCGGCGTGTGGTCTTCCGGGCGGGTCCTTTCGCTTGATCTGTGGAGCCGATCGTAGCGACCGCCGGATCCACTGGGCCTTGTGCCCAAACGAGGGAGTTTGCCGACGCGTTAGACCGGACGATAGAAGGCTCAGGGCCGCCCAGCCATCTTCGTATGCGAAGGCGGAGAGGCGACTCTATAAAGCGAAAGGAAAGAAGAGCCACGAAAACAAGCGCACCGCAGTAGGTAAGCAGGACGCGTCCGGATGTATGCGGAGGAGGACACCTTAGAACGTAGGAGACCGGGATCTGCAGAATGTAGATTCCATAGCTGGCCTCACCGAGCAGGATCATGAATGGCATCGAGAGGAACGAGGCTAGCGGGCCGTTCCCACCCGCAAGAGTGACGATTAGAAGAACGAAGAGAGGGGTAAGTAGACCCCCCGCAAGAAAGGGATGCGAAAGGTGCGGAGAGAAGGCCATCACCATCAAGATGATTAGCGCGACGATCAAGGAGAGGAGACCATTTCTAAGTCGGTCGAACCCACCTGCGACGAAGACGCGGCCAACGAGGATGCCGATCGCAAACTCAGGAACACGAAGTAGCGGCGTGAACTCGACCGCCATCTGCAGGTAATCTCCAATCTGCGGAGGACCCGTCGGCCCTTTCAGAAGGAATAACGCTGTCGGAGCAACGAGAGAGACAATCCACAGACCGGCAGCTACAACCAAACAACGCGATAGGGGAATGCGCGAGAGCCGAGGGCCAAGCCAAGGGAAGAGTGCGTAGAAGAAAACTTCGACAGATACCGACCAAGCTGGAAAGTTCCATGCCCAAGCAGTGTATGGCGTCCAGGCTTGTACAAAGGCGAGGACAAGTATTCCGTTGACAGCCAGCTTAAGAGAGGCGATAGCGACGGGATTAGCTCGCAGGCTAAGAAAGATGTCTGTCGGAGCGGCGAGCACGAACCCGAGCAGATATGCAGGGAAGATGCGGGCAAAACGAGAGGCGTAGAAGTTCCGTGATGTCCCTCGCAGGCCGCCATCCGGCGCGAGGTATGTATAAGCCATGATAAAGCCGGACAAAATGAAGAACAGGCTGACACCCACGAAACCGGAGCCAATGATGTTCTTAGCCGGGGTCGCCCAAGCTGGCAAGGGTATGTGTGCGAAGTGGTACAGCACAACATCGAAAGCGGCAATAAAGCGCAGGCCAGTCAGCGCTGCCAGACTCGATTGCAGTCGAAGTGGCGAGGTAGGGCTGACGCGAGCTTGGATTCCGTTCGTCAAATCTTTGGGAACCTTCGTACCCAAGCGCAGCCCTAGTCCTTTGTGTCTACACCTAACGTGCACTGTTTTCCATCAAGCAGCAAGTCAAAAACAGATGGCGAACTTACCACAGAAGTTGCACAACCCAGGTGTCCGATATAGAGCGATCCGCACGGCAAAGGCAGTCGGCTTGTTGTAAGCAAGCGCGGCAATGCCTTCCATACCACTTCCGTGGTGGGTTGGTCGTTGTCCTCGCAAACCGCTGCGTTCGGGCATGATGTGAACTGCGCCAGGTGATCGCCCATCTAGTCGGAAATGCGGTGGAAGCCATGTCTCTCCAAGAAAGAGTTAGAGCACGATAGGCCGGTGCTGTCTTCGTGAATCATCTCGCAGGGTAACCTCGGGACATGCCACGAGCCAAGATTCAAGATGTCGCCCGCCTCGCCGGCGTCTCTCTCAGCACGGTCTCTGCGGTCCTTAATAACAAAGAGGTCGTCAGGGCGGCTACTCGCCTGCGCGTGCTCGAGGCGATCGCCCGCCTGCACTACAGGCCGGATCACTTTGCCAGAAACCTCGCCCGACGGAGCATGCGTGTTATCGGCGTCATTGTCTCGAACTTGCAGAACCCGTTCTTCGCCGAGACGGCACAGGTCATCGAAGATGAGGCAGAACGTCTGGGGTATGCGGTCTCGCTCGCCGCAACCAACTTCTCTCCGCAACGCCTTCGCGCGTCCGTGCAGCAGATGCTTGGCGCGAGAATCTCGGGCCTCGCGATCATGACCTCCGAACGCGATGAAATGGCCTTCGACATCGTGGCTCAGAGCGGCGTGCGCAGCGTCTACCTCGACGTGGGCAAGCCCGGCCCGGTCTCGACAAATATTCGCGTCGATCTGCGTGGCGGCATGATGGCCGCAGTGAAACACCTGATTGATATTGGTCACCGCGACCTGCTTTTTATTAGAAGTGCCCCCATCCATAGTGGCCCCCTTCTGCTTTCACACCGATCTCGCGACCGAGGCTTTGCTGCGGCCGTCCGGGCCTCCGGCATCTCGAACCTGCAGACCCATGTGATCGACGTTGCCGGGTCGGGAGCGCCTGCCGGAGAAGAGGCGATCTCCCTTGCACTCGGGCGCTTTCCCTTCACAGCGGTTATCGCCGTGTCCGACATCGTTGCGCTCGGTGTTTATCACGGCCTGCAGCAACGCGGTGTGCGCATCCCCCAAGAGGTTTCGGTTGTGGGCTTCGATAACACCTATTTCAGCCGCTTTCTGAACCCACCCCTGACCACGGTAGATATTCCGCGCGACAAACTAAGCCGGCTAGTGCTGGAGGCGCTCACCTTGCCCCCATTGAGTCGTGGTCCTGCGTCGGTCAAGTTGGGCACCAATCTCGTCGTGCGCGCCTCAACCGCCTCGCCTGCCCTGACCTCCTAGACTCCGCATTTGGGTGAGCCAACGTGTCGTAGCCCCCCGGACCGCCACATCTCGCAAAGTCGCCACAGTAGCTATGGAAGGGTTTTCATCCACCGAGCTGTCTAATACCCAGGAGCCCAGATCTCTGCTTGACAGGTGCGAGGCCAGAAGCAGAGACTCGGGTCTCCCATCAAAACGTTTCGATTCTGTGTCAACCTCAGTAACCTTATAAAGGAATTGCTCATGAAGATGTGGAGAATCATCCCCCCCAGGACCACCTGCTCCCATGATCGATCGCGGTCAATCGGAAGACAATCCCAGCGCCTCTTGGTGTCTCTGATCCTGATACTCGTTCACCTCGGTTTGCTGGGTCGGGCATATGCCCAGTTCAGCAGCAGCGCCCAGGGAACCGTGACCGATGCGAGCGGTGCTGCGATCGCTTCGGCAACCGTGACCCTCAAAAGCGAGGCCCAGGGTGACAGCCGCTCCGTGCAGACCGACAGGACCGGCGTCTATCGCTTCCTTAGCATCGCCCCGGGTCGGTACCAGATCAGCGCAACCGCGCCCGGCTTTCGCTCAAGCGTCACACCGGTCCTGCTGACTACCAACGAAACGCGTGATGTCGCGATCACACTTACAACGGGCAACGTCTCCGAGACCGTCACAGTCACCAGCGAGGCGCCGCTGCTGAACGTCGCCGAGACGCGCAATCAGCTCACGCTCGACCAGAAGGCCTTTGACAATTTACCGCTGCCCGGACGCAACTTCATCACTCTGATCGCGCTGGCGCCAGGTGTGAGCGGTCTTGGCACAACTACGGATAACTTCAACACCGAAGCCGCTAACGATGTAAGCGCCAACGGACGCGGAGCGAACGGCAACCTCTACGTGATCGACGGCCTCGACATCACCAGCAGCATTCGCCCCGGTGTAACCAATCTCACGCCGAACCCGGATTCTATTGCAGAAGTCTCCATTCAAACCAATACCTTCAGCGTCGACTACGGCCGCGCCAGCTCTATCCAGACCACCGTCACAACGAAGGCCGGCACTGACCGATTCCACGGATTCGCCAGCGACTACTTCACCTATCAGGGACTTTTGCGCGCCCGCACCCACTTCGATCCGCAGAAGATTGCGCCTTACCACAGCAACAACATTTCAGCCGGCATCGGTGGTCCGATCGTCCCGAACCACCAGGCGTATTTCTTCTTTGCGATCGAGCCCCTGCGTTCGCTGGTCTCAGGCAACGGATCGAACATTACTTTCGAGGATCCCGCCTTCGTCCAGTTCGCGAAGACGAACTTCCCCAACACCGTCGGCACGCGGGTCCTCGCAAACTACGGCGTTCAGAACATTGCCGGCGCCCGGGTGTCGCAGACCGCCGGATCCGCCGGCAGCCCCTTCCAGAGTACTTGTGGCACCGCCGCCGCCAGCTTCCTTCCCTGCTCCACGCCCACCCTTGACCAGGGCACCTTCAGCGGCTCCTCGTTCCGCAATGCCGTGCAGTACAGCGTCCGCCTGGACAAGGGATTCGCGCACGACCGTCTTTACGGAACCGTCTACCGCCAGCATCTCGACACGGGCGGCCCCAATGTGCGGCCCGCCTTCACCACCAACAACACCTCGCAGAGTCAGGCCTACCAGGTGAATGAGACGCATACCTTCTCTGCCAACACCCTGAACGAAGCCAGCGCGGCCTATCTGCGTGTCGAGGGCGTGAACAGCAACACTGGCGACTTCACTGTCCCTGTCATCAACGTTACCGGCATCACTAGTAACTTTGGCGTCGGCTTTGCCCAGGGCGACTTCATCCAGACCAACTATCACTGGCGCGATGTTTTCACCCATATCGTCGGCAATCACGACCTTCGCTTCGGCGTTGATGGTGTTTACTACACCGGAAGTGCGCTATTCGCAACGGTTCACACACAGCCGAACTTTAACTTCGATAACATCCTCGATCTCGTCAACGATCGTCCGCGGAATGAGAGCTCGCTCTCCTACGATCCGATCTCCGGCAAACCTTCGCCGGGCAGCTACGGTTACGCGCAGCAGGTCAATGGAGCCTTTGCCGAGGACACCTGGAAAGTGGGTAAGAAGCTCACTGTAAACTACGGCATCCGTTTCGACGACTTCGGCAACTCCCATGGAGCGCTCGGCCTGAAATTCGCCAACTTCTTTCCGGGTGACGGCGCTACATTTAACGCCAAAGTAGCAAGCGGCGCGTTCAAGGTCGTCTCGAACGCCTTTGAGCACCGCATCATCGGGATCAGTCCGCGCGCCGGCTTCGCCTTCGTTCCGTACGCCGACGGCAAGACCGTCCTGCACGGCGGTTTCGGCATCTTTCACGACAGCCCGACGCTTGGGCAGACCGGCGATGTCTTCAACGGCAATCCGCCTAACTACGTCGTTCCCACGTTCTTCAACGACGGCTCGACCGCGGCCCCAATCTTTGCCCTCGGCTCCAGCAAGTCCAAGCCCACTGACTTTCCGTATCCGGCATTTGTCGGCAAACCTCTCAATGCGCAAGGCGGTATTGCGGGCGCGCAGATCAATGCCGGCGGTATCGATCGCAACCTCAAGGTCATGAGTACTTACAACTACGTCCTGACTGTTGAGCAACAACTCACCAATCGTCTCGTCGGCTCGGTAGGCTATGTCGGCTCCTACTCCAACAACCTCGTAACTGGCGGTGGCAACGTCAACAATACGATCTACGGTACGGACGTAAATCGCTTTGATGGCGACCTCTTTCAGCAGGTCGGCAGACCCGACCCGGCCAACCCCGGAAGATTTCTCTATCGCACTGCGCCCAAGCGCCTGAATCCCAGTTTCGGCGCAATCACCTACGGCCAGAGTCTTGCTCGTTCGAACTACAACGCCCTGGTCACCGGTTTGCGCGGTCGCTTGACCGAACGCGGCTTCCTCACCGCCTCCTACACCTTCAGCCGGTCCATGGACAACTGGCAAATCTATCCGACAACCGACATCGCCCGCTATTACAGCCGCTCCAACTGGGATGTTCCAAACCGCTTCTCGCTTGGCTACAGCTATGATTTCCCAACCCTCGGCAGCTCCGGTCTTCTGCAGCGGGTAACCGGCGGGTTTACCCTCGCCGGCACGACCATCCTGCAACAAGGTGGTCGTTACAGCGTGTTCACAGGCGCTTCTTTCCAGCCCGATCCAACCAGCCCCACGGTGAAGCTTCTTCCGTCCAGCGGAGATTTCAATGGTGACGGCTCCAACTTCGACTACCCCAACGTTGTCAACACAAACCAAAAGTTCAGCCGTTCCCAGTATCTGACTGGCGTCTTTCCATCCTGCGGCGGCAGCGCCTTCGGTTCCTTGGGCTCCCCTTGCGGCCAGTTCTCCATTCCTGCCGCCGGGACGGAGGGCAACGAGGTTCCGAATGGATTCCGTAATCCGGGGTTTGCCGACTGGGATCTCAACCTGAAGAAAGCTACCAAGATCACCGAGCGTGTCGACTTCGAGCTGAGACTCGATGTCTTCAACGTCTTCAATCGCGTCAACCTGCGAGGTGTCGACGGCAATGCGGCCGATGGCAACTTCGGCAGGTCAACCCAGCAATACAACGCACGCAACGCTGATGTCGGGGCACGCGTCAACTTCTGATCGTCGCCTGACCATCGCAACACGGGAAGGGTAAAGTGGGGGGGCGCCGCCGTCCCGCCCGCCCTAAGCCGGTGCTTCTTGAGCAAATTCGTTATCCTCAAGTGGTGATTTCGCGCGCTCGCCTCGCCTCGGTCCTATCTTCACGCATGGTGCTGCCGATCTCGTTCGTGTGGGTTTTTCTGCTCTCCCGGCAGATCTACTCCCAGGCAAACCCCGACCTCGCTCCGATCACTTCGGAACTTCGGCAGCACCATCCCGCGGATGCCATGCGCGATGCCGAGGCTGCGCTCAAGCAGCACCCCGGTGACCCCCGGCTTCACACTCTCAAGGGTCTCGCCGCAAAGGATCTCAACGATCCTCGGGCAGCGCTCGCGGCATTTGAGGCAGCGCTCCGCCTCGCGCCCGGCTACATCCCCGCGCTCGAAGGCGCCGCGGAAGTCTCGTACAACAGGGACCCGGTCACAGCTGGCCCTTACGTCGACCGGCTCCTTCTTCAGATACCCGGAGACCCCATGGCCAACGGCATGGCTGCGATGCTCAGATACAGCCGAGGCGATTGGAGTTCTGCCGCAGACCACTTTGCCAAGGGCGGCGAGGCCATTTTGAATCAGCAGCTCACGCTCGCAGCCTACGCCGACAGCCTGGTTCGGCTTGGTCGCGAGGACGAAGCAGCACCGCTCCTTCGCAAGTTCGTCGAGCAGTGGCCCGACGACCGGCAGGCCCGCTATAACCTCGCCGTGCTTGAGTTCTGCCGCAACGAGAACGGCGCTGTCATTCACACTCTGGAGCCGCTAATGGCGGCCCACAACGCCCAGGCGCTCTCGCTCGCGGCCGCGGCCTATGAGGCCGCCGGAGACACGCCGCACGCTGTAGCAGCCCTACGCGATGCGATCCAGCAGAACCCAAAGAGCCCGCAGAACTACCTCGACTTCGCCGCGATCAGCTTCGACCACAGCTCGTTCGACGCCGGCATCGCCATGCTCGACGCCGGTCTGACGCAGTTGCCCAACGCTGCTTCGCTCTTTATTGCGCGTGGCATTCTTCTGATGCAGACCTCGCAAGTGGAGCGCGCCGAGCGTGACTTCGAAACGGCAAACCGGCTCGACCCATCACAGACCTTTGGTCTTGAGGCACAGGGGCTTACAGATCTGCAGCGCCATGACCTGCCAGGAGCTCTGGCCAAGGTGCGAGCAAGCCTCAAAGCGAACCCGAGAAGCGCTTATCTCCACTACCTCGCGGCACAGATCCTCAAGGAACAGGGAGCGCCGCCCCGAAGCTCCGAGGCAGAGGCAGCCATCCTCTATGGGAAGCAAGCACTCGAGCTTGACCCAAAGTTGACCGCTGCCCGCAATCTGCTGAGCGGCCTCCTGTTTGAGTCTGGAGACCTGGCGCAAGCAGAAGCGCAGTGCCGCGCCGCCCTGCGCGGCGACCCCTCCGATCAAGAAGCCGTCTATCGCCTCATCCTGATCCTTCGCCGCGGCGGTGACCCGCGGCACGAGATTGCGGCGCTCGTCGACAGCCTTAAGAAGCTGCGTGCCGACGAGCACACGAGTCAGGTGAGGCTCGATCGCTATCGACTCACCGAACAGAAATCCGTCACGGCGCCTTCAGAAAAGCCCTAGGCAAGATGGGTATACAAGCTGTACGACTCATCGTGAATAGCTGGAAACGGTCGGAAATGCACATCTCCGGCGGCGGAGCTCACGATCCAATCTGACTCAGAGACCTGCCGCGCCCCAAGCAGGTTTCGCTCGTGGAGCGTCCCATCATCCCCGCCCACACGGAACAGCGCCAGCGGACCGCGCATCAGTGCAACCGTCCCCGGCGTCTCGGGATCAACTGCCTGCAGCCGCAGCTTCATGGGGAAAGAGATCTCAACGCGATCGTCCTTGCCCCAGACACGACTAACGCTGGCGAAGCTTCCGCCCTGCACCGGGCCGTGATATTGCTCACCATTCACTGTGATTCGCGCGTCTTCGCCAGCCCACCCAGGAATACGCAGCGCAAGCGCGAATGGGTGTCTGCGGTCACTCTTCACGCGCAGCTTCACCAATCCGTCGACCGGGTAGTTTCCCGTCTGACTCACTGTCACCGCTCGACCTCCGTCAGTCTGCCAGCGCAGCGTCGATGGCACGTACAGAGTCACCCACACACCCTCCGGTCCTCGAAGATAGCTGCTGATGCGATAGTCCGCGGCCACCTGAGGCAGTGTGCCCGAGCAGCATGGCCACTTGTCCTTCGCAAAGACCTTCTTGCCGGTAGAGCTGTAGTCCGAGTAGTAAAAAGCTGATCCATCCGCGGCCAGCGGCTTGGACCCGAGCACGGTGTTCAACAGCACCGCCTCCATGCTGTCGCCATAGCGCGCGTCACGCGTTGCGCGGAGGAGATTGCGCGTCAGCTTGATATGCCCATAGGCTCCACACGGAGTCTCGAAGCTGCTGTGCGTCTTCTCCAGACTCTTCGCCAGCTCTCCGCGCCCCGGGGTGACGAACGCCTCATCCGGCCCCCATCCACCAGTTGCATAGCTCTGCTCCTGAATGAAACCAAAGCCATTCTTTGCGGCGCGCAGATACTTCTCGTCCCCAAGCGCGAGATAGGCCTGCACCGCGGAGTTCAGCGCGTTCAGATGACTGAAGGCGTGGAGGCCGGGCAGCACATTTTTGCCCTGGGACAGCTCCGTCAGGAAACCATCGTTGTGCAGAAAACGCACGGCAAGATCCCGATAGAGGGGATCTCCGCTGCGCTGCCACGCGAGAAAGTAGTTCTCCGGCAGTGTGTACGCTTCATCGTAGGTGTAGGTCACGTCCTTGTGCGGCCGTGCGGCCTGTTCGGCACGTGAGAGCGCCTTCTCCGGAAGGTGCGGCAGCACCGCAAACGTCATCGCACGCATGACTTCGAGCGCCTCCCCGTCCTTGGCAAAGGAGTGCGCGTCGATGAACCCGCAGTTCAGCTTTTCGAGCGTGTAAGCCGGAAAGCGGTTATTCTCAAAGAAAGCGCCTGTCTTGTTCGGAACCGCTTCGTATCCACGCACCATCCGGCCCACCTTTGCACGCGTCGCTTCATCGCCCGTGATTGCAGAGTAGCGCGAAAGAGCGGACATCCACTGGCCGAACGTGTGACCCGGTGCATACCCGTAGGCGTCGTACCAACCGCCCAGATCAGCTCCCGGCGCGGACATTCCGGCACGCACCCGGAAGGGCTTCAGCAGATCATCGTCGCTCAGTCCCATCAGCACGGCATGCGTCTCGCGCAACTGCGTCTCTTCCATGCCGGGCGCAAGTGACACATCGCCATAGCCAAACTCCTCGAGCGCACTGTCACCGGCGTGCCCGGTTCCTTCGCTGAGTAGAGGATGCGCACCGCCTGCAAGCGCGACCGCGCCCACCGCGGCGGCAGCGGAGCGTAGAAAGTTCCTTCGATTCATCTCTGTTCCAGCACCAGTCCCCAGCATCCGGGTCTCCTCCAGCGGGCACGCTCAAGCGTCACCGTCGTCATCTGTTCGATCGTGCAGCTCGATCCGACTCTCTGGAGCGCTCGGTCACTCGCATCCCATTTGATCCTGCCGCATACAATGGAGTACTTTCAATGACGCTAAGGAAATCGAAACGTTTCGACGACTCAGTGTAAATCAATCGGAATGGAGATGGAGCCGCATCTTTCGACCGTTGCCGGCTGTCCCTCTCATGACCCCTCGAACCGGCGTGCCCGGAGTGTCAAAGTCGGCCGAGCACGAACCAGATGTAAGTGGAGATACTCCCGATGAGCCCCTTCCGCACCCGACGCAGCTTTCTCGCTTCCGCTGCCGCAACCAGCCTCGTCGCCACTCGGACGCTCTCCGCGTCGCCCAGCCTGCTTCCCTCCCTCATCGAGAACTCCGGCCCCGTGCCGCTCGACCCCTACTGGAAAAGCCAGGGTGTCCTCCACCTCGGCAAGTCTCCCTACAGCAAATTGCGAAGCGTCCCGGTCAGCGCCGTCACCATCCGCTCGGGCTTCTGGTCGCGGCGGCGCGTGACCAATGTCCAGTCCAGCCTTCCCAGCATGCGGCAGCAGTTGCTCGACCATGGCCGAATCGATAACTTCCTCCGTGTCGAAGGCCGCTCGTCCGCCCCCCAGCGCGGGCCGCTCTACTCCGACTCCGACATCTACAAGTGGATCGAAGCCGCAGCTTTTGTCCTTCAGTCTCAAGACGATCCCGCGCTCCGTAAGACGCTCCACGAGTGGATCGCCACGGTCGTTGCCGCGCAGGAGCCCTCGGGCTACCTCAACACCTTCTACGTCGACGATCGCCGGTCCCAGCGCATGCTTCCGCACAGCCAGGAGGTCGGCCACGAGCTCTACTGCATCGGTCACCTGCTGCAGGGAGCGATTGCCATGTACCGTGCGACCGGCGACCCGACGCTGCTGAACGCAGGCGTTCGCTTCGTAGACGACTTCCTGATTCCGAACTACGGTCCCGGCCCGAACCAGAAGGGCATCGTCGCCGGCCATCCCGAGATCGAGATGTCCTTGATCGAGCTCTATCGCACCACGGGCCAGCAACGCTACCTCGATCTTGCCGGCTACATCCTCCATGGCGACCCGCGCATTCCACTTAAAGCGTCGCAGATCGTCTACATGTACTGCGGCATCCCTTTTCCCTCGCGCACCAAGCTTGAGGGCCACGCTGTACGGGCTATGTACGCCTGTTGCGGAGCCACCGACTTCTATCTCGAGACCGGCGACCCGGCCTATCTGAAGACACTCAACGCGCTCTGGACCGACCTCTCAGAGCACCAGCTCTATATCACCGGTGGTGTCGGCGCGCGCAGTGAAGGCGAGGCGTTCGGCAACCCTTACGAGCTGCCCAACGCCCGCGCCTACGGCGAAAGTTGTGCCGCCATCGGCAACATGATGTGGAACTGGCGCATGCTCCATGCAACCGGTGAGGCACGCTTCACCGATGTCATGGAACGTGCGCTCTACAACGGCATCAACTCCGGCATGTCGCTCGATGGCACCCTCTACTGTTACCGCAACCCGCTCGCCTTCGACCCTGCGACCGGCGACAAGATCCGCAATTCGTGGTACGACACCACGTGCTGCCCGCCCAATATCGAACGCACGCTCGCCTCCCTGCCCGGCTACTTCTACAGCACGTCCAAAGAGGGCGTCTACGTCCATCTGTACGACAATGCGAACCTGCGCTGGCGCCTTGAAAGCGGCACCCCAATCGACATCGAACAGACGACCAAGTACCCGTGGGACGGCAACGTTCGCCTCATCGTCAAACCATCCCAGCCGGAGGAGTTCACCGTCTTCGTTCGCATTCCAGCATGGTCCGGCAAGAGCACCGTCCTGGTGAACGGCAAGCAGGTTCAGAGCGTCACTCCCGGCCAGTATCTTGCTTTACACCGGCAATGGGCAGGCAACGACGTCGTTGATCTCGCCTTTGACATGCGCCCGCAGGTTATTCGCGCCAACCCAGCTGTAGCCGAAGATACGGGACGCATCGCGATCGAGCGCGGGCCGCTCGTCTACTGTATGGAGCAGCTCGATCAAACCGCGGCCACCGCCGCCGGTCCGCATAGCAACGAGGGTCCGCGTCGGGGTGAGGGCCTCTCCCTCTACTCAGCCTATCTCTCCGGCGAGACCGAGGCCCACTTCGATCCCGCCCTGCTGGATGGCCTGGTCGTTCTCAAGCACTCCGGCAGCCTCTCAAGTGCCCCGCCGGCCGGTGCTCTCTACCAGGCCGCCGTCGTCGGCCCACCCCCGGCAGCGGCAGCCTCGCTGCGCCTGATCCCCTACTATGCCTGGGCCAATCGCGAGCCCTCCGCGATGCAGGTCTGGATTCCAGTAGGCCAGGCATAATCCAGGTACGTCACATCGAGCTAGCGGCACCAAAACGTTTCATCGGAGGATCTCTAGAGTGAGCACAGTTGCAACGCACTCCTTCACCCAGGAACTCGACCTGCCCTTCACGTTGACACAGCAGCAACTGGACTCCTACCAGGACAACGGATACCTCAAGCTGAAACACGTCCTCTCGCCCAAGTTGCTCGAGCACTACCGCCGTATCATCCACGATCGCGTCGAGGAGCTCTCACGCGACGCGCTGCCGATCGATCAGCGGGACACGTACGGCAAGGCCTTCCTACAGATTATGAATCTGTGGGCTCAATCGCCGGAGGTCAAGGAATTTGTCTTCGGCAAGCGTCTCGCGCGTATCGCGGCAGAGCTGATCTGTGCAACGGGCGTCCGCATCTACCATGATCAGGCACTCTATAAAGAGGCCGGGGGCGGCATCACTCCATGGCATGCGGACCAGTTCTACTGGCCTGTCGATAGCGATCGCACCGTTACCGCGTGGGTTCCGCTGCAGGCAACGCCGCGCGAGATGGGCCCGCTCATCTTCTCCGAAAAGAGCCACCGGCTGCAGCTTGGCCGCGATCTCGAGATCAGCGATGAGAGCGAGATGACGCTCAGGCAGGCGCTTGAAACGTTCCCGCTCGAAAACAGCGACTATGACCTCGGCGACATAAGCTTCCACGCCGGCTGGACCTTTCACCGAGCCGGGCCCAATACGACTGACCGGCCGCGCGAGGTCATGACTATGATTTACATGGATGAAAACATCCGGCTCACCCCACCCAAAAACAAGAATCACATCGCCGACATGGAGCGCTGGATGCCCGGTCTCAAGGCCGGCGACCTGCTCCATTCACCGCTCAACCCTATCCTCTACACATCCTCGACCACACCCATCTCCGGCCCGGACCTTGCGTGATCGCGCTCGCCCTCTTCGTAGCCCGCCTGGTTCCTCTTAATTGGCTCGACACCGCGGTCATCGTCGTCTACTTCGCGGCCGTGCTCGGGCTGGGCTTTCTGCTGCAGAAGCAGACCCATACCAGCGAGGATTTCTTCCTTGCCGGCCGCGACATGAGCGCCTGGGTCGCGGGCGTCAGCTTCCTTGCAGCCAACATGGGCGCGCTGGAACTGATGGGTTGGGCGGCCTCGACCTACCAGTACGGCCTACTGGCCGCGCACTGGTACTGGATCGGTGCGGTTCCGGCCATGCTGTTCCTGGCCCTGATCATGATGCCTTTCTACTACATCTCCAAAACGCACTCTGTTCCCGGTTATCTCAAATTGCGTTTTGGTGAGCCCACCCGCATCCTGAGCGCCGTCTCGTTTGCCGGAATGACCGTGCTGATGAGCGGCATCAATATGTTCGCCATGGCCAAGGTGATGGAGGTGGTACTGGGCTGGAATCTCCACTTTTCCATCCTCATCTCGTCTGTGACCGTTGCGGTCTACGTCACGCTCGGTGGCCTGCGCTCCGCCATCCTCAATGAGGTCCTTCAATTTTTTCTGATCTGGGCCGGCGCCCTGGTTATCCCGATCCTGGGCTTGATGGAGACGGGCGGCTGGGCCGGGCTGAAAGCACGCGTCCTCGCCAATACTGCGTCGACCGGCTACCTCCATCTGTGGACCACGCTTGGCGACCCTCGCGCCAACAGCATGGGCGTGCACTGGACCGGCATCGTCTTCGGTCTCGGCTTTGTCGGAGGTCTCGGATATTGGACGACCGACTTCCTGGTCGTCCAGCGCATCCTTGCCGCAAAGGATCTTCGCAACTCGCAGATGGCTCCTATTATCGGCGCCTGGTTCAAGATGGCCGTCCCGTTCATCGTCATCCTCCCGGGACTTATCGGCCTCGCGGTGCTGCCCGGTGCGGGACTCGCGCTGGTCGGGGAGGGTGCCGCTCATGCGGGCCAGCACACCTACAACGAAGTTCTTCCGCTGCTGCTCATCCGCTACGCCGGCCCCGGCCTGCTCGGCCTCGGCATCACCGCTCTGATCGCCGGCTTCATGTCCGGCATGGCCGGAAACGTCAGTGCCTTCTCGGCTGTGTGGAGCTACGACATCTACCGTCCGCTGCTGCGCCCCGATAGCACCGACGCGGAGATGCTGAGGGTCGGTCGGTGGAGCACGGTGATTGGCGTCCTCGTCTCAATCGGCACCGCCTACTTCGCGATGCACTTTTCGTCCATTATGGAATACGTGCAGGCGCTCTTTTCCTTCTTCGTCACGCCGCTCTTCGGCACCGTCATTCTCGGCATGCTTTGGAAACGAGCCACGGGAGCGGGTGCTTTCTGGGGACTGCTCGTGGGCACGGGCTCCTCGATCGGCATGTGGGCATGGGTGCAGGCACAGCCGGGCGCGCTCAAGATCCTGGCCCTCTCACCCTATGCGCAGCCCATGGCGGAGTCGCTCTACCGCATGCTCTGGTCCTGGCTCGCCTGCGTCCTGGTCACCGTCACTGTGAGCCTCATGACGCGGCCAGCACCCTACGCAACGCTCAATGGTCTCGTCTATGGTTGCACCGCAATTCCCTCGCAGGGCCGTTATCCGCTGGTGCAGCAACCCGTCTTCTGGGCCGCTGCCGCCGTGGTCGTCTTTCTCTGGTTACAGTGGCTGTTTCGCTGAGGTGTGCGCATGAGACGAACGTTTGAAGTCTGGTTCTACATCGGTGCGCTGCTCGGCTTCTATGGAGTCATGCTCACACTCGCCGGTGCCTACCAGTGGGTGCATCCACCCGCCACCGTCCTCGCGGAAAAGCACGCTACCTTCTGGGCGGGCGTTGTGCTCCTCGTCGTAGGCGGCGGCTACACCATCGGCTTCTGGCCCAAGCCCGGCAGCGGCGACCCGCATGACGGATCGCGTGTGGAGTAACCCCTCATGTTGAGCGTCCAGGCGGCCATCGGCAACGGTGACGGTTCCTTCCAGATTGAAACCATCGGCATCGACGATCCGCAGCCCGGAGAGATCCTCGTCGCCATCAAGGCCAGCGGCGTCTGCCATACCGATTGGGATTCGCTCCGTTGGCCTCGCCGCATCATCCTCGGTCACGAGGGCGCCGGTGATGTCGTCCGGGTCGGCGAGGGCGTCACACGCTTCCAGTCCGGCGACCGCGTCATGCTTAACTGGGCCATCCCCTGCGGTGTCTGTTTCCAGTGCTCCCGCGGCAAGGAAAACATCTGTGAAGACCGCGGCACCGTGCCCGACCAGCGCTTCTACCACCGCTCCGGCCCGATCAACGCCTCTTTCTCGCTCGGAACGATGGCCACGCATGCCGTAGTTCCGGAAGCTGCGGTTCTGCGTCTGCCCGTGGCTGTACCATACGAAGTCGCGGCCATCATGGGATGCGCGGTGATGACCGGCTTCGGCTCCGCTGTGAACGCTGCCCGGGTCACCGAGCGCAGCACGGCGGTCGTGCTCGGCTGCGGCGGTGTCGGCCTCAGCGCCATGTTGGGGGCGCTCTATTCCCGGGCCGAGCGCGTCATCGCCATCGACGTTAACCCGGCACGTCTCGAGTTAGCAAGGCAGTTCGGTGCAACCGAGACCCTTCTGTCCAGTCGCGACGACAAAGGTCTCCTCGCGGCCGCACGAGAGATCCGGCAGCGTTGCGGTGGTCGCGGCGCCGACTTCGCCTTCGAGTGCACCGCGGTCCCTGAACTCGGCTCCGCTCCTCTCGCCATGGTGCGCAGCGGCGGCACCGCTGTCGGCGTCAGCGGCATCGAGCGGGTCGTGCCCATCGACATGGAACTCTTCGAGTGGGACAAGATCTACATCAACCCGCTCTACGGAGCCTGCCGTCCTCAACGCGACTTCCCCCTCTTGATCAATCTCTACACCACCGGAAAACTTCCGCTCGACGCGATGGTCACCCGTCGCTATGCGCTCGGGAGTTTGAAACAGGCCTTTGCAGACATGCACTCCGGCATCAACGCGAAAGGTGTGCTCCTCTTTGATTGAACACGTTGCCTTTCCCACCGTCGAACTGTCCGACCCCGCCTTTGAGCAGGAGGGTCTCCGTCTGGCTACGGTGGGAAGCCCCGCGCTCGGCCACCGCGCCGACGTCTCCTTCTGGGTGCCAGCGGCCGAACACATCAGTACCCTGCTCATCCTGCTCCATGGCGTCTACGGTAGCCACTGGGTATGGTCTCAAAGGGCAGGCGTGCATCGCACCGCACAGACGATGCTGAGCGCTGGCGAGATCGGCCCGATGGTCATCGCGATGCCCAGCGACGGCCTCAACCGCGATGGCTCGGCCTATCTCACCTGGCCCAGAACTGAAGCTTTCGGAGCCGAAGACGTCGAACGTTGGATCGTGGAAGAGGTCCCGGCGCTCGCACGGTTGGCGTCACCGGCCTTGCTGCCCCAGGCCAAGATAGCTATCGCGGGTCTCTCCATGGGCGGATACGGTGCCATGCGTCTAGGCGCAAAGTATGCTCCTCGCTTCAATGCCATCTCCGCACACTCCGCTATCACCCGGATCGAAGACATGCGCCCCTTTGTGAAAGAACCGGTTAGCGATTATCTCGTCTGCGCCACGTCTCCTGAACTCTCGGCGCTCCACTGGCTGCAAATCCATCACCATCTGGTTCCACCGCTCCGCTTCGATTGCGGCACCGAAGACCCACTCATCTCAGCCAATCGGAAGCTCCACACGGCACTCCTTAAGCACAACATTTTGCACCAATATACGGAATTCCAAGGTGGACACAACTGGTCCTACTGGCAGCAGCACATCTCTGAGACCCTTAGTTTCGTCAACCGGGTATGCCGCAACTATAGCCTCCGCTGAAAAGGCGCAAGCCGCATCAACTGGCCTGGCGCCACAAACCTTCAACGTTCGTTTCCACGCACGCCGACTTTAGCTGCTTTGGGGCATGCTCTCGCTTGAGCCGGCGACCGTCACTGGCGAGAGGTATCCGCTGCTCTTTCAGAAGGGCTAAACGGCCTATGGCAAGCCCATCGCAGACGGCCAGCATCCGCACGACTTTTCAGGAATTGGCAGCCCTGTATGACCTGAAGCTGTGCGAGAAGAGCTTGCTGACATTCTATGTAGCTCCCGAGGGCGATCCGGCCATAGGACCAACGGCGTACCCGCACCGCGCGTCGGCCTCCGAGTACCCCAGGGGTACACTCGGCCCCCATCAGGAAGACTCCACACATATTGCCAACGATGTCGTCACGGTCGGTTTCACGCACGGCCTCGCACGGATAGAGGCCAGCGGCTTCCACGGCAGGGAGCCAGATGAGCACCGCTGGAACATTCACCAGGGCAAGATCGATCCATGGTCCACACGTCTGACCGGGCAGAACTGGAGTGGGCAACACTCCTATGCCAGGATCAAGAACCCTGTAGCTCTCTTCCCTTCGGAGGACCAGGAGCGCATGACGGCTTCCGTCATGTACAACAAGCCGCTGACTCAAGTAAATTGTGCAACGCGGTTCTTTGCGGGCGAACGCGGTCGCTGGGAGACTCAGTCAAAGAGAACAGCTACCTGCTCGAATCGACTCTCCGCTTCAAAACCTGCAACTATGTCTGGAGGAGGATGGAGAATGCGGGATGCTCCAACGAGCTGCTGAATGGAGAGAACCCGTTGCCCGCCAACTTCCGGGAAGAGCCGTTGACGCATGTGCCGGCATACACCTTCGGGTACGACCGGGACGTGGACCTGATTCCGCATGTCGCTTCCGCGATAGGAGCGGAGGTGACAGCCTACGCCGTCGGAAAGCCCCTGCAGCCGATCTACGGAACAGACCCCGTAGGGATCAGCATCTTTATTCGGCTTTGACCCTTTTTCAACAACCGGCGTTGATTGCTTCGCCGAGGAGTTCACTCGAAGAAGCTCGCCACAGCAGTCGCTTTGGTCGTTGCAGTAGCCGTCTTCATCGGACTTGGCGCTTATGTCTCTGAGGACGGCAATGCACGGCTTTAGCGCCCGTGCAGAGCCGTCGCACATCGAGGCAATGATCGCGGTTATGCGCGGGACCCCGTCGTGTTCACCCCCGCGATCCTGCACGAGGCGATGGCTCACTTCGCCGATCATTGCGCCGTCTGCCATGCCAACAACGGAAGCGGGCAGACGATGTTCGGCAACAGGATGTGTCCCAAGCCACCGGATTTGCGCGGCGAGACCCAGGAGATGAGCGATGGCGAGATCTTCTATGTCATCGAGAACGGCATACGAATGTCGGGAATGTTGGCCTTTGGCCGCGACGGGCCGGCAGACGATAGCTGGAAGCTCACCGCTTTCATCCGTCACCTTCCAAAGCTAACCCTTACAAAAGAGCCCGAGATGAAGGCTCTGAACCCAAGACCCCGGACGAAGCAGCAGAGGAGAAGCAGGAAGAGCAGTTCCTGAACGGCGACTCCTCTGCACCAGCCAGAACTTATCACCCAAAAGGACAACGCCGATAAAACGACTTCTCTGCTCCTTCTTAGCTTTGGCCTCTTCGCCGGAGCCGCCTACGCCCACAACGGAATGGTTCACGTCATGGGAACCGTGACCGCGATGACCGACACCGGCATCTCCGTGAAGGCAATGAACGGGAAGGTCCAGACCGTCGCTTTTACGAGCGGGACGAAGTATCTTCGAGGAGAGACCTTCGTCACTCTGAAAGACATCAAGGTTGGCGACCACATCGTCATCCACGTGACCGGCAAACCTGACCATCTCGTGGCCACTGAGGTCAAGCTGGGAACGATGAAGAACATGAGTGGCATGAAAATGGGCGGGAGTAGCCAGGCGGTTGCCCATTAAGCCGTCTCAACAGATCGACACCAAGGAAGACCCAGTGCTGGGCCGAATCATGGCCCAGCACGCGAAGTTCCTCAGCTTCCTCTCGTCTCGCGTAAGACCCCGCCGCCGCCGAGGACGTCCTACAATCCGCTTACGTTAAGGCGATCGAGCACGGCGGAGAGATCCGGAACGCCGAAAGCACCGTCGCATGGTCTACCGCATTCTCCACAACGCCATCACGGACAGCTATCGCCGACAAGCAGCCAGGAGCAGGGCGCTGAACACCTTCACCGCCGAAGCGCCTCTCAGCTTCCAGCCGGAGTTGGAGCAGACCGTATACGCTTGCGTCGATGATGTGGTCCAGAGCCTCAAAAGCGAGTATCGAGATGCGATTCAACAGGTCGATTTTTGACGGCATGACCGTCCAAGCCTTCGCCGAATCGCAAAGAACATCGGCAAACAACGCTTCCGTGCAACTCCATCGAGCACGGAAAGATCTCGCCAGGAGACTCACTACAGTCTGTGGTGCTTGCGCGGAACACAAGTGCCTCGATTGCACCTGCCGGAAATCCCAACTGCGAGACCGGAGCGGGCCATGCGTCAGCAGCATTGAAAGTTCAGGAGAAGACTATGTGCTGCTGCGCGAACCAACGGAAGCCGGAGGCAATATGAAGGACCCGGTGTGCGAGATGACGGTCGCTCCAGCGAAAGCGCCGCGACCGTTGAGCATGAAGGCACCAAATATTTCTTTTGCCGCCAGGGGTGCGCGACCAAGTTCCGCACCGACCCGCAGAAATATCTCGCACCCAAGTCGCCTGCAGCTCCCGCGGCGCCGCTAACGCAGGCCGAACGTCAGACTGAGTACATCTGCCCGACGGACCCAGAAGTTCACAAGAGGACTGCTACAGATTCCACCAACGGACTTGGGCCAGGTGGAGATTATCAAAGGCAACGCCTCTGCGCTGTACGGCAGTTCGGCCATGGCCGGCGTCGTCAACCTGATTTCACGTCGTCCTGTCAAAGAGCCGGTACGCGATTTCCTTTTCAATCGGTCCTCTCTGGGCGCAACGGACGGTTCGATGTTCTGGGGCTCCCAGCTCACACCTCACTGGGGAGCGACCCTTTCTGGTCGGTGGCTACGGCCAAGAACATCACGACCTGAACGGTGACGGCTGGGCAGACGTGGCAGGCGTAGAAGCGTCCGCGCTTATGCGTGCAATTCAGTGAATCGAGCGCTGGAGCAAAGTACCGCTTGATCGCCAAATATCAGGTAGTCTAGGTCTCTGACAATGGCACTCTCCGGGATTGGCTCAAATACCCGAAGGCACATTCATGTGCGAGGCATCGTGCAAGGCGTGGGTTTTCGCCCCTTTGTCTACAAGCTAGCTCAGTCACTAGGGCTGACTGGATATGTCTTCAACTCGTCTTCGGGAGTAACGATTGAGATCGAAGGCGACAAAGTCGAGATCGAACAGTTTGTAAGTGCCCTGCGGAACTCACCGCCGCACTTGTCGGAGATCACCGAAATAGTCTCTTCCGTAGTCGAGGTTCGAGGAGATACGGAGTTCAACATTCTCCACAGCAGGGACGAGCCGGGTGGGTTCTCCCTTGTGTCTCCTGACGCGGGTACGTGCGACGCCTGCTGGCGGGACTTCGGTGATCCGAACAATAGACGCTATGGGTATCCTTTCACCAACTGCACCCATTGTGGGCCGCGCTACAGCATTATCGAGGGCGTTCCGTACGACCGTTCTGCTACGACCATGGCCAGCTTTCACATGTGCCGTTCGTGTCTGCGGGAGTATGAAGATCCTGAGGATCGCCGCTTTCATGCACAGCCAAACGCGTGTGCTGATTGTGGACCATCCCTGATGCTGTCGGCAAGCGGATCATCTGCTACACCTTCCTCCTTCATCGGCCCGGATTCGCTGGCGATTTTGCGCCAGGCTAGAAGGCTGCTGCACGGAGGAAAGATCCTTGCGGTGAAGGGGCTGGGCGGCTTCCTGCTGGCATGCGATGCACAAAACGATGCAGCTGTCCGGGAGCTTCGAAGGCGGAAGCGACGCCCTCACAAGCCGTTCGCCTTGATGGCGCGGGATCTTGCGTCGGTGAGAGCGCTTTGCGAGGTTTCGCCTGAGAACGAGATCTCGCTGCTGCATATGCGCAGGCCGATCGTCGTTCTCCCGCAAGTTGATGGGACGGAGATCCCCTGCGAGATTGCTCCCGGCAATCACACGCTTGGCGTGATGCTGCCGTACACACCCCTGCACTATTTATTGTTCAGCGATTCCCCCGAGATGACATCCGAGTTCCCTGCCCTGGTGATGACGAGCGGGAATTTGAGTGAAGAAGCGATCATTATTTCCAATGTTGAAGCCATGTCGCAACTAGGCGGCATAGCGGATTGGTTTCTACTTCATAACCGTCATATTGCCACACGTGTCGACGATTCCGTTGTCAGGTGCTTTGAAGGGAAGGAACGTCTGTTGCGGCGCTCTCGTGGGTTCGTGCCACTGAGCATTGATCTCGGAATCCAGATGGAGGAGGTGCTGGCGTTTGGGGGCGAGCTGAAGAATACTTTTTGCCTCACGAAGGCCCGCTACGCGATTCTCAGCCAGCACATCGGGGATCTCGATAATTATGAGACCATGCGTTTCTTCGAGGAGACTCTGGACAAGATGAAACGCCTCTTCAAGCTTCAGCCTCGCATTGCGGCGCACGATCTGCATCCTGGTTACAGGAGCACCCGCATGGCTCTGGCGTCGGGCAGCGAGCGCCTGATCGGTGTGCAACATCATCATGCGCACATCGCCAGCTGTATGGCGGAGAACCATATCGAGGGCAAGGTGATCGGCGTCGCCATGGATGGAACCGGATATGGAACGGATGGAGCGATATGGGGTGGCGAGTTTCTCCTGGCGGATCTGGCGAGTTTTGAACGATGCGCACACCTGCGCTATGTGTCGTTACCGGGCGGCGATGCAGCGGTCCGGCAGCCATGGCGAATGGCTCTCAGCTATCTGCGCGACAGCTTTGGCCAGCAGCTGCCGAGCGACCTTGCGTTTCTGAGGGGATTACCTGCAAAGTCTGTGGAACTCGTTGATACCATGCTGTCGCGGCGCTTCCAGACCGTGGAGACCTCCTCCTGCGGGCGGCTGTTCGACGCTGTGGCTGCACTGGTGGGACTGGCGCCGGAGGTCACCTTCGAGGGGCAGGCAGCGATCGCCCTCGAGAGCGCGGCGGCACCGGGAGTCTCTGAGCGCTATGCCTTCGATGTAAGCGACGGTGAGCCGATGATCGTCGACTTCCGACCGACGATTCTGGCGATTGTCCGTGATTTGTTATTGAAGAGGCGAGTGGGGGAGATCTCCGCCTGCTTTCACAACACTCTGAGTGTGGCGATCGTAGAGGTGTGCTGCCGGGTTCGAAGCAGCGACTCGGTAGACCGAGTGTGTCTGAGCGGAGGGGCGTTTCAGAACCTGTTGCTACTGGAACGTACGGTGGTGGAGTTGCGTCGACGGAGCTTTGGAGTATTCTTGCACGCGACGGTGCCTGCGAACGATGGCGGGATCTCGTTGGGGCAGGCCGTCATCGCGAACGAGCGTTTTCGCCGAGGAGTCTGAGATGTGTTTAGCGATACCAGGAAAGGTGTTGGACACGTTCGACCAGCGCGGGCTTCGTATGGCCAAGGTGGAGTTCGGAGGCATCACGCGGGAGGCCTGCCTTGAGTATGTGCCGGAAACCCGGATTGGCGAATACGTGCTTGTGCACGTGGGCTTCGCTATCAGCCGCATCGATGAGGCGGAGGCGGAGCGAACGTACCAGCTGCTGAAGGACTTGGATCAACTTACGGAGTTGGATTCGCCGGTGGTCGAGGAGATTGAGCCTCGGGAGCACAACAGATGAAATATCTAGACGAGTATCGCGACGGCAGTGTCGCAAGCAAGATTGTGGCCGAGATGCGCCGGATCCAGACGCGTCCGTGGGTTCTGATGGAGGTTTGCGGCGGGCAGACGCACTCCATCGTCAAGAACGGGATTGACTATCTCTTGCCGGAGGGAGTTGAGCTGGTGCACGGTCCGGGCTGCCCGGTGTGCGTTACACCGCTCGAGATGATCGACAAGGCGCACGCCATTGCCCGGTGTACCGACGTGATTTTCTGCTCCTTTGGAGATATGCTCCGGGTGCCCGGTTCGGACGGCGACCTGTTTACGATCAAGTCGCAGGGCGCTGACGTTCGGATTGTCTATTCGCCGCTTGACTGCCTGAAGATCGCGCGGGCGAACCCGGCCAAGCAGGTGGTCTTCTTCGCCATTGGTTTTGAGACCACGGCCCCGGCAAACGCCATGCTGGCATGGCGAGCGCGCGAAGAAGCGGTGGCTAATCTCTCGCTGCTGGTTTCGCATGTTCTGGTTCCGCCTGCGCTTGAAGCGATCCTTCGATCGACTGAGAACCGTGTGCAGGGCTTTCTTGGTCCCGGGCATGTTTGCACCGTGATGGGCTATGCCGACTACGACCCGATAAGCGCTACCCACGCTGTGCCAATCGTCGTTTCGGGATTCGAGCCGCTCGACATTCTGCAGGGGACGTTGATGACGATTCAGCAGCTAGAGGCAGGTCAAGCCAGAGTTGAGAATCAGTACTCACGCGTTCTGAATCGCGAGGGTAACATGCCTGCGCAGAGGCTGATCGGGAAGGTCTTCGAGGTGACCGATCGCAAATGGCGCGGGATCGGCACGATTCCCATGAGCGGATATCGGCTGCGCGAGGAGTTTGCAGCGCATGATGCCGAAAGGTTGTTCCGGGTTGCGGAGATCGCAACGCTTGAGCCTGAGATTTGTATCAGCGGAGCCATTCTGAGGGGAATCAAGAAGCCGCATGACTGTCCTGCCTTCGGAACGCTCTGCTCGCCACAACGGCCGCTGGGCGCAACGATGGTCTCGGCCGAAGGCGCGTGCGCCGCGTATTACGCCTATGGACGCCATTTACACCTGCAAGGTGCGGGTGCTCTTCACCAGATCGCCGGATCAATTGCGTCGGCAACCTCCGTGAACGGAGCCTGATCGATGGGGACCAAGGAAGAGATTTCGAGCGATTCCGAGCAAGCGGAGGAGATGACACCAACGTCAGGATCGTTTGGTTCGTGTCCGATACCCATCTTCGAACATAAGCAGATCGTTCTGGGCCATGGGAGCGGAGGCAAACTCACCGCTGACCTCATCGACACAATCTTTTTACCAGCGTTCGGAAATCCCGTGCTCGACAAGCTCGACGATCAGGCCGTGCTTTCGATTGCAGGCGCCCGCCTGGCGTTTACAACTGACTCGTTCGTGGTGACACCGATCTTCTTTCCTGGCGGCGATATCGGGCGGCTGGCCGTGCATGGAACGGTGAACGATATGGCAATGAGCGGCGCTCGGCCCCTGTATCTCTCCTGCGCGTTCATTCTCGAGGAGGGGCTTGCAGTCGAGGATCTGCGTCGCGTGGTTGAATCCATGCGCACCGCCGCGCGTGAGGCGGGTGTGACGTTCGTTACCGGCGACACGAAGGTGGTGAATCGCGGCAAGGGCGATCAGATCTTTATCACGACAACGGGGATCGGCTTGATTGACGGCGACCTGAACATATCGGCAGACCGAGCGCGGACGGGGGACAAGATCATCCTTAGCGGCTACATTGGCGACCACGGCATGGCTATCATGTCGCAGCGGGAGAACCTCGAGTTTGAGGGCGCAATCGAGAGCGATTGCGCATCGCTGCATGGCCTGGTTGCGACGATGCTTGAGACTTCGTCGGCAGGCAGCAGAGATTTTGTGCACTGCCTGCGCGACCCTACGCGCGGCGGCGTGGCGACAACGCTGAACGAGATCGCCAGGCATGCTCGCGTGGGCATGGTGTTGCGCGAGCAGTCGATTCCGGTACGCGAGTCGGTGAGAGGGGCCTGCGAGATTCTTGGGCTGGATCCGCTCTATGTGGCAAACGAAGGGAAACTGCTTGCCCTTGTGGATCCGAAGATGGCCGATGCTGTGCTGCAGCAGATGCGGCAACATGAGCTCGGCCGTAATGCCGTGATCATCGGTGAGGTTGTCCCGGATCACCCTGGGATGGTGCTGATGAGGACGGGTATTGGCGGGACAAGGGTGCTGGATGTGATGTTCGGGGAGCAACTACCACGGATTTGTTGAGGTCCGACGTTTCCGGAGACCCAAATTCGGTCAGCATCCGACAGTACCGAATAATTTAGGGAATAAATTTGACACAGGACGATTTGCTGGCGTACTTTTTCTCCCGTCTTGAGTTAGAGCTTCTATCCGGCGCAAGACGCGAGCTTTTGCAAGGTGACCCACCTTGATGTGCTTTTCCCATTCCGCATCTCTCGTCTCTACCCTACCTCTGTCATGTTTCCGAGTGTTTGCGCCACCGTGCGAACCGGGGACGTTTCAGGCGTCAGATCCGATGTGCCAAGAATCCATTGCAGGTGTTGTGGCTGAAGGAGCTTTCTCATGGCTGAAAAGGCAAGCAGCATTACGAAGGCGCCGGCTGTTTCCGACGTGCATATTCTGTGGATTACTGCCGGGCTGAGTTGCGACGGGGACAGCGTCTCGGTCACAGCGGCCGAACAGCCCAGCATCGAGGATGTTCTTCTGGGCGCCATCCCAGGACTGCCCAAGGTGCACCTGCACAACCCGGTTCTCTCTTATGAGAATGGGGACGAGTTCATGAAGTTCTTCTACGACGCCGAGAAGGGGCTGCTCGATCCCTTCGTGCTGGTGGTAGAGGGCTCCATTCCGAACGAAAAGATCAAGGAAGAAGGATATTGGGCGGCGATGGGTACGAACCCCGACACCGGCCAGCCGATCACAACATGCGAGTGGATCGATCGATTGGCGCCGAAGGCCCTCGCCATCATCGGTGCGGGTACGTGCGCCACCTACGGCGGCATTCACGCGATGGCTGGCAACCCGACCGGTTGCATGGGCCTGGCGGACTATCTCGGCTGGGACTGGCGCTCCAAGGCTGGCCTACCGATCGTCAATGTTCCCGGGTGCCCGGTGCAACCCGACAACTTCATGGAGACCGTGCTCTACCTGCTGTACCAGGTCGCGGGTCTTGCGCCGATGATCCCGCTGGACAAGCAGTTGCGGCCAACCTGGCTGTTTGGCAAGACGGTCCATGAGGGCTGCGACCGCGGCTCCTACTACGAGCAGGGCGACTTCGCGACTCACTACGGATCTTCGAAGTGCCTGGTCAAGCTCGGCTGCTGGGGTCCGGTAGTCGACTGCAACGTGACCAAGCGAGGATGGATGCGTGGCATTGGCGGCTGCCCCAATGTGGGCGGGATCTGCATCGGCTGCACCATGCCCGGCTTCCCCGACAAGTTCATGCCGTTTATGGATGAACCGCCGGGAGCGAAGCTTTCGACCAACACCATACGGACCTATGGCCGCTTCATCCGCACCATGCGCAGCATTACCAACACCACGCTGAACAAGGAGCCGAAGTGGCGGCACAACAGGCCGGAGCTGACCACTGGCTACCAACCAACGGCTTACTAACGAAAGGGTGTGCCATGGCGACTTTTGCGGAAACAATACCCGAGGCTGCACAGAAGCAGCGCAACCTCGTCGAGATGAACTGGGATCCGATTACCCGGATCGTAGGCAGCCTCGGCATCTTCACCAAGATCGACTTCGAAAACCGCGAAGTTGCCGAGTGCTACAGCACGTCCTCTATCTTCCGTGGCTATAGCGTCTTCATGAAAGGCAAGGACCCGCGCGACGCCCACTTCATCACCAGCCGCATCTGCGGCATTTGCGGCGATAACCATGCGACCTGCGCCGTGTACGCGCAGAATATGGCTTTCGGGGTAAAGCCACCCGCGCTCGCTGAGTGGATTATCAACCTGGGTGAAGCCGCGGAATACATGTTCGATCACAACATCTTCCAGGACAACCTGGTGGGTGTCGACTTCTGCGAGCAGATGGTGAAGGAGACGAATCCGGGCGTGTGGGACAAAGCTCAGTCGACTCCCTGCCCTAACGCCGACAAGCACGGCTTCCGCACCATCGCCGACATCATGACCGCTCTCAACCCATTCACCGGCAGCTTCTATCGCGAGACCCTGGCGATGAGCCGTCTGACGCGCGAGATGTTCTGCCTGATGGAAGGCCGTCACGTCCACCCTTCGACGCTGTATCCGGGAGGCGTGGGAACCGTCGCGACGATCCAGCTGTTCACCGACTATCTTGTGCGGTTGATGAAATACGTGGAGTTCATGAAGAGGGTCGTTCCGCTGCATGACGACCTCTTCGACTTCTTCTACGAGGCTTTGCCCGGATACGAGAAGGTGGGCCAGCGGCGCATCCTGCTTGGCTGCTGGGGCTCCTACAACGATCCTGACGTCTGCGATTACAACTACAGGAACATGGCCGAGTGGGGCCGCAAGATGTTCGTCACACCGGGGGTCGTGGTCGACGGCAAGCTGGTCACCAACAGCCTGGTCGACATCAACCTGAACATACGAATTCTGCTGGGCAGCTCCTACTACGACGACTGGCAGGGTGCGGAGACGTTTGTCGCGCGAGACCCGCTTGGCAATCCGATCGACAAGCGTCATCCCTGGAACCAGACCACACTTCCCCGCCCGCAGAAGCGCGACTTCGCCGGCAATTACACCTGGGTGATGTCTCCGCGCTGGTATGACCAGAGAACCGGCGACTATCTTGCACTGGATACCGGTGGCGGCCCGATTGCGCGGCTGTGGTCGACTGCCCTCTCCGGCCTTGTGGATATCGGCTATGTCCAGGCCACGGGACACAGCGTCAAGATCAACCTCCCGAAGACTGCTCTTCTACCCGAGGCGGAGTTCGAGTGGAAGATTCCGAAGTGGAGCAACACCATTGAACGGGATCGCGCCCGCACGTACTTCCAGGCCTATGCCGCGGCAACCGCACTGCACTTCGTTGAGAAGGCACTCGCGGAGCTGAACGCGGGTCGAACCGCTACCTGGTCTGAGTTCAAGGTTCCGGAAGAGGCGATCGGCTGCGGATTTCACGAGGCGGTGCGCGGCGTCCTGTCGCATCACGTCGTCATTCGTGAAGGCAAGATCGCAAACTACCATCCCTATCCGCCGACACCGTGGAATGCGAATCCCCGGGACATTTACGGCACGCCCGGTCCATACGAAGATGCCGTGCAGAATACGCCGATCTTCGAAGAGAACGGGCCCGGGAACTTCAAAGGCATCGACATCATGCGAACTGTCCGAAGCTTCGATCCCTGCCTGCCATGCGGTGTGCACATGTATGTCGGAGACGGGAAGGTCATCGAAGTGAAGCACTCTCCGATGTTCGGAGCGGCCGCGGGGCATGAGTGATGGCCGCAAGCGTTGAAGTCCCGGTGGCACCGCCAAAGCGCGGAGAGTTTCGCGCTCAGACAGAGCGGATCGAGAAGCTCGCGAGCAGACTGGATTCAGCGGGCGACCCGGAGGTTCGGGCCGCTGCCCTGGAGTTGGTGCAATCCGTCATCGAGTTGCACGGGGCTGCGCTGCAGCAGCTGATCGATCGCTGCCTGCAGACAGAGGCGGGAGAACGCGTGTTAGGCGAAGCATTGCAAGACGATCTCGTCGCAAGCATGTTCCTTCTCCACTCGCTGCATCCGGATGGTATCGAGACGAGGGTGAGGCGAGGCCTCGAGGTCGTCCGGCCGTACCTGAAATCGCACGGCGGTGACTGCGAGCTGATCAGCGTTCGCGATGGCATCGTTCGCCTAGAGCTACACGGTACGTGTGGCAGCTGTCCGTCGTCATCGCTGACGCTCAGGAATGCCGTGGAAGAGGCCCTGTTCGACGCTGCCCCCGACATTCTAGAGATCATCGCCGAAAACACTGCGGCCCAGCATTCCGGCACGTCCAACCTTGTCGTTCTGAAGTAGGAGCTGATGGAGCTCCAAGGAGATTCGTTATGGCGCATCAAGACACGACTGTAGACAAGCCAGCGCATACCCCGGGCACACCGCGAGGAGAAGAGCTCGCCTCCAAACATGCCGAGATCAGCTTCGATCGCTGCGAAGATGACGCAACCGGAATCAACACTCGCGATCGCAAGCCGATCGACCCGCGTATGCCGCACATGCCGCCGGCGTAATCCGACGTTCGCACGAAAGGATCGCCATGCCGGAAGCTCCCAACGAGGCCGCTGAGCGCGAGCCTGTACCTTCTTTCCTGAAGCAGTTTGCCCGGCGATCTTCCACGGCGGAACGCTGCGAGTTATGCAGCGCCGAGCTGGCGCAAGTTCACCAGCATCTGCTCGAACCGAAGACACGCCAGATCGTCTGCTCCTGCGATGGCTGTGTCGTGCTCTTCTGCGGGCAGAGCGGAGCGCATTATCTTCGTGTACCTCGACGCATTCGAGCGCTCTCGGACTTCCAGATGCCTGACCTGCAATGGGAGGCGTTGATGATCCCCATCAACCTTGCCTTCTTCTATCGAGACAGCTCAGCCGGGCGAGTTCTCGCGATGTATCCCAGCCCCGCTGGCGCGATCGAATCGATGCTAAGCCTTGAGGCCTGGGGCGAGATTGCCGCGGAACATCCGGCCCTAGAAAAGATGGAGGATGATGTAGAGACATTTCTGGTCAATCGTATCGGAGCCGCGGCACAGTACTACATTGTTCCTATCGACGAGTGTTATCGTCTCGTCGGCCTGATTCGCATGCACTGGCGTGGACTTTCTGGTGGCGCGGAGGTCTGGAAGGAGATCCACCAGTTCTTCGACAGCCTGAAGTCGCGGAGCATCGACGTCCGGGAGCGCGCAAGTGCCTGAGCTGCATTTCGCCATCGAGGCTGCAGAGGCGGTTGCGCATGCTGCGACACCCCTGATTGCGTTGAAGCTACGCCTTACCAACCTGCCCTCGGCCGAGACGATCCACTCGCTCACGCTCCGCTGCCAGGTTCAGATCGAACCGGCAAAGCGGCGCTATCTCCCCCACGAGCAGAAGAAGCTGCTCGACCTGTTCGGAGAGCCGGAGCGGTGGAGCAGAACCGTGCGTCCGCTACTTTGGATGAACACCAGCGTTGCGGTTCCGGGCTTCACCGGCAACATACTGGTGGACCTCGAGCTTCCGTGCACCTTCGACTTCAACGTTGCGACGACGAAGTACTTCCACGCTCTTGATGCTGGCGACATTCCGGTCTGTGTGATGTTCAGCGGCACTGTCTTCTACAAGGGCGAGGGTGATGCTCTTCAAGTCGCGCAGGTCCCGTGGGATCGCGAAGCGAACTTTCGTCTGCCGGTTGCGGTGTGGAAGAAGATGATGGACATGCACTATCCGAATACAGCGTGGCTCTGTCTGCAGCGTGAAGCATTCGATCAGCTTTACGAGTTCAAGGTACGCCACGGCCTGCCCACATGGGAGCAGACAATCCAGCGCATCCTGGCGGCGGAGCAGGCCGAAGAGGTGAAGGCATGAACTTCGAAAGCGTAGAAAGAATAGCCGCCGCCATCCTATACGAGGGCTACATCCTCTATCCTTACCGGCCGACAGCCATCAAGAACCGTCAGCGCTGGAATTTCGGAACGCTATATCCGCGGAGCTATGCCGAGGTACAGCGCCCTGCTGAACCATACGCATTGCATGCCGAGTGTCTCGTCGTTGCCGATTCCGCGGCGCACCTCGATGTCAGGATCAGCTTCCTTCAACTTGTCCGGCAGCAAAGAAGTACGGCCGCGTCACTCGACAGTCTGCACGCTCTGTCGGACGTATCGCTCGAATGGGAAGAGGCGATTGAACGCACCTCGGAACACCGCGATCTTCGCCTAAGCGATCTAATAATCTCGCCGCTGCGGCTCAGCGTGAGGATGGGCAGGAATGATGTTTCAGGAATACAGCATGCTGAATGCTCGGAGGAATTGAAGGCGCAACTCACAATTGCGATTGAAGCACTCACAAATGGTGCCCTGAAAGTTAGTCTGGACTTCGAGAACCTCAGCTCGATTCCGGACGGTGCACAGGCTTCGCGCAAGGAAGTGCTTCCACAGTCGTTTGTCTCCGCGCACGTGCTGCTGGGAATTGCAGACGGGGAGTTTATTTCGCTGCTCGATCCCGCAGAGATCTACAGCAGTGCTGTCGCCGCGTGTCACAACGTCGGTGTCTTCCCTGTGCTGGCCGGGGAAGAGCCGGATCGCTCCATCATGTTCTGCTCGCCGATCATTCTCTATGACTATCCACGGATCGCTCCGGAGAGCGAAGGCGATTTCTTCGACGGTACGGAGATGGACGAGATGCTGACGCTTCGGGTTCTGACGCTGACCGACGCTGAGAAGGAGCAGATGCGTGGAGGCGATCCACGCGCGCGCAGAATTCTGGAACGGACGGAGGCCCTCACTGCGGAATCCATGTTGAGGTCACACGGAGTGATCCGTAGCTTGCGGGATATTCGAAGGACTACAGAATGATGGACGATTGGAATCCTTTCGAAGAAAAGAAGGTCGCTCCACAGAGCGTGCAGGTCTCTGGCGTAGATCTGCGGGTTGGCGACCGCGTTCGTCTCTGCCCACAGAAGACGGCGGACATCCTGGACATGGCTCTGATCGGCAAGGTTGCGATGATCGAAGCCATCGAACAAGACTTCGAGGACAACATCCAGCTTGCGGTGGTCGTGGACGACGATCCGGGCCGCGAGTTCGGCATGATGCGGAAGCCGGGACACCGATTTTTTTTCTCGCCCGAAGAGGTCGAGCCGGTTGCATCCGGAGGTCCTGCTTGACTTCGACCATTCTGATAGCCGGCGTGGGCAACATCTTTCTGGGCGATGACGCCTTCGGCGTGGAGGTCGCACGAACGCTTTTGAAACGGCGACTGCCCGAGGGTGTGGTCGTGAAGGACTTCGGCATCCGCGGCTTCGACCTTGCGTATACGCTGCTCGATCCCTGGGCTGCGGTGATCCTTGTCGATGCGCTGCCGCACGGCGAGCCTGCCGGTACCTTATACGTAATGGAACCGGAGCTTGCGCACCTGGGCGATCCGACCTCTTCTGACATGGCGCTTAATCCTCATGGCATGGATCCGGTACGTGTCCTGAATCACGCTGCATCACTGGGCAAGATCTCTGCGCAGGTTTTTATCATCGGCTGCGAACCACACGACTTCGGCGACGAGTTCGAAGGTCGTATAGGTCTGTCGGAGCCGGTGCAATCAGCAGTCGAAGAGGCAGCCAACATGGCTGAAGTACTGGCGGGACGCATCCTCACAGCCAACAACCCCCGTCCAGAGCAGCTACAAGCGTTAGAGAGGTGACTTCATGAAGGGCTTAATTCTCAGTGTGCTTGGTGTATTCACGATTGTTCTAGCCGTTTCGGTAGCTCCCGATATCCGCCGCTATCTGAAGATGCGGGCGATGTAGATCTGCGGAGCTGACCATCGCACTCAACGGGTCATAAAACGGAAGGCGGTCCATGCACGAACTCTCGATTGCGATCAGCATGATTGACCAGATCATCGAGGAGTCGGAGAGCCGCGGCGGGCTTGTGGTTGAAGTGGTGCATCTGAAGCTTGGAGTGTTCTCCGGCGTGGACAAGGATGCGCTGCTCTTCTCCTACGAGCTTGTTTGCGACGGAACACCACTCCAGGGCTCGCGATTGCAGATTGAGACGATTCCTCTCGTCATCTATTGCGCGGCCTGCCAGGCGAACCGTGTTCCGCCATCCTTGTATCAGCTCTGCTGTCCTGAGTGTCAAACGCCGGGGCAACAGATCGTCTCTGGTAAGGAGATCGAAGTGGCGTCGCTGGAGGTTGCGGCATGAGTACACGGATGGTTGAGGTGCGAGCCAAGGTCCTCAAGCAGAACGATCTGCTCGCGCGCATCCTGCGCGATCGGTTTCAGACTGAAGGCACATGCGCCGTCGGGTTGGTTTCGAGTCCAGGATCGGGGAAGACGGCATTCCTCGAAAAGCTGTTAGGTGGTCTTGCCCTTGAGTACCGGGTGGCTGCGCTGGTAGGTGATCTGGCGACCGATAATGACGCTGCACGACTGCAGCGTGCAACTCCAAACGTAAGACAGATCACTACCGGGACGATCTGCCATCTAGATGCCCAGATGATCGATACGGCTCTCACCTCCTGGCAAATCGAACCGTTCGACTTCCTGTTCATCGAAAACGTCGGCAATCTGGTCTGCCCATCAAGTTACGATCTCGGAGAAGAGTTGCGCTTCGTTCTGCTTTCCGCAACCGAGGGCGAAGACAAGCCGCTGAAGTATCCCACTATCTTCAACAGCTCGGATGTTGCCATCATCACGAAGATGGACCTGGCCGAGGCTGCAGAGTTCGACATCGTTGCGGCACGCCGGAATATCGAAAGCGTTCGTCCTGGCATGCATGTGTTCGAGGTTTCCGCTAAGACGGGACGCGGTTTGGAAGAGGTACTGACGTTCCTGAAAGCGCAACTCGCACGTTCGCGCGAGAGCAGCATTTGACTGACACGCTGACCCTGGTCCGCGCGATAGTGCGGGAGGGCAATCCGGTAGGTGCACAGATGAGAGCTCAGGTAGACCTTATGCATGGCGAAGCGGTCGCAGTACCGCTCGCCAGCTCGCTCGTTCAGTCCCAGGGTTTGCAAGGGAGCGCTTGCAGTTGCAGCAGATCTTGCCCGCCAACCGCATTCTTGCCGTCGACGCTCGCGCCCCACCCATGACAGAAGTGTAGGTAAGAGAAGCGAAGCTCATCCACATGCCCAAGAGTCTTTCCATACTAACCGCGCGCAATTAACGAGAAGAGATTGTTGGGCCGGTCCCGCATTTCGACAAAGCAAGCTTCGAAGAGCCTGACGAGTGCAGGGTGCACCTCGTAGCGCAGATCGTTGTCCTGCCGCTTCAGTCCTGTGGGAGACCAGTTGGTCGATCCGGTGCGCAGCAGAGCGCCGTCGCTGGAGAAGACTCAGTTCTTCGCGTGGCGTGGGAGTTTGAGCGGCAACTGGGTGCGCCAGTCCCGCCGAGACAGTTAGGCACAGTGTCAGCAGGCGCCCAGCCCTGCAGCCCTGTCAGCCTGGAACTAGGCAGCAGATTCCAGGTTCGACTTCGGCGCATACAACGCCCGGCAAGGTCCCCAGACCTCCTGAGGGACTCCGTCGCTGGTGCGCGCAAGAGGCACCCCAGACTTCCGCGCTTCCTGACCCAGCGAGCAAAGAACGCCCGCCGGGGACCCCGACTCGCTTGTGGGGACCTCCGCTTCGCTCCGCCCTTTCCGCCCTTATCGGCACGATTGAAGAAGCCAGCGCGGAGGATGTTCGAGCCCTCTCTGAGACCAACATCATCGGCACGCTTTCCGTCATTCAGGCGGCATTGCCGCTGCTGCGAGAGCAAGGGAGGGGTCACATTTCTTGGTGTTTCGAGCACCCTTGGTCACGTGACCATGCCATTGATCGGCTTCTACTGCTCCTCAAAGTGGGCATTCGAGGCGATCCATGAAAGCTTGGCCATGGAGGTGAAACCTTTCGAATCAAAGTGACGATAGTAGAACCGGGTGCCTATGCCACCGAGTTTGGAGCCCGTCGTCCTCGAAGTTTGCCGCGGGACTCGAAATCTACGCAGACCTGAAAGCGCACGTGTTTGAGGGCATGAAGAGCATGGAACGAGGCGATCCGAAGGCTACGCCGGAGGCCATGTTCAAGCTGGTCGATGCGGAAAACCCGCCGCTACGCCTGTTTCTCGGCAGCCACAACCTGCCTTCGGTCCGTGCAGCCTATGCTGACCGGCTGGCAACATGGGAAGCATGGCAGTCCGTGGCAGACTCAGCCCAGGGCTCCTCAAAGGGATGAAGCCTGGGACGAGTGGATCCCGACCAAGCGCCTCCGTGCAAGCTTGGTCGGGATCAATCCTGAAATATGTGTTCGGCGGAAGTTGGCTGCGTTCAGCCCCGGGGCACTAGCGTATCGCAACTGACCAGTACAAGGATCTGCCCACCTACATCCAACAGAACTCACGTGAGCTGCGCCCCGTAGCCGCTCTATCGAACATACCTCGCTAGCGGAGCTTCATTACTCAGCCGCTGCTCTGTCTCTAAGACTTTTCTCCACACCACGGCGGAGGCAAGCGCCCCCGCGCTCGCGAATTCATCGGCACTTTACAGTTCGTTGACGAAGAAGGCACATAGATCGCGTTTGCTAAGTGGCGTAGCAAACGAACCTGTGTCTCTTCCTCCCCGCGTTGTTTTCCCTGCGGAACGCGCGCACCACACTCTTCTCTCTTTGCGAGGTCATCGATGTTGCGTCTCAGAAGTTCGCTTTGGATCGCCCTGCTCGCTATCGCAGTCACAGCCTCTACTCCGCTCGTTGCGCAGATCAGCACATCCAGCCTTACGGGCCAGGTCACGGACCCTTCCGGCTCCACAGTCGCTCACGCGCACATCGTCGTCCTGAACAAGAGGACCGGCTTCTCCCGCATCGGCGAAACCGATGGCACCGGCTATTACAACTTCCAGGCGCTCCCCATCGGCCTGTATACCGTCACTGTCGAGACCGCCGGCTTCTCCAGCGTCAACGAAGAAGTGCAGCTGAACGGCGCCGAGAAGGGACGCCGCGACTTCTCGCTTGCCATCGGTGGCTCCAAAGAGTCCGTCACCGTAAGCACGACCGACAGCGCCCTCTCGCCCGACGACGCCTCCATCAGCACCGTCATCGGCAAAGAAATCATCGAAGGAACCCCGCTCTACCAACGCAACTGGGACGACCTGCTCCGCACCGTCGCCGGCGTCCAGATCGCCCGCTTTACCCAGCAGGGCGGTGCCACCAGCTCCGGCAGAATCGGCTCCTTCAACGTGCACGGCGTCCACTCGCTCCAGAACAACTTCATTCTCGACGGCATCGATAACAACACCATCTCTGAGAACGTCCAGGAACTCAGCACGCAGGCCGCACACCCGTCCGTCGACACCATTCAGCAGTTCACCATCGTGACCAGCCCCTACTCCGCCGAGTACGGCCGCGCCCCCGGTGCCGCCCTCTCCGTCAACACCATCAGCGGTGCCAACCGCTTCCACGGCCTCGCCTTCGAGTACCTGCGCAACCAGTACTTCGACGCCACCGACTTCTTCACCAAACGCGCCCCCAACCCGCGCAAGCTCGAAAATAACCAGCACCAGTTCGGCGGCAACATCAGTGGTCCCATCCTGCGCAACCGCCTCTTCTTTTTCTTCGACTACGAGGGCACACGCATCAAGCAGGGCGTCACCCGGCTCTCCACCGTACCTCTGCCAAATGAGCGCGTCGGCGACTTCAGCCCCGCCGCCGCTGCCGCCTCCGGCGTCACGGGCCTCCGCTACAACACCATCTACGACCCGCTCACCGGTCAACCCTTTCTCAACAACCGGATCCCCACCGGCCGGCTCGACAAATCGGTCAGCGCCCTCATCGCGCTCTTCCCGCAGCCCAACATCCCAGGCACACAGCTCAACAACTATATCCGCAGTCCACTCATTACTGACAACAACGACTCCTATGACGGTCGCGTCGATTGGACCGCAAGCCAGGCCGACAACCTGTTCGTGCGCTATGCGTACATCACCCGCTCTCGCTTTATCCCCGGCAATTACGGCGGCATCGCCGACGGCACCGGCTCCTCCTCGCAGGGAAGGCAGCAACTCAAGGCCTATAGCGGCGTGCTTGGCTGGACCCACATCTTCTCACCGACCATCCTGAACGATTTCCACTTCGGCTATATTCGCAACCTCTCCCTCGCCCAGCAGGACCCCTTCGGCCTCAACGCCGCCGACCAGTACGTCTCCGGCATCCCGAACAATCCCGCAACCGCGGGCGGCGTCCCACAGACACAATTCGCCAACTTCACCTTTCTCGGCTCGCCGGACTTCCTCCCCAAATCGCAGGCCCCGCAACAGTTCCAGTACATCGACGCGCTCTCCATCTCACGAGGCCGCCACTCGCTCAAGCTCGGCGCAACCCTCTACGCGCCCATGCGGAACATCTTCCAGGACGAGCCCAGCACCCGCGGTGATCTCAGCTTCTCTGGCATCTTCACCTGCCTGCGCGGTGGATCTTCAGGCGGCTGCATCAGCGATGCCAATAAGAGAGCCACCGGCATCTCCTACGCCGACGGGCTCCTTGGCTACGCTCAACAGGTCCAGCTCTCAAACGTCCACTTCGTCGATCAGCGCCTCTGGATGATCTCCGGCTTCGCCCAGGACGACTGGAAGGTCACACCCAAACTTACCCTCAACCTCGGTCTCCGCTACGAGTTCGCGACGCCCGCCCTCGAAGGCAAGAACCAGATGGCTAACTTCGACCCTACCGCCAACGCCGGAGCGGGCGGTCTCGTCTTCGCAAAAAGCGGAGGCCTCGGGAGCCGCTCCCTCGTCCAACCCAACTACAAGAACTTCGGCCCGCGCTTCGGTCTCTCCTACTCCATCGACGATAAGACGGTCATCCGAGCTGGCTATGGCTACTACTACTCCCTCTTTGAGCGCTTCGGCTCAGAGAACCAGCTTGCACTCAATCCACCCTTCCTCATCAACAAGACGCCCGCGGTCCCTGGCAACTCAAAGACGCCAGTCCTGATGGTGCAGAACGGCTTCCCCGCCGGCTTTGCCGACCCCGCCAGCTTCAACCCCTCGCAGCTTCAGGCCTTCCATATCCGCGCTGTCAACCCGCGCCAGCCTGCGCCTGATGTCCAGCAGTGGAGCCTCGGCTTCCAGCGCGAGCTGCCCCTTCGCTTCACCGCCGACATCAACTACGTCGGCACCAAGTCCACCCACCTCGACGTACTCAATGACCTCAACCAGCCCACCTTTTCGAACGGCATCACCACCAACGTCTCGCCGTTTCCGAACTTCGGCTACATCGAGTACCAGAACTCCATAGGCTTCGGAAATTACAACGGCCTTGAGGCGACCGTCTCCCGCCGCTTCTCGAATGGCTTCAGCCTCCGCGCTGCCTATACCTATTCCCATAGCCTCGATAACGCGCCGCAGGAGCTCGAAAACAACTCCGGCGCCCCTCCCGACGGACGCAACTACACCGGCTGGTACAGCCGCAGCGACTTCGACATCCCACATCGCGTCTCCTTCAACTACCTCTACGAGCTCCCTTTCGGCAAAGGCAAGACCTACGTCCATGAAGGCGTCCTCAGCTATGTCCTCGGCGGCTTCCGCACTTCCGGCGTCTACACCTTCTACAAAGGTCGCCCCTTCACCATCAACGGCGGCGGTCTCTCCAGCGCGCTCGACCCCTACGGGGCCGCTACTGCAACCGTCAATCGCATCGGCACGCCGGTCATTGTCGGCAGCCCGGACTGCTGGTTCTACGCCTCCAAAAACTCGAAGTGTGCGTCCAAGTCCTCCGGGCTCTCGGACGCCTTCGCTCTCCCGGCAGCAGGCGTCATCGGCAACAATGGCCGCAACACCCTGCGCGGACCCGGCGTCAACGTCTTCGACGCCGCGCTGCTCCGCGAGTTCCCCCTCCACGACACCGCCAACCTCGAGTTCCGCTGGGAGGTCTTCAACGTCACCAACACCACGGAGTTCGGCCAGCCCAACAATAACTTCAGCAGCAGCTCCACCGGCCAGATCACCTCGCTCGCCGGCGATCCACGCGTCATGCAGCTCGCACTCCGCCTCTCCTTCTAGACAGCACCGCACCTCGGGCTTGCCTGCATCATAGATAGGCAGGCCCGGCTCCCTTTGGCCGCAGCACCCTCCACTGACGGGGCTCCTCCTATGCGATACCTCTTCCGGCGCACACCCGCCGCCAGCCTCCTGGTGTCGCTCGCCACGCTTGTCGTACCAGCTCAAATCCCGCAGAAGCGCGCGCCCGATATCACCCTGCGCGGGAGCGTCACCTTCGCCGACGCACAGACCTATCGCGAACTTCCCTTCACGGTCCCGTCCGGCGTCACCCGTATAACCGTCGACTTCTCGTACACCGAGCGCGACAAGAAGACCAGCATCGACCTTGGCATCCTCGATAGCGAGCGCTTCCGCGGATGGAGCGGCGGCAATAAGAGCAGCTTCACCATCTCCGAAACCGACGCGACCCCCTCCTATCTGCCCGGCGCCATCCGCCCGGGCGAGTGGAAGCTCCTGCTCGGCATACCGAACATCGAGAGTGGCATCACGTCCAACTACGAAGCCAGGATCTATCTCTCGCACGCCGGCGACCTGCCCGCCGTCTCAACCTTCAGCAACGCCCCGCTCCGCAAAGGTCCCGCCTGGTACCGCGGCGACCTCCACATGCACGATGCGCACAGCGACGGTTCCTGCCTCAGCCAGGCCGGCCTCAACGTCCCCTGTCCCCTCTACAAGACCGTCGAGGCCGCAGTCGCCCGCAAGCTCGACTTCATCGCCATCACCGACCATAACGCCACCTCGCAGTACAACGGCGAGCGCGAGCTCCAGCCCTACTTCGACCGGCTCCTGCTAATCCCCGGCCGCGAGATCACCACCTTCCACGGCCATGCCAATATCTTCGGCATCACCGACTTCGTCGACTTCCGCCTCGGCAGCGCAACCGTCCCCGACATCAACACGATCAGCCGCCAGATCAACGCCTTCCACGGCCTCCTCTCCATCAACCATCCCGGTGCGCCCACCGGAGCCTCCTGCATGGGCTGCGGCTGGACCGCCCCCAACACCGACTACAAAGGCGTAACCGCTGTCGAAGCCATAAACGGCGGCTCCCTGGACGGTCCCGGTTCAGGCATCCCCTTCTGGCAAGATAAGCTCAACGCCGGCTATCGGCTCGCCGGCATCGGCGGCAGCGACAACCACGAGGCCGCATATCCTCCCATGATCCGCTCCGCCGTCGGCCACCCCACCACCGTCGTCTACGCGGACAACCTCTCTGAACGCGCCATCCTCGACGGCGTCCGAGCAGGCCACGTCTTTGTCGATATCGAGGGCACAACCGATCGCAGCATCGAGTTCACCGCCACCACGGGAACCGTGACCGCAGCCATGGGTGACAACCTTATAGCTCTCGCCGGCCAGACTCTCCACTTCACCCTGAAAATGCTCAATCTCCAAGGCGCCTACCCAGAGATAGTGCACGACGAGTCGAAGGCGCTCCTCTTCGGAGAAGAGATGACCAGCTTCGACTTCCACTCCGACGGCAAACGTCACTGGTTCCGAGTCGACATTCACGCAAATGATGGCCGACTGCTCATCCTGGGCAATCCGATCTACCTCAACTTTTAAATATTGCCCGGCACGAGCTGCCACATCTCGCCCCAATGCTCCCAAGGTCGGCGAGCTAGGGCCGCGACAAGCTAAGAACCGAGTTGACTCACTGCCACCAGATGTTTGGAAAGAGTTGGGGAGAGGAAGATATCCCCTCAATATCGCCCGACGCTCACCTTCCGGCTGTGACCGAACGTTTGCATTGACTGTCAATGATGAATCCTCACGTCATTGATTCATCGCAGTGTCATCGGATGTTAACAGAAATCTAAGATGGTTCTTAGTATCAAAATCAGCTGAGGGAATTCAATGTTCGTTACTCGCCTGCTCGTAGTTTTACTGCTTTGCGTTCTTCCAGGATTGGCTCAGAGCAGCACCGGAAGCATTGCTGGACTCGTAACCGACCCATCTGGATCCTCTCTAGAGAACGCTTCGGTTGCTGTAACCGACCAGAAAACCGGTGGGCAGAGGTCGGCTACGACCAACAAAAGCGGCTACTTCACCTTTGTACAACTGCCTCCTTCAGTTTATACGCTGAAGATCTCGCAAGCTGGCTTTGCTACCTCTGAGGTGAAAGGTATTTCGTTGGAGGTTGGCCAAGAGCTGAGCCGAAATCTCACGCTCAAAGTGGAGGGTGCGACCGCCAGTGTCACAGTTGAATCGGGCTCTGCTGTATCTCTCGATACCAATGACGCGCGTGTCGGTGTCACCGTCAGTCAGCGGGAGGTCTCGCAGCTCCCCATCAACGGTCGACAGATCTCTCAGCTCTATCTTCTTGCTCCGGGAGCAGTGAACAGTGGCGGCGGAGCCTTTGACAATATCCGCTTCAGTGGCCGCTCCAACCAGCAGAACATCCTTCGCACCGACGGGGTTGAGAGCACGTCAATCATCGATGCTTCGCCAGGTAATCTGAACGGTGAATCCACTTCCAACTTTCGCCTTCAACAGAGCCTCGAGAACATCCAGGAATTCCGCGTGGATAGCAGCAACTATCCTGCAGAGTTCGGGACCGGTACAGGCGGCCAAATTAGCTTTGTAACGAAGTCAGGCTCAAATCGTTTTCACGGCTCTGCCTTCGAATATCTGCGCAACGATTTCTTCGATGGTCGGAACTACTTCTCTCCCCGGGGCACGCTCGCTAAGCTTCGGCTGAATCAGTTTGGCGCCTCGGTCGGCGGTCCTATAGCAACGGATCGCTTATTCTTCTTTGGGAGCTTTGAGGGTCTACGCCAGACCACATCAACTCCTTTCAACGAGGCCACCTTGAGTGCTGCTGCACGCTCCTCTGCGGTGGCCTCCATCAGGCCTCTCCTCGCAGCCTTCCCCGTGGGCCAGTTTCCATCGAGCAATCCCCTCTTGGATATCGTGACGGTCGTCGCTCCAAATACGGTGTCGGAGAACTCCGGTGGTCTTCGCGTCGACTACAACATCAACAGCCGTTTCCACCTTTACGGCCGTTTCTTCCGCGATCAGGGTGTCTCGTCGCAGACACAGAACTCCACGCTGAGCAAGTACAACCAGACCGCGGTTCCTCAGAACGGAGTCATCAGCCTTACTCAGATCCTCACGACTCACCTGTTCAATGAGAGCAAGTTTGGCATCAATCTCGTCAAGGAGCGCGTGTTGGGCGTTCCGGGTCCAAGTCCCGACGCAAATCTCACAGGTGTTGCCCTCAACCTCTCTGGAGGGATCGCTCTGGGTGGCATCGCCGGGCAGACGGGAAGTGCCAGCATCGCGCAGCCAACCGGCCTCATCCGCCTCTCCAGTGCCTTCAACGGCCGCGGCGCACCCTACACCAACACCTCCTACTCTTACATTGATAACCTGTCCTACGTAGTCGCCAACCACAACCTCAAGTTCGGTGTCGAAGTGCGTCCCATCACCCTCTACAACGATCAGCAGGGTGGCACCACTTACAGCTTCGCCGATGTATCAAACTTTCTTAGGAACACCCCGACATCGATCGCTTTTAATGGCGATCTAAGTGCAAAGAGCCCATTTACGGGGCTGTCCGGGAACGCCAAGCTGCGTCAAAACTTCTACATCGGCTTTGCCCAGGATGAGTGGAGGGCGACTCGCTCGCTTACGGTTAGCGCCGGCCTCCGCTACGAGTACTACCAGCCCCTGCGGGAGACGCGCGACAAAGTTGTCTTCTTCGATATACCCAGTGGGACCATTAAACCCAAGTACACCAAAGACTGGTACAGCAGCTCGACACTCAACTTCGGACCTCGCCTTGGCTTGACCTACTCGCCATACGGTCCGCAAGGCACCACGGTCTTCCGCATGGGTGGCGGGTACTTCTTTGGGCCGGGTCAGACAGAAGATCAGCTCCAGCCGGCAGCGAACGACCGAATCGGGACGACAATCAGCTCCGCCTCCGATCCGCGTCTGAGATATCCGCTCGACATTCCTTCCATCTACTCCAACTACAACGTAGACAGCCCGACACTAGGATTTCAGCCGCGTGCTTACGCGCCCAACTACCAGATTCCCGAGAAGGTTCTCTCCTACAGTGCTTCGGTAGAGCAGGAGTTCCCCGGCCATGTTGTGGTCATGGTCAGCTACGTTGGCAGCCAGGGTCGAAACCTCTTTCTGCGCAGCATCACCAACAAGATCGTCGGCGTCACGCAGAACCCGATCACCGGAGTCGGTACAGCTGTGCGAGAATTCGGACCACGCTTTGCCGAAATCGATTACAAGACCAGCGGGGGCGCTGACCACTACAACTCCCTTCAGAGCACGCTGAACCGCCGCTTTGCCACTGGTCTCTCCGTTGGTGGGCAATACACCTGGGGACGTTCGATTGGCAACTCCGGGGGGTCCAACGAGGCCAATACAGCCCAGAATCCGTACGACTTCTCCGCGGAACGAGGGCGTAACAACTTCGACATACGCCACAGCCTCAATCTGAACGCACTTTACGAGTTGCCTTTTGGCCGTGGGCGACAGTTCGCGGGAGGCGTCTCCCGTCCGCTGAATCTACTTGTGGGCGACTGGCAGGTCGGCAGTGTCCTTAACTTCCGTTCAGGCGTTCCAATCGATATCCTAATCGTTCGTCCCGACATCGCATACATCAACAACGGCACTGGAACCGTTAGCACTGCTCCAGTGGTGCAGAACGGAGTCGTCCTGACCCGGGCGGTGGTCAATGTTCCTGGCGGCGGCGCGTCCCGCAATGTTCGCCGTCCCAATATCGTTCCTGGAGTAAGCCCCTACACTCGGAGTGGCCTTCAACTTATTAATCCCGCGGCTTTCAGCATCCCTGCCCCCGGCACCTTCGGCAACTTCACCCGCAACGACCTCACCGGACCTAAGCTCGCACAGCTGGATCTCACGCTGCGAAAGGCCTTCACGATGACAGAGTCGGCGAATATCGAGTTTCGTGCGGAAGGATACAACGTCTTCAATCACCCAAACTTTGCTAATCCTGGGAACACCAGGCTGGCACAGGGAATCACCGGCCTCCAACCTGGACAGCCCTTTAGCTCAGCTACAGCGGGCGCTCTCTTCGGGACGCATAATTCCACCGTGTCCAACCAGGTAGGCCTCGGCTCTAATCGTCAGATCCAGCTGTCTCTCAGAGTGAATTTCTAGCCGTGAAAGGGACTTCGATGGAGAGCGTGGGTGAAAGTGCCTGCCATTCCGATGGGATTCGGCGCAAACGGCCGACGGAGTAGGACCATGAAATGGTCCTACTCCTTTCGTCCTAACGATCTGGCCGCGGAGGCAGAGCACAACGTCGTCATGGACAAGGCGCGTATCGTAGTTAAGGAACTGCCCTCCGAAGAGAGGGAATCGTCCTCACTCCGCCGCTGCCTGTTCTTCGCCGCCGGAATCAATTTGCCTCAGATCAATTGCAGCCTCCGCCGCCGCGACGTTGGCGCGTACCACGTCCAAATCGGGGTTTTAGTAGAACGCTGCCAGCGTCAAGATATTCAGATCCCACGTCTGCAAGGGCCAGACCGATGGCTCATCGCATGGTGCAATCGAAAGATATTCTTGCGTTGGGCTCTCGCGGGCCTCTGCTTGCGTGGCAAGCAGTAGCGGCCACGCAGCCACAGCGCTGCTTTCAGCTTCAAAGCAAGTCCTAAACCATTCCTGGACCAACAATGAGTGTACACATCGGGGACCTGCTCCTGAGTGCGCTCGCCGAGACATATCGGCCAGCCAAACGACGGTATTAAGAAGTCCGAAATCAGATAGTCGCACTTCTCTAAGCCACCGCTGCCTCCGTCCGCAGCGTGAATGCGTTCATGACCGCCAGCTACTGGGAAGTTGGACGCCGAATTCTGGAGTTGGAGCAGCAGGGGGAGGAACGAGCAGGGTACGGGGAGGCCCTTATCAAGGAGCTTGCCAGAACCTCAACCGCGAGTTCGGATGGGGGTTCGGCTGGCGCAATCTCACCCAGATGCGTGCCTTTTTCCTGGCATGGCCGCCTGCAAAGATTTTGAAGACGCCGTCTGCAAAATCCATCCCGCTGGGCGATTTGTGTCCAAACAATTCCCTCTTCCATGGTGGGCCTACGTTAGGCTGCTCCTCCGCGTTCTCAACGTCGCAAACAGTCTGGGAACTGACCTCAGAGTCGAAGACCGCCAGGCCAGATTCCGTAACCAAGCTGTTGATGTTGCTATTTGGACTGATTTTGCGCTGTGCTACCCATAAACATCCCACAGTCCGGCCGCGAAACTTTAGCGAACAGCTTCGTGGCACTTTCTGACGGCCTGGTAGTCAGATTCCCATGTATTCCGGGGTGTAGTCCTGAAAGAGACCACGTCCGGGATGCATGACGCGGACCGGCATCTCGTCGTCGTGCTTGCCCATCTTCACCCAGTGCCATGCGTGCAGAATCTCTGATGGGAGGAAGTAGAGGGTTTCAGCTTGCAGCGCCGCAGTTGCGACCAGCAGCATGCTCGCAACCTCCTCCCAGTCGCTCGCACCGATAATGGCGAAGCGAGCAATCTGGGCTGAATGCTTTTGCAGAAATCGCATCTCATCCCAACGTGCTGCCCAGTCCGCACCAGTCATTTCGCTTAGGTCGATTAGTAGCCCGATCAGCTTACTGGACCCTCCAATTGCGACATCGAGTTGCTTCAAGATGCTTTCCGCATCAGAAGCCGTTAGCATGCCACGCACAGCAAAGCCGTACGCTGTTCCTCGTGATTCCTTCAATCGCTCAATCAAGGTAGAACTCCATCGCTCATTTGCTACGATAAGTGGAAAGCAGGTATGGGACGCTCGATGTCAACGAATGGCCATCTTCGTCGGCACTAGATAATCGCGGACCGGTTGGGCGGAAGAAAAAGTGGGGATAGAGGTCTGGACAAAGGCGTATCGTAGGATGGCGCCACAATAGACGCACCTCGACTTGTGGACAGCATCTTCTCCATCCAGCAGTTCGGGAAACGTGCGCAGGCAGTCAGGGCATGCGATCAGGACGTAGGCTTGCCCGGAACAATCGTGGATGTTCCTCGCGATCCAGATCAGAGTCGGGGCAACAACATTTGGCTTATGGGTGTCGCCGCTGTTCTCTGCCATGGCATTGATGGTATGAAAGAGCATCTTAGGGCTGGTGCCTTTGGAGTGGAATGCATGAGCCGCAACCCCATCCGGGATCTGCTCGCCGGAGTAGGCTCCGCCTATTGCGACTACACGGACGGAAGGAAAGCGCTGATGCACTACATACAGCAGTTCGAACCCGGACATACCGGGCATCTGTAGATCCGAGAGGAGGATGTCAGGCATCTGTTCTCGCATGGCATGGAGTGCGCCAAAGCCGTCGGCCGCGGAACGTACGCTGTAACCCAACGCAACAAAGGTGGCGTATAGCGTCTGACGCAAGACGACATCATCGTCAACAACAAGAACACTGACGTTTGCTCGCGGCATGGATCCCTTTCTCTGCCCAACTGAAGTTGAGGTGACGTTCTATGCTGAGGATGCCATAGCAACCTGCAAGAGTTCGGTCAAAATAGAACACTTGCATCCCTATCCGCTGAGCTTCTGCTTGCCAAACATCACCTAAGAACTTGTTGAAAAACTCTGTACCGGTCGATTTGCGGCCCAGAAAAGGGGATGGTTACATGTCATCGGGTGGCTATCGGTCGCTTCTGGGGCATTCTCGTGAGGCGGCTTTTCGGCGGAAACCCCGACGGCTTACTTTTTCAACAAGTTCCTAAAGTGATGTGCGGGACGACACTAGGAGCTTGTTGAAAATGGTGTTTGTTGGCTGGGACGCGATGGTGTGTAGAAGGCCTGACTCCGGATGACGGCTGGTTGTGTGGAGCTGAGGTGCTCTCTGGAGGGGGCGTTTTGAACACCTCAA